>WNFM01067037.1_pt1 | contig 16459 bp, 17 predicted proteins | sample 5400271 | NCBI WGS metagenome assembly WNFM01 (sample SAMN13153352, study PRJNA577476) | soil metagenome | isolation source: 60 cm saprolite on Douglas fir-dominated hillslope | place: USA:California | collected 2013-09-17
AACCTCGCCATGTACCTTCTCAAGCACAAGGAGTACGCGAAGGCGGTCGAGCAGCTGCTGCTCGCCAACCAGCGGGAGAAGCTGCCGAAGAACTATCAGATGCTGAGCGAGGCGTACGTCGGTCTGGGGAAGATCGACGAGGCGATCGCCGCGCTCGAGGAAGGGCTCCGGACCATCGAGCATAACGACCCCGAGGCGGTCCTCTGGATGGTCCAGATCGATCTTTCACGTCCCGGAGGACCGGCCGCCGCGCGTGAGGCCGCCACGCGTTACGCGGCCCTGACCGCGAAGCGGCCCGGTCTCGACGACGCGATCGCCGGACTGTTGAAGGAACAGGAGGGGGATCGGAGCGCGGCGGCCGCTTTGTATTTGAAGTCGCTGCGGGCCGATCCGACCCGGGTCGTGGCGGCGCAGCGGTTGTTCGCGATCGCGGGCGCGGAGCGCTTCCGGGATCTCGAGCCGCTGCTCGCGCGAGCCCTGGCGAAAGACCGGCGGATCGACGAATACCACAACCTGCTCGGGCTGATCCTCGCCTCGACCGGACGGAGCGCCGGCGCCATCGACTCCTTCCGGCGGGCCGCCGACCTCGACCCCGACAACGCGCGCTTCATCGCCAATCTGGCGGCCTCTCTGGCGCGTGCCTCGCGATGGGACGAGGCGGCCGAGGCGTACGGGAAGGCGGCCGCCCTCGAGCCTTCCGCGGAGAATTTCCTGAAGCTCGGATCGATCGAGAGACGGCTGGGCCGGCCGGAGCGGGCGCTGCAGGCGTTCGAGCGGGCGCGCGCGGCCGGAGACGACGGCAGCGCCCCGGTGCTCGGCATGGCGCTGGCGCGGGTGGAGATGAAGCAGGTTCCCGAGGCGCTGGTCCTTCTGAGGGAGCGGCTCGATCGGTATCCGGGCGAAGGATCGCTGCAGGCGCTCTACGACGACCTGGTCAGGAAGAAACGTACTCCAGAATCTGCTCCTGGTCGGCCTGGCTCAGGGCGGTGAAGCGGACTCCGGCCCGGTAGGCGCCATCGGAGCCATGCTCCGCGCGGATCACCTCCACCTCCGTCTTCACCTGGTGGTGGCTCCGGGGCAGGAAGAACTCGATCGTCAGGATGGCGCCGACCGGAAGCGGCGCGGCGCTTTCGATCATCAGGCCGGCGGCGCTCAAGTTGGTCGCCCGCCCGACCACCTGGTGGGTCCCCGTGGCGCCGACGACCTCGAAGACCACCGTGATCCGCTCCGCGCTGCGGCTCTTGATCTTGAGGATGCGCGCCACGACGCCGAGCAGGTCCTCCGGCTTCTCCGGCTTGGGGACGAACTCGGTGCAGCCGGCACGCCGGCAACGATCGCGCGTCTCGGGAGTGCCGCCCGCGCTCATGATGATGATCGGGGTCAGCGCCAGGGCCGGGATCTTGCGCATCGCGGCGCAGGCGGCGGCGCCGTCCATCTCCGGCATCTCGAGATCGAGCAGGACCAGCTGGGGGTGCTCTTTCGACGCCACCGCAACCGCCTCGGCTCCGGAGGCGGCGGTCAGCACCTGGAAGCCCCCCCGCTTCAGGTAGGTCGATTCGACCTCGAGAAAGAACTTGAGGTCATCGGCAATCAGGACGGTGACCTTCGCCAAGCGTTCTCCCCTGGGCGCTCGGATGCTAGCACACGCCCGCCGGACCCAGTACTACCTTACAAAAGTTCCGCGTCTGAGATCCTCGAGGGTCTGCTCGATCTCGGCCGGAGTGTTCATGACGAACGGGCCGTAACGGGCGATCGGCTCGCGCAGCGGCTTGCCGGAGACCAGGAGAAAGCGGGCCGATTCATCGCCGGTGGTGACCTGAAGCTCATCACCGTCTCCCAGAACGAGCAGCCGCGGCGCGACGGCGTCGACATGCTCTTTGCCGGGGCCGGGGAAGCTGGCGCGCCCGGCGAACAGATAGGCGAAGGCCGTATGCCCGCGCTCGAGCGGCGCGCGGTAGGCGCTCCGAGGCGGCACCAGGATATCGAGGTAGGTCGGGTCGGCGGCGATCTCGGTGACCGCGCCGCCGGTCTTGCCGACCCGCCCGGCGATGACGCGGATCTTCACCCCTTCCTTGTCTTCGATCTCGGGAATCCGGTCGGCCCGCACGTCCTGATAGCGGGGCTCGGTCATCTTCGCCTTGGCCGGAAGGTTGACCCAGAGCTGGAACCCCGCGATCCCCTCGGGACGGACCTGCGGCATCTCCTCGTGCAGGATGCCGCGCCCCGAGGTCATCCACTGGATGTCCCCCGCGCCGATGCTGCCGGAGTTCCCCAGCGTGTCTTTGTGGCGCACGGCGCCCGACAGAACATAGGTGACCGTCTCGATCCCCCGGTGGGGATGAAGGGGGAACCCCGCCTCGTAGTCGCGGCGATCGTGCGAACCGAAGTCATCGAACAACAAGAACGGGTCGAGATAGTTCATCGCCCTCGTTCCGAGGCTTCTTCGCAGCCTGACCCCCGCCCCCTCGAGCACCGATTGCGGCTCGACGACCTCCTGCACTCGCCTCATCGTGGACATCGTGGGTCCTCCTTGTCGCGGCGTCTCCGCCATATCGTGGCCGTCATCGGTCGGCATGGTCATCGAGAAGGAGCAGATCGACCTCGGCGCCCGCCGCGAGCGTCGCGGCCTCGGGCGGAATGCGCACCAGGGCGTTGCCGCGCGCGCAGGAAACGAAATCGGCCGATCCGCTGCTGGGCAGGATCGAGACGGCATAATGCCCGCCGCGCCACTCCGCCCGTGCCTGGTAGTAGGCGGTCCGCCCGCCGCGCTGCCTCACCTCGCTCTCCAGGCGCCCCCGCAGCGCCGGGGGCGACGGCTCCCGGAAGCCGCTCATCTTGCGCAGGGCGGCGCGCGCGAACAACTGGAAAATCACATAGGTCGAGACCGGGTTGCCGGGGCAGGCGAAGACCAGCGTCTTTCCCTTCGTCCCGAACGTGAACGGCTTCCCCGGCCTGATCGCGACCCGATCGAACAGGATCTCGACTCCGAGCGATTGAAGCGTGCCGGCGACAAGATCCCTTTCACCCATCGACACGCCGCCCGAGCTGATCAGGAGGTCGTGCCCGAGCCCGGACTTCAGGCGTTCGAGCAGGCCGGCAGGATGGTCGGGGGCGATGCCGAGGTCGACCGGCTCGAACCCGAAACGCCGCACCAGCGCTGCGAGGAGAGGTCCATTGCTGTTCCGGATCTGCCCGGGCCCGGGCGTTTTATCCGGGTCGACCAGCTCGTCCCCTGTGGCCAGGACCGCCACCTTCGGCCGGCCGCCGACCCGGACCCGGGTGCGCCCGCAGGCGGCGAGGACGGCGATCTCCGCCGGGCCGATGAACTCCCCCGCCTCGAGCAGCCGGTCGCCGGCGCGCGCGTCGTCTCCGCGGCGGGCCAGGTTGGCGCCGGTCCCGACCGTTCCATGCGCGACGAAGGCCCGCCCCCCGGGCTCCGGCTCGGTCTCCTCCACCGGAAGGACGGCATCGACCCCCGGAGGCAGCGGAGCGCCGGTCATGATGCGCGAGGCGCTCCCAGGCTCGACCCGGCGCAGACCACTGGGGTCGCGTCCGGCCTCGATCGTCTCCAGCAGCTCGAGCCGGCGGCGCGGCGCGCCGAGGTCGGAGGCGATCAGGGCGTAGCCGTCCATCAGCGACTTGTCGAACGGGGGGTAGTCATGGTCGGCCTGCAGGGGCTCTCCCAGAATCCGTCCCTGGGCGTCCTGAAGCAACGCCGGCTCGAATGGCAGCACCGGCGTCGCCTTAAGAACGATGGCGAGCGCCTCCTCGACCGATATCGGCGGCATGAATCGAGTATACCCCGGCCCTTGCCGTCGCGGTCGTGGGCGGCCGGCGGGAGCCGGTCAACGGGAGCCGCTCAGCGGGCTCGGGCCACCAGGATCCTGGGGATACCGGCGAGGTCGGGGCGGATTTCGACGATCGAGAGGGCCGGGGCGCTCCCGGGGGACGATCCCGCCGCGCCGCCGACGGACGAGCTCCCGGCGCGCAGGCCGCTCTCGTACAGAGCGCGCAGGGGGTTCTCCTGCCCGGCGCCGAACTCGGCAATCAACAGGCCCCCCGGCTTCAGGAATGCCGCCGCCTCTCGCGCCAGCCGGCGGTGCACCAGAAGCCCATCCTCACCGGGAGTGAGCGCCAGGCGCGGCTCGTGATCCCGAACCTCGGGCTCGAGCCGTTCCAGCTCGGCCGCGCCGACATAGGGGGGGTTCGACAGGATCGCATCGAACGACCGCCCGAGGCCGGCCTGCCGGATCGGCTCGAAGAGGTCGCCCGCGTGAAACATGATCCGACCTTCGACCCCGTGATCGACGGCGTTTTTCCGGGCCACCTCGAGCGCGGCGGCGGAAAGATCGGTCGCATGCAGACGCGCCGACGGCCGCTCGCGCGCCACGGCGATCGCCAGGCATCCCGAGCCGGTGCCGAGATCGAGCACCAGCGGATCGGGAGCCCGGACGCCGGCCAGAAACGCCTCGACGATCCCTTCGCTCTCCGGTCTCGGGACGAGGACGTCGGGAGTGACCCGCAGCCGCAGCGACCAGAACTCCTGCACCCCTGTCAGGTGCTGCAGAGGCTCGCGAGCCGCGCGGCGGGCGAGCAAGGCCTCATAGCGCCGCGCCGCATCGCCGGAAACCGGGTCGTCGGGACGCAGGTGCAGGCGGGCCCGATCGACGCCGAGGGCGTGGGCCAGAAGCAGCTCGGCATCCTGCGCCGGGCTCGGCACGCCGGCCGCCTCGAGGCGTGCCCTCCCTCGACGCGCCAGGGACCGCCACTCCAGAGACCCGGCCCCTTGGACGCGGGCGTTTCAGACCCGGACCTCTTCCTTCAGCGCCTCGGCCTGATAGTGAGAGACGATCGGCTCGATCAGGGCATCGAGGTCCCCTTCGAGGATCGCCGGCAGGCGGTGCAGGGTGACGTTGACGCGATGGTCCGTGACCCGGTTCTGCGGGAAATTGTAGGTGCGGATCTTCTCGGAGCGCTCGCCGGTGCCGACCTGGCTGCGGCGGTCCTTGGCGATGGCATCCTTCTGCTTCTGGATCTCGAGGTCGAGCATCCGGGAGCGCAGCACCTTCATCGCCCGCGCCTTGTTCTTGTGCTGCGAGCGCTCGTCCTGGCACTGCACCACCAACCCGGTCGGCATGTGGGTGATCCGGATGGCCGAATAGGTCGTGTTGACCCCCTGACCGCCGGGGCCGGTGGCGCAGAAGGTGTCGACGCGCAGATCCTTCTCGTTGATCTCGATCTGCACGTCGTCCGCCTCCGGCAGCACCGCGACCGTAGCGGTCGAGGTGTGGATCCGCCCCGAGGCCTCGGTCTCCGGGACCCGCTGGACGCGGTGCACGCCGCTTTCATGTTTGAGACGGCTGTAGACCTGCCGTCCGCTGATCAGGGCGATGACCTCCTTGAGGCCGCCCAGACCGCTGCTGCTCATGGTCAGCACCTCGATCTGCCAACCGCGCCGCTCGGCGTAGCGGCTGTACATCCGGTACAGCTCGGCCGCGAACAGCGACGCCTCCTCCCCGCCGGTGCCGGCGCGGATCTCGAGGATGACGTTCCTCTCGTCGTTGGGGTCCTTCGGAAGCAGCAGCGCGCGCAGCTCGACCGTCAGCGCCTCGCGGCGCGCCTCGAGCCCGTTCAGCTCCTCGCGCGCCATCGCCTTCATCTCATCGTCGGCGAGCAGCTGCTCGGACTCGCGGATCTCCTTCAAGACCTCCTTGTACTCGCGGTACTTCAGGATGGTCTTCTCAAGATCGTGATAGCTCCGCATCGTCTGGCGGTAGCGGTCCTGGTCGACCGCCATCCCCGGGTCGGCCATCTGATGCGCCAGCTGATCGAACTTCTGCTCCAGCGTCTGGAGCCGGTCAATCATGTCCAAGACAGACTCCTCCCGGCACGGCTGAATTTATCACCGCGCAGGCCGGTATGCCACTGGTGGCGCGTCGGAGCGTCTGCTGGAGGTGGCTAGGACCGGCCGGCGGTGCCGGCCTTCCCGTCCTTGGCCGCGGCCGTCTTGACGGCCTTCGCGGCCTCCGCCTTCGTCGCGATGTCCTGGGTCTTGGTGTAGCGCTTCTGGAAGCGCTCCACGCGGCCCGCCGAGTCGATCAGCTTCTGCTTGCCGGTGAAGAAGGGGTGGCACTTGCTGCAGATCTCGAGTCGCATGTCGGCGCGCGTCGAGCGGGTGGTGAATGTCTCCCCGCAGGCGCAGACGACCACGACCTCTTTGTAATCCGGATGGATGCCTGGTTTCATGACTCCTCGCTCTCCGGGGACCTCGGTCCCCGCCCTGATTCCCGTCTCCGCATTGGATGGGGGCAGGCATTATAGAACGGCCTGTCCCCGGCTGCAACCCCGCCGATCGGGCGCCTCTCCAGGCCGGATCCGCCGACGGGAGAGCGGCGGGCGGCGATCACCCCATGCTGCTCATCGCGTCGAGGAACTCCTCGTTGCTCTTGGTCTTGGCCATCCGCTCGATCAGAAGCTCCATCGCCTCGACCGGCGACAGGGAATTCAGGACCTTGCGCAGCACCCAGGAACGGTCCAGCTCCTTCTTGCTCAAGAGCAGCTCTTCCTTGCGGGTTCCGGAGCGGGTCAGCTCGATCGAGGGGTAGATCCGGCGGTCGGCCAGCTTGCGGTCGAGATGGATTTCCATGTTGCCGGTTCCCTTGAACTCCTCGAAGATGACGTCGTCCATCCGGCTGCCGGTCTCGATCAGCGCGGTGGCGATGATCGTCAGCGAGCCGCCCTCTTCGACGTTGCGCGCCGCGCCGAAGAAGCGCTTCGGGCGCTGCAGGGCGTTGGCGTCGACGCCGCCCGACAGCACCTTGCCGGACGGAGGGACGATCTGGTTGTAGGCCCGGGCCAGCCGGGTGATCGAGTCGAGCAGGATGACGACATCCTTCCGATGCTCGACCAGACGCTTCGCCTTCTCGCTGACCATCTCGGCGACCTGCACGTGCCGTGTGGCCGGCTCGTCGAAGGTCGACGAGATCACCTCGCCGTTGACCGAGCGCTGCATGTCGGTGACTTCCTCGGGCCGCTCGTCGATCAAGAGCACGATCAGGATCACCTCGGGATGGTTCTGGGTGATGCTGTTGGCGATCGCCTGCAGGAGCATCGTCTTGCCGGTCCGTGGCGCCGCGACAATCAGACCCCGCTGTCCCTTGCCGATCGGGCAGAGGATGTCGAGAACGCGCGAAGAGACGTTCTCGCGGGTCGTCTCGAGCTTGATCCGCGCGTTCGGGTAGAGAGGCGTCAGGTTGTCGAAGAAGATCTTCTCGCGCGCCTGATCGGGATGCTCGAAGTTCACCGCCTCGACCTTGATCAGGGCGAAGTAGCGCTCCCCTTCCTTCGGCGGCCGCACCTGCCCCGAGATCGTGTCGCCGGTGTGCAGGTCGAACTTGCGGATCTGCGACGGGGAGACGTAGATGTCGTCCGGACCCGGCAGGTAGTTGTACTCGGGGGCGCGCAGGAAGCCGAACCCGTCCGGCAGGGTCTCGAGGACCCCCTCGGCGAAGATCAGCCCCGACTTCTCGGTCTGCGCCCGCAGGATCTCGAAGATCAGCTCCTGCTTCCGCAGCGCGGTCGCGTTGACGACGTCCAGCGCCTTGGCGATGCCGGTCAGCTCGCCGACCGATTTCTCCTTCAACGATCGGATGTCGAGCTTCTCGCCGGTCAGCTCGGCGCGCGGGATGTCTTCGCGCTCCATCTCGTCCTCGACGGGCGGCGCCACGGGGGCGGCCGCCTCCGTCTCGGGAGCGGCGGCCTCGACCGCCGGCGCGTCGGCCACGGTCGGGGCCGGGCGCCGGGGCGGCCGGGCGGCCTGGTCGCGCGCGGGGGGTGGTTGCCGTTGAGGCCTCGGCTCTCGGACCGGTCTCGGTTCTCGTTCCATCTTGTCTCCGTTCACTTTGGGTCTGTCTCCTTTCATTGAATGCCAGCCAGGGATACCGCCGCCGGCACGGCCTTGCAGGCCGCGTCGATCAGGCGCCAGAGGACGGGGATGCCGTCTCCGGTGATCGCCGACACGGCGATCGGGGCCGCGCCCGGAGCCAGGTCGAGCCTCCGGGCGGCAGCGGCGAGCGCCCGGGTCCTCTGCTGGCCCGAGAGCTTGTCGGACTTCGTCAACACCACCTGCCGGCGGACTCCCCGGCTGCGGAGCCAGGTCTCCAGCTCGAGATCGAGATCCGTCGGTTCATGCCGGGCATCGACCAGCTGGACCGCCAGGTCGGGCCGGCCGGGCCGGTCGAGGTACGCCTCCACCAGCCCCCTCCATTCTTCGCGCATCGGCTTCGACACCCGGGCGTAGCCATACCCCGGCAGATCGACGAAATAGATCCTGTCGTTCACCCGGTAAAAGTGAATCGCCCGGGTCCTCCCCGGCGTCTTGCTGGTGCGCGCCATGCCCCGCATCCCGAGGAGCCTGTTCAGCAGGCTCGACTTGCCGACGTTCGAGCGCCCCATGAAGGCGATCTCGGGCGCCCCGTCACGGGGGAAATCGCCCGGGCGGGAAGCGTTGATCCGCATTTCACACGTGGTGACGATCATCGACGACGGTCCATTGGGAGTCACGCGGCCGGGTCACCGCCCGGGCGTTCTGCGCCGGGCTCGACGAAACACGACCGTGATGCCGGGGAAAACCCCGCGGGATCACCCCCGCGGAGCCGTTCTGATTCGGGTGTTGAGGAGCCTGTGCGAAGCTTCGAACCGACTCCTAGTGGGTCACCGCGCCAGGGATCCCTTTGTTGAGATCCTTGTCGTACTCTTTGTCGACCTTCCCCGGCGTCTCACGCTCCAGGGCGATCTGCAGGACATCATCCATCGTGTCGACCAGACGGAACTCCAGAAGCTTCTGGATGTCGTCCGGAACGTCGGCGAGGTCCTTCTCGTTGTCGCGCGGCAGGATGATGGTGCGTATCCCGAGACGGTGCGCCGCGAGGACCTTCTCTTTCACGCCGCCGATCGCCAGCACCTTGCCGCGCAGCGTGATCTCGCCGGTCATCGCCAGATCGCCCCGCACCGGCGTTTTGGTCAAAAGCGATGCCAGCGCCGTGGCCAAGGTGATGCCGGCCGACGGACCGTCCTTGGGGATCGCCCCTTCGGGGACATGGATGTGGATGTCGTACTTGCGGTAGAACTCTTCGTCGATGCCGAGCACCGCCGAGCGCGACCGGATGTAGGAGAGGGCGGCCTGCGCCGACTCCTGCATGACGTCGCCCAGCTTGCCGGTCAGCGTCAGCTTGCCGCGGCCCTTCATCAGCGAGGCCTCGGTCATCAGAATCTCGCCGCCGACCTCCGTCCAGGCCAGGCCGGTCGCCACGCCGACTTCGCTCTTCTTGTCGCTCGTCGAGGGCCGGTAGCGCGGCACGCCCAGGAGCTCGGCCAGGTGCTCGGCCTTCACGGTGAAGGTGTAGCCCTTCCCCTCCCTGACCACGCGGCGCGCCAGCTTGCGGCAGATCGAGGCCACCTCGCGCTCGAGGCTGCGCACGCCCGCCTCGCGGGTGTACTTCTCGACGACGTCCCGCACCGCGTCCTCTTCGAACGCGAACGCCTGCGGATCGAGCCCGTGGTTCTTGAGCTGCTTCGGGATCAGGAACCGCTTCGCGATGTTGACCTTCTCGAACAGCGTGTAGCCGGCGAGGCGCAGCACCTCCATCCGGTCCTTGAGGGCGGCCGGGATCGGGTGCAGCACGTTCGCCGTGCAGATGAACATCACCTGCGACAGGTCGAACTCGGTGTCGAGGTAATGATCGAGGAAGGTCGAGTTCTGCTCCTGGTCGAGAACTTCGAGAAGCGCCGAGGAGGGATCGCCGCGGAAGTCCATGCTCATCTTGTCGACTTCGTCCAGCAGGAAGACCGGGTTCTTGGTGCCGGCCTTCTTCATCATCTGGATGATCTGCCCGGGAAAGGCGCCGATGTAGGTGCGGCGGTGCCCCCGGACCTCGGCCTCGTCACGGACCCCGCCGAGCGAGACGCGCACGAACTTGCGCCCGGTCGCCTTGGCGATCGACTGCGCCAGCGAGGTCTTGCCGACGCCCGGAGGGCCGGCGAAGCAGAGGATCGAGCCCTTCATGCTCTTGTTCTTCACCAGGCGCCGCACTGCCAGGAACTCGAGGATCCGCTCTTTGATCTTCTCGAGCCCGTGGTGGTCCTCGTTCAGGACCTTCTCGGCGAAGGCCAGGTCTTTGATCTCCTTGGAGCGCTTCGTCCAGGGAACGGAGATCAGCCAGTCGAGGTAGTTGCGCGACACGGTGGCCTCGGCCGAGACCGGCGGCATCACCTCGAGCCGCTTCAGCTCCTGCATCGCCTTCTCGTGCGCTTCCTTCGGCATGCGGGCCGCTTCGATCTTCTGCTTGAGCTCCTCGACCTCGTTCAGCTTCTCGTCCTTGCGCCCCAGCTCCTGCTGGATCGCCTTCATCTTCTCGTTGAGGTAGTACTCTTTCTGCGCCTTCTCCATCTGCTTCTTGACGCGCTGGTGGATCCGGCGGTCGACGCGCAGCTTCTCGATCTCGGCGTCGAGCAGGTTGGCGAGGATCGACAGTCGCTCGCCCGGGTTGAAGGTCTCGAGGAGGTTCTGCTTCTCCTCCATGCCGACCTGGACGTGGGCCGCGATGGTATCGGTCAGCCGCCCCGGCTCGGAGACGCGGATGGTCGAGATCATCGTCTCGTACGGCAGGTTGGGCGAGAGCTTGACGTACTTCTCGAAAAGCGAGACCACCTTCCCCATCTCGGTCTCGATCTCGGTCGTCAGATCGATCTTGCCGTCGATCGCTTCGAGCACGGCGATCAGGCAGCCGTCCTCTTCCTTGATCTCGACCACCTTGCCGCGCGAGGAACCCTCGACCAGGAGCTTGATGTTGCCGTTCGGCAGCTTCAGGCTCTGGACGATGTTCGAGATCGTCCCGATGGCGTTGATCTCCTCCGCCTTCGGATCATCGATCTTCGCGTCGCGCTGGGTCGCCAGGAAGATCCGCTTGTCGCCCTGGAGCGCCTTCTCGACCGCGGTCAGGGAGGACTTCCGCCCGACCACGAACGGGATCATCGTATAGGGAAATACCACTACGTCCCGCAGCGGGACGAGCGGCAGTCTCTCGAGCTTCTCGGTGGTCGCGGGCACGGTCTCTGGCGTCAAGGATTAGCCTGCTTTCTCCATCAGGATGATGGGCGCCACCTTGTTCTCCACCACTTCCTTGGTGATGACGCACTCGGTGATATCGGTGCGTGACGGGAGCTGGTACATCAGGTCCAGCATCAGGTCCTCGAGAATCAGCCGCAGGCCGCGCGCCCCGATCTTCCGGGAGAGGGTCTGGTCGGCGATCATCTCGAGCGCGTCCTTGGTGAAGGTCAGTGTGACGTTCTCGAATTCGAAGATTCTCTGATATTGCTTGATCAGGGCGTTGCGCGGCTCGGTCAGGATCTTGACCAGCGCATCCTTGTCGAGCTCGCCGAGGACGCCGACGACCGGCAGCCGCCCGACGAACTCGGGGATCAACCCGTACTTGATCAGGTCGGCCGGCTGCACCTGCTCGAGCGTGTCTTGGATGTTCTTCTCGGACTTCTTCTTCACGTCGGCCTTGAAGCCCATCGATTTCTTGCCGATCCGCTGCTCGATGATGCCGTCCAGCCCGACGAACGCCCCGCCGCAGATGAACAGGATGTTGGTCGTGTCCATCGGGATGAAGTCCTGGTGCGGGTGCTTCCGCCCGCCCTGCGGCGGCACGTTCGCGACCGTTCCTTCCAAGATCTTCAGGAGCGCCTGTTGCACCCCTTCGCCCGACACGTCGCGGGTGATCGAGGGGGAATCGCTCTTGCGGCTGATCTTGTCGACCTCGTCGATGTAGATGATGCCGCGCTTCGCCTTCTCGAGATCGTTCCCGGCCGCCTGCAGCAGGCGGAGCAGGATGTTTTCGACATCCTCTCCGACGTACCCCGCCTCGGTGAGGGTGGTGGCGTCGACGATGGCGAACGGCACCGACAACAGCTTGGCGAGCGTCTGCGCCAGGAGCGTCTTGCCCGTGCCGGTCGGGCCGATGAGAAGGATATTGCTCTTCTGGACTTCGACCTCGGAGCGGCGCTTGCTCAGCTCGTTCCGCTTGTAGTGGTTGTAGACCGCGACCGCCAGCTTCTTCTTGGCCTTCTCCTGGCCGATCACGTACTCATCGAGGAACTCGCGAATCTCGATCGGCTTCGGCAGCTTGACCTTCGCCTTCGGCTCGTCCGGCTCGCGCTCCTCGGCGATGATGTCGAGGCAGATGTCGACGCACTCATCGCAGATATAGACGGTAGGTCCGGCGATCAGCTTCTTGACGTCCCGCTGATCCTTGTTGCAGAAACTGCATCGTAACGATTCGCCGTCGCCCCGCTTGCCCGCCATCTCCGTCTCCTGGACGGTGTCGACTCCGGTACCCGCCCCGCGTTCAGTCGCGGCGCGAGATCACCTGGTCGATGACACCGTACTCTTTGCCGCTCGCCGCCGTCATGATGAAGTCACGGTCGGTGTCTTTCTGGATCTTGTCGAGAGTCTGTCCCGTGTGCTGCTTTATGATGTCGTTCAACCGCTCCCGGATTCGCAGAATCTCCTTGGCGTGGATATCGACGTCCGTGGCCTGCCCCGAGAAGTCGCCCATCGGCTGATGAAGGATGATGCGCGAGTTCGGAAGAGCGAACCGTTTCTTCGGAGAACCTGCGGCGAGCAGCACGGCCGCCATGCTGGCGGCCTGTCCGATGCAAATCGTCGACACGTCGGGCCTGATGAACTGCATCGTGTCGTAGATGGCGAGGCCCGCCGTGACGGAGCCCCCGGGGCTGTTGATGTAGATCGAAATGTCCTTCTCGGGGTCTTCGGCTTCCAGATACAACAGCTGGGCGATGACGACATTGCTCAGGTTATCGTCGATCGCACTGCCAAGGAATATGATGTTGTCCCGGAGTAGCCTGGAGTAGATATCATATGCGCGCTCTCCCCGGTTGGTCTGCTCGACCACCATCGGTACGAGTGGCATGTGATTCACTTCCCCTCGTGCGTAATAGTAGCATCACGCAGCAGAAAGTCAAGCGACTTTTCCCTGACGATTTGACGCCGAACGCCCGCCAGACGGCCATTTTCCGCCAGTTGCTCCTTCAGGGCGTTCGGTGTCGTGCCGGCACGCCGCGCTTCCTCGCGAAGCCACACGTTCAGGTCCTCCTCCGTGGTTTCGATCCCTTCCTGAACCGCGATCGACTCGAGAATCAGACCGGCGCGCACCATCTCGGTCGCAGCCGGCCGTATCTTCTCGCGCTCTTCCTGCCAATTCACTGGCGCCTTCGTCGGATCGATGCCTCGACTCATCATCTCCCTGACGATCCCCTCCAAACGGCCGTCGATCTGAGCCTGGATCAGGCTCTCCGGAACCTCGAAATTGTGTTCGGCCACGAGGTGCGCCAGGATCTTGTCCCGCGCCTCGGCCTCCTGCGACTCCTTCGACCGGCGCGCCAGCTCCTCGACCACCTTCGCCCGTAGCTCATCCAGGCTCTGGAAATTCCCCACCTCTTTCGCCAGGTCGTCGTTGAGCAGCGGCACGATCTTCCCCTTGAGCTCCTTCAGGACGAGAGAGTAGGCCACGGTGCAGCCGCGCAGCGCCTCCGTCCCCCAGTCGTCGCCGTAGGTGGTCTCGAACTCGGCGGTCTCGCCCGCCTCGTGGCCGAGAACCGCGGCGTTGAAGTCGGGGTGGTTTTTCTCCGAGCCGGCCTCGAGCAGCAGCGGCTCGTTCGTCAGCGTCTTCCCCTTCCCCTTGATGAAGCGGCAGGAGAGGGTCCCGACGATGTAGTCCCCCTTCTGCACCGGACGCCCGGTCAAGGCTTCGAGCTTGGCGGCCCGCTCCGCCAGTCCCTGAAGGGAGGCCTGGACCATCTCGTCGGTCACCTCGTGGCGGCCCACCGTCACCGGAATCTTGTGATACCCGCTCACCGAGACCGCTGGCCGCACCTCGAAAGTCGCCTTGAAGGTCAGCGGCTTCCCGGACTGATAGTTGACCTCGTCCAGAACCGGGTCGTGCACCGGCTGGAGCTTCTTTTCGTCGAGAGCCTTGAGCGCGTACTCGCGGACCATCCGCTCGATCACCTCGCCCTCGACATCCTTGCCGAAGCGCTGGCGGACCACCTCGAGCGGGATCTTCCCCTGCCGGAACCCCGGCACGCGGGCCCGGCGGGAGTAGACGCGGAACGTCTTTTCGATTTCCTCGGAGACCTGCTCGCCCGGGACCTCGACCTCGAGACCGCGCTTGCAGGAGTTCAGCTCGCTGACCACCACTTTCATCACGGGTCCGACCTCTCTAAAACGACCGCCTCGATCTCTCCGCTCGGGGGGAACGCCCTTTTCTTTGGGGGTAGTCCGGTCCGGGTTGGAGTCGATGCAGATGCCGCGGAAACGATCCGTTCTCTTAATGCCGGAACCGGATCATAACAGGAAGCGGCGGGCGGATCAAGAGTCCGGATGGGCATCGCCGAGGGCGGCCATGCTGCCCCCGACCCGCCTGGGCGACCGGGTCGAAGGCGACGCGCAGGGCGGCCGTCCCGGCGCGCCGGGTGGTCGCACCGTGACCGTCTCAACTCGCAACGTGAGACGATCCCAGTGAGCCTCAGGCTAAACACGTTGTCCTGCAACGATTCCCGCCTGCCACGCCCGCGGCGCGATCGTCTCAGAGACGCTCTTTCGGCCCGGTGACCGGACCATTCGCGATCGCACACATCCACTCATAATCGTTGCGGCACAAGCACTGCGCGGCGAACACCACTTGCGACGGTCTCAAGGGCATGGTTCTTGCTCTAAAGATGCGACTGAGACGGACGGTGCGGCTGTCCAGGCCTCGGGGTGGAGCGATGGCGCAGCCTTTCCAGAAAACAGTGCTTCTTTCCGACGACGTCAACCGCGCCCTCGGAACGATCGACTGCTTCATCCATCGATCCGCCTTTCAGACGCGGGTCGCGCGGACCGGGGAGGAGATCGTCGAGATGACGCGGCGTTTCTCGCCCGACGCCATCCTGACGAACTACTACCTCGGCGGCATCAAGGGCGACGAAGTCTGCCGGATCCTGAAACAGAACCCGGGAGAGCCGTCGCCTCCGATCCTGATCGTCGGGCCCGGCGACCAGGCGGACGTCGCCGAGCGCTGCCTCCAGGCCGGGTGCGACGACTTCATCGCGTCGCCCGCAAGCCCGAATCTCCTGCTGCAACGACTCGCCGCCCAGCTCGGCGTGCAGTTCCGGTTGCACGCCAGGCTGCAGACGGTCATGTCGATCTCTTTCGGGAAGGTGATCAGCGAGTTCCTCGGCTACTCGAAAGACATCAGCGAGGGAGGCATCCTGCTCGAGACGACCCTCGCGCTCGATCGTGGCCGCCGCCTTCACCTGCGGATCTTCCTCGAGGAGGACAACCGGCCGGTGATCGCGAAGGCGACGGTGCTGCGGGTCGACCACGCCCAGGACGAGCAAGATCACTTCCTGCTCGGCATGCAGTTCCAGGACCTCGACCTGCAGGGCACCGGCCGCCTGCGCGACTTCATCCGGTCGAAGGCGGCGAAGAGCCACTGATCGGTGAAGGCCCGATTGACACCGCCGACGACACAGCCCTATCCTCGGTTGCCTCGAGACAGGCGAGCGCTTCCGTCGTCGGAACGTTCGATGCAAGGAGGTTTCAGATGGGACGGCTTCGACGCCCGTCGCCCGATGAAGTGACGCCCGAGGTCCGCGACGCCTTCATCAAGTTCAAGGCCGAGCGCGGCAACATCCCGAACATGTTCCGCACCATCGCGCACCGGCCGGAGATCGCGGCGACCCTGCTGGCCCACTACCGCGCCGTGATGGGGCCGGGCACCGTCCCGATCATCCTCAAGGAGATGCTGGCGGTGCGGGTGTCGAGGCTGAACTCCTGCGACTATTGACTCGCCTCCCACACTGCTTTGGCAAAGCAGCTGGGAGTCGGCGAGCAGGCGCTCAAGGGCCTCAACGACATCGACAGCTTCCCCTTCCCGCCCGACGAGAAGATCGCCCTGCGCTTCGCCGACGCCATGACCCGCGCCGCGGGGCAGGTCGACGATGCCCTCTTCTCCGAGCTGCGCAGCCTGTTCAGCGAGCCGCAGATCGTCGAGCTCGCCGGCGTCATCGGCGCTTTCAACTATTTCAACCGGGTCAACAACGCGCTCAGGATGGACATCACCCTCGGCGACCCCGAGACGCTGATGATGCGAATCGCCGAGCTGCTTGCGATGGCTCCGCCCGATCCCGCCGCCGCCTGCGACCTGGTGATCGAGCTGCTGCTTCAGGGGCGCTGGTACGGTTCGGTCGGGATTCGCGCCAAGGAGGGCGAACGCCTCGTGCGCCTGGCGCATCACGGAACGGAAGCCTCGGCGGCTCAGGATGCGGAGGGAGAGGCGGTGCTTCGAAGCAGAGCGACCCGAATGGGGGCTTCGGAGTTGATGGTCCCGATCCGTTT
>WNFM01342173.1_pt3 | contig 16446 bp, 17 predicted proteins | sample 5400271 | NCBI WGS metagenome assembly WNFM01 (sample SAMN13153352, study PRJNA577476) | soil metagenome | isolation source: 60 cm saprolite on Douglas fir-dominated hillslope | place: USA:California | collected 2013-09-17
TATTCCGACATGACGAGCGCGCCGAAGTCGGCGAAGGCCATCTTCGACGGCTCGTCGGGAGGGGGCACCGTCGGCGGCTTCATCCGGTTCGGCCTCGGGCAGTCCTTCTTCGTCGAAGCGCACGGCCGCCAGTTCCAGCGCACGGGTGAGCGCGTCTTCGTGGCCGACGCGGGCGGCGACGTCTTCCGGCTCGGCCATCCGCTCAAGATCCGGCTCATCCCCGTGTACGGCGTCATCGGCTACCGGTTCGGCCAGAATTCGCACTTCGCGCCCTACGTCACGGTCGGTCTGGGTGCGACGTCCTACCGGGAAGAGAGCAACGTGGCCGGTCTCGTCGAGACCTTCAGCGCGACCAAGGTCTCGGGCCACGGCGCCCTCGGCGTCGATTACCTCGCCGGCCCCGTGCGCTTCGGTGTCGAGGTGGGCTATTCGACGGTGCCGAACACGATCGGGCAGGAGGGCGTCTCCAAGGTGTACGGCGAGAAGGACGTGGGCGGGCTGACGGTGCTCGCGCGCCTCGCGTTCGGAAGCCGCGCGCCTTAGGCTCGGCGCCAAGCCTCGCGCCTCACACCGTCGACACTGAGACCGCGCCCTTCACTGACCACAGAAGTATCGTGAGGGCCGAAGACCAGCCCGCCCTCGTATTGGTTGTGGCGCCGGCAGCGAAGCGAGATGTTCTCGACGGTGGCCAATCCTCCCAGCGCGTAGGGCACGATGTGGTGGAACTCCAGGAAGGTGCGCTCCGCGCATCTGTGTCCGCCTTTGGAGACGAAGGCGCATCGGCCGCCGTCACGCCGCCAGGCCCCGCGCTGGACGTCCCTCGGGGTATCCCGCGAAGGGACAATGGGTGTTCGAAGCTGCCTATCCGCCCCGGGGCGGATAGGACGTGGGCGCGGCTTGGCGGCCGACCCGATCTTAGCGTTCTCCACCTTCTCGAGGAGAAGGGCGAGGGCGCGGTCGACGATCGCGCCCGGATCACCGTCCGGGATCTCGCGGCGGAGAAGCGCCTGAAGGCGGCGTAGCCTGTCGTGGCTCTCCTTGCCGATCGTGAACTGCACGCGATAGCGCTCCGGCGAAGTGGTCTCGATGATCGGACGGCGCGACGTCAATCGCGGCGGCGGAGAGCTGACCGGAGGCACCGGTTCGGGAGACGCAAGCGTGGCCGCCTCGGCGCGTCGCAGTGGCGACGTGGCCGTGCACATGAGCTTGGGCGCCGGCGTAACTGTTGGGAGTTTCCGGACGGAAGAGGGCACATCCGGTCGTGGCGCCAGCTCCGCGATCAGGGCCTCGATCTCGCGCCGGCTTCGGCCACTGGCCCGGGCGAGGACGGCTTCGTGGTTCTCCGAAGTGAGATGGGGACGCAGCATCCGGACGGAGGTGAGGGACATCGCGCCGGAGGCGAGGGCCGCGAGGATGACGGGAAAGTCTCGGCAAGCGCGAGCCGTATGGATACGGTTGCAAGCGGCGTCCTCGGAGAGCCGAAGCACCTCCGTGCAGTAAGTGAAGAGCGAACCGTGGCCTTCGGCGGCGAAGAGGGCGGGTCGGGCGTCGAGCACGGCCAGGTGCGCCACGAGCTCGACCGTGGCTTCGCGCTCCTTGCCGGCGAGCACGCCGATGCGCGCAAGGAGATCCTGATCCGAGAGGCTAGAGGCGAGAGCGAGGATGTTCGTGTTCATGTCGTATTGGTATCACGGTGATTTTTGGGCCTCAGCCACGGCTTTTGATTGCGCCAGGAGCGTCGCGTCGAGTTCGGCTCTACGCGGGAGATTCCGTCGGCGCGGAAACGGCGCAGAGAGGCAAGGACGCATTCCAGCCGCGGTTGTAGGCGCGAGCGCGCAGCAGAACGAGTGGCGCGCCTGGAAACGCGGGTCCGAAATGTTCGACGTCAGAAAAAATACTTGACGTCAGAAAAAGAGTGGGCGAGCGCCACCAGGACGCGACGCCATCATTCCGTCCGATTCCCCCTATCGCCAAGCCCCATGTCGTCGAGGATGGCCGTGTCCTCACGCCAGCCCTCGCGGACCTTCACGAACAGCCCCAGGAATATCTTCGTGCCCAGGAAGTCCTCGATCTGCCGGCGCGCGGCCGTGCCCACCTCCTTGAGCATGGCCCCGCCCTTGCCGATGAGGATCCCCTTCTGGCTCTCGCGCTCGGCGAAGATGGTGGCCTCGATGCGCACCAGCCCCTCGTCTTCCTTGAAGCTCTCGATCACGACGCCCGTGGTGTAGGGGATCTCCTCCCGGGTCAGGCGCAGGATCTGCTCGCGCACCATCTCCGCCACGAAGAAGCGCTCCGGGAGGTCGGTGAGGAAGTCCTCGGGATACAGGCGCGGCCCCTCCGGCAGGTGCTTCAACAGCAGGGACGACAGCACGTCCACGTTGTCGCCGTCGCGGGCGGAGATGGGCACGACCTCCACGAAGTCGAGGAGAGTCCGGTACTGGTCGATCACGGAGAGGATCTTCGGCTTGGGCACGCGGTCGATCTTGTTGATGGCGAGGATCACCGGGCGGTCGGCCTTCTTGAGCACGTCGCGCACGTAGCGATCGCCGGGCCCGTAGCCCTCGGTGATGTCGATGACCCACTCCGCGAGGTCCACCTGCCCCAGGCTCTTCTCCGCCGTGTCGACCATGCGCCGGTTCATGCGGTGCATCGGCTTGTGGATGCCGGGCGTGTCGAAGAGGACGATCTGGCCCTCGGGCTTGTTCACGACGGCCAGGATGCGGTTGCGCGTGGTCTGGGGCTTGTCGGAGACGATGGCGACCTTCTGCCCGACGAGCTGGTTTACCAGCGTGGACTTCCCGACGTTGGGGCGCCCGACGACGGATACGAAGCCGGCGCGGCCTCCGGCCGTCGGCGGCGTCAGTGACACGCGCCGGTGCCGCCGTCCGCGAGCGGCATGCCGGCCGAGGCCAGGAACTTCCACTCGTAGCTGGTGGGAGCGAGCCGCAGGGCGAGGACGCCGAAGCTGGTGGTGTCCTGGATCTCGCTGTTGGCCAGGATGGTGCGGAAGGGCGTGATGCTGCGGCCCCCCGTGCCCACGACGAACTCACGCAGGCCGTGCTCGGGATCGGAGGTGCCGTCCGGACGCTGCGGCGCGAAGCGTTCGTAGTGATGGTCGTGGCCGGAGAGAACGACGTCGGCTCCGTACTCGTAGAGGGCCTGCCACAGCGCGGTCAGGTTCGCGCTGCTCCCATTGATGCCGGAGCTGAAGCGCGGATGGTGCGCGTAGGCGAGCGTGCAGGGCCGCTTGTTCTCCTGCAGGTCCTGGCGCAGCCAGCGCTCCTGGGGCGAGTTCACCCCGCAGCCTCCCCGGATGGCGCCGCAGTTGCTGTTGAGGGCGACGAGGTGCCAGTCCCCGACCGTGTAGCTGTAGTAACCCTTGTCGCGCTCGCCCGCGACACCGGTGAGCGCCCCCGCCCCGTTGAAGAAGTCGAAATAGCCGCGCGCGGTGGGGTCTTCCTGGTACTCGTGGTTGCCGGGCACGGGACGGCTGATCGCGCGCACGCGGCCCCAGGAGAGGTTGTAGGCCGTGGCGTACTCGTTCTGGGAGCCCGTCTCGTATTGGTTGTCGCCGAGGGGAAGGACGAGGTCGGGGGCGAGCGTCTCCACCACGGCCAGGGTCTCGAGGTGGCGGCAGGGATCGCGCGAACCCGGTGCGCACACGATGTCGCCGGCGGCGGCGATGGTGGGCAGGCGCACGGGCTCGGCGGACGGCAGTGGCTGGGGCGAAGGGACGGGCGTCGGGGCGGCGCCGCCGCAGGACGCGCCCACCACGATCGCCGTCCCCAGCGCGCCGCCGAGGAGCAGGAGGCGGAAGGCCCTCACGAGGCCTCGGCCTGCGCGGGCTTGCGCCGGAAGCGTACGCGGTTGACGCGCTTGTGCTCCGCGGAAACGACCTCGATGGTGAATCCCTTGTATTCGATCCGCTCTCCCGTGCGGGGGACGCGACCGAACGCGGCCGCCACCAGGCCTCCTACCGTGTCGACATTGTCTCCCTCGGCGAGCGGCACTTCCAGCGCCTGCTCCAGACGGTCGACGTTCACGCGTCCCGCCACCAGCACCGCTCCGTCCGGCTCCACCACGATCGGCTCCGCTTCCACGTCGTACTCGTCCTTGATCTCCCCGACGATCTCCTCGACGATGTCCTCCACCGTCACCAGCCCCGCCGTGCCGCCGTACTCGTCGATGACGACGGCGAAGGTGATGCGGCCGGCCTGGAACTCCGTCAGCAGCTCCGCGATCATCTTCGTTTCCGGGACCACCAGGGCGGGCCGCACCAGGGGCCGCAGGGGGTCCGAAGGCGATCCCTCGTGGTCGATGAGATCGCGCACGGTGACCACGCCGACGATGTCGTCCAGGTTCTCGGCGAACACGGGGATCCGGCTGTACTTCGTCTCACGGATGAGGCGCGTGAGGTCGCCCACCGTCGCGCTGGCGGGCAGGGCCACGATGTCGGGGCGCGGCGTCATCACGTCCTTGACGTGGGTGTTGGCGAAGCGCACCACCGCCGTGATCAACCGATCCTCGTTGGTGTCGTGCACGGGCGCGGGCGGGACCTCCGGCACCGGCGTCGGCATCTCCTCGTCCGCGGCCGAGGCCGGCTCGCCGCGCGCGCGGCGGCGCAGCGTGCGCACCAGCGGGTTCATGAGCTGCACGTAGGCGTGGAAGGCCGGAAGCAGCAGGAGGAGCGACCGCTCCGGGTTCCGGCGCACCAGGCTGTAGGGCAGGGTGAGGCGGAGGAGGAGCAGGTAGATGACCATGGCCCCGAACGCCACCACGATCGCCCAATGCTGGAGCCGCTCCAGGAACATCGCGGTGATGACGACGGTGATGCCGACGTGGGCGGTGTAGGTGCCGATGTGGATCGGCATGAGCAGGCTGGGCGGGTCCTCCAGGTACCGGTTCACCAGCTCCGCGCGCGGGTTGTTGACCGCGAGGTGCGCGAGGCGCCGCCGCTTCACGAGGTAGAAGGCGGCCTCCACCACCGCCAGCGAGATGGAGATGGCCACGAGCAGGATCGCGGTCAGGATGAGCACGATGGCGGAGATCACGAGGAGCGCTCCCGGCCCGCGCGCGCGCTCGTGCCGACGAGCCTCTTCCGCAAGCGCGATTCCAGGCGGTCCATCGTCCCGTCGTCCGTCTCGTGGTCGTAGCCGAGCACGTGCAGGAAGCCGTGCAGGGTCAGGATCTCCAGCTCCTGGCTGAGCGTGCGGCCGAAGCGGGGCGCGTTGCGGGCCGCGCGGTCGAGGCTGATCACGATGTCGCCCAGCCCGACCTCACGGCTTTCGGAGTCGCCGGAGTGAATCCGGCTCCTCCTCTTCTTGACGCCGGGCGCAAAGCGCCCGCCGTGGGGACCGGGAAACGACAGGACGTCGGTCGCCTTGTCCTGGTGGCGGTAACGGGCGTTGAGGCGCCGCACGGGCGCGTCGCCGGTCAGCACCAGCGCGACCTCGCCCGACACGCGCAGCGCGCGGGCCGCGTCCTGGATCACGCGCCGCAGGCGCGCCGCCGGAATCCGCCGGCGCCGCTGCTGGTTGAGCAGGACTACCTCGAGGGGCGCCGAACGCCTTCTCACCGCCGTGGGCCTCAGCGCGCCGGCGCCTGCGCCTGGGCCGCCCCGTAGGCGTCGTAGGCCTTGACCACCGATTGCACCAGCTTGTGGCGCACCACGTCCTTCTCGTCGAAGTACACGAACGAGATGCCCTTCACGCCGGAAAGCACGGCGATGGCTTCCACGAGGCCGGACGTGCGGCCGGCGGGCAGGTCGATCTGGGTGATGTCGCCCGTGATCACCACCTTGGAACCGAAGCCGATGCGGGTGAGCACCATCTTCATCTGTTCGGTGGTCGTGTTCTGGGCCTCGTCGATGATCACGAACGCGTCGTTGAGGGTGCGGCCGCGCATGAAGGCGATGGGCGCGACCTCGATCGCGTTGCGTTCGAGCAGGCGCGACACCCGGTCGTAGTCGAGGAGGTCGTAGAGCGCGTCGTAGAGCGGACGCAGGTAGGGATCGACCTTGTCCTGCAGGTCGCCGGGCAGGAAGCCCAGCTTCTCCCCCGCTTCCACCGCCGGGCGCGCGAGCACGATGCGCACGACGGATTTCGCGAGCAGCGAGCTCACCGCTTGAGCCACCGCGAGGTACGTCTTGCCCGTCCCCGCGGGGCCTATCCCGAACACCATGTCGTTCTTCTCGAGCTCTTCCAGGTACGCGCGCTGGTTGAGGCTGCGCGGGACCACCACCTTCTTGGCCCCGCGGATGGCGGCCTTCATCAGGAAGTCGCGCAGGCGCGCGCCCGGGTCCTGACTGAGGAGCTGGGCCGCCACGCGGACGTCGCCGGGGGAGGCGGCGTAGCCGTCCTTGATCATGGCCCCGAGCTGGTCGAAGAGCTGGACGACCACGTCCTCGCCCTCGCCCTCCCCCTCGACGAGCAGCGTGGAGCCGTCGTTCTTGATCCGGACCTTGAGGTTGTCCTCGAGGAAGCGGAGGTTCTCGTCGCGGTTTCCGAACAGCGTCTCCGCCGCCTGCTCCGGCAGGGCCACGCGCTTCATGCCGGGCCGTCGCGCACGACCGCAGGCGTGCTCAGGAGGAGGCTGGAGGGAGAGAAAGGAACGGTACGGGACGCCGTCGGGGAGGGTCCGCCCGCATGAAAAGAGCCTATCACTAGGTCGAGCGGATCACCACGATGCCGAGATCGCGGAGCTGATCGTCCCTTACCGGTGAAGGAGATCCGGTCATGAGGTCGGTGAAGCTCGCGGTCTTGGGGAACGCGATGACGTCCCGGATGGACGGCTCCCCGGCCAGGATCATGACGATCCGGTCGACGCCGAGCGCGATCCCCCCGTGCGGGGGGGTCCCGTACTGGAGGGCCTCCAGGAAGAAACCGAACCGGTCCCGGGCCTCCTCGTCCGTCATGGACAGGATGCGGAAGATCTTCGCCTGCAGCTCGGACTCGTGGATACGGAGGCTGCCCCCGCCGACCTCGTACCCGTTGAGCACGATGTCGTAGGCCTTCGCCCGCACCTTCCCGGGGTCGGTGTCGAGGAGGTGGCGGTCCTCGTCCCGCGGTGCCGTGAACGGATGGTGCAGGCTGGCGTAGCGCTTCTCCTTGGCGTCATAGCCGAAGAGCGGGAACTCCGTCACCCACAGGAATCGGAAGGCCTTCTCGTCGATGAGCTTGAGCTCCTTGCCCATCTCGATGCGCAAGATGCCCATGGCCATCGACACCGGTTCCTCGGCATCGGTGCCCACGAGGATGGTGTCGTCCTTGGCCGCGCCGACCTTCTCGAACAGGCGCCGGGCCACCGCTTCGCTCGCCCCCTTCTTGGCGAGGTTGCCGACGGCCTCGTCGCTGGCCTTCAGGTTGAACAGGTTGCGCTTGGGGACCAGGCGCGCGTCCGGAACGATGCGCCCCAGCCACGTCTCCTCGTTGACCTTGCGCAGGCGGGTTCCGGACATGCCGCCCGCCGCGGGCAGCACGATCGCGCGCGCGCGGGCCCCGCCCTCGATCAGCCCGGGGAAGGTGTCCAGGCCGAGCGTCTTCATCTCGTCCGACACGTCGGTGATGGGCATGCCGAAGCGCAGGTCGGGCTTGTCGCTGCCGTAGCGCTCCATCGCGTCCTTGTAGGTGAGGCGCGGGAACGGGCGCGCGACCTCGACTCCCACCAGGCGGGCCAGCTTCACGTAGAGCGCTTCCGTGATGTCGTAGACGGTCTCCTCGCGCGGGAACGACATCTCGACGTCGACCTGCGTGAACTCGGGCTGGCGGTCGGCGCGGTTGTCCTCGTCGCGGAAGCAGCGCACGACCTGGAAGTAGCGGTCGATGCCCGCCACCATGAGGATCTGCTTGAAGAGCTGCGGCGACTGCGGGAGGGCGTAGAAGTTGCCGTGGTGGATGCGCGAGGGCACCAGGAAGTCGCGCGCCCCTTCCGGAGTCGACTTCGTGAGCATGGGCGTCTCGACCTCGTAGAAGCCCTGCTCGTCGTAGTGCCGCCGCACCTCCATCGTCACCTGGTGCCGGAGCTTGATGTTCCGGTGGTAGCGCGGCCGCCGCAGGTCGAGGTAGCGGTACTTGAGCCGGATCTCCTCCGCGGTGTTGATGTCGTCTTCGATCGGGAAGGGCGGCGTGCGCGCCTCGCTCAGGACGCGTATCTCGCGCGCGTTGACCTCGACCCCGCCCGTGGGGATCTTCGGGTTGACGGTGTCCGCGGAGCGCGCCGCCACTTCCCCGACCACGGCCAGCACGTACTCGCCGCGCACGTGGTCGGCGGCGTCGTGGGCCTCTTTCGAGACCTCCGGCCGCGCCACCACCTGGCAGATGCCCTCGCGGTCGCGCAAGTCGATGAAGATGACGCCCCCGAGGTCCCGGCGGGTGGCCGCCCAGCCCATGAGCGTCACCGTCTGCCCCACCTGCTCGGGACGGAGGGTGCCGGCGTAGTGCGTGCGCGTCAGGTTGCCCAGCGTCTCAGCCAACGGTCGTCTCCTTGATGAGGTATGCGGCGGCGGCGTCCAGGCCGACCTCTTCCTGGGTCGAGGCCTTCATGTCCCGGATGGTCCAGCGCGCCTTGGCCATCTCGTCCTCGCCCAGGATGGCCACGAAGCGCGCGCCCACCTTGTCTGCCCGCTTCATCTGCGACTTCAGGCCGCGGCCCTCGTGGTCCATCATCACGCGCAGCCCGGCCTGGCGGAGCTGGCGCTGCAGGCGCAGGGCGAAGTCGCGCCCTTCCGCCACCAGCGGAGCGAGGAAGACCTCGCAGCGCGCCGCCACGGGCACGGGCGGGATCAGCATCACCAGCCGCTCCATGCCCAGCGCGAAGCCGATGCCGGGGATGTCCGGGCCCCCGAGCTCCTTCACCAGCCCGTCGTAGCGTCCGCCCCCGAGCACGCTGTTCTGCGCGCCCAGCTCCCCGCTCAGCACCTCGAACGTGGTGCGCACGTAGTAGTCGAGGCCGCGCACCAGGCGATGGCTGAGGCGGTACGGGATCCCGAGCAGCTCCAGCTCGCGCCGCACCTCCGCGAAGTGCGCGCGGCACTCGTCGCACAGGTGGTCCGAGATCCTCGGGAGCGATTCGATGACGGGCTGGTCCTGGGGGACCTTGCAGTCCAGGACGCGCAGCGGGTTCGTCTCCGTGCGGCGCTGGCAGTCGCCGCAGAGCTTGTCCTTCTGGCCGCGCAAGGCCGTGCGCAGGGTCTCGACGTAGGCGGGCCGGCACTTCGCGTCCCCCACGGAGTTCAGGACGAGCTCGTATTCGGTCAGGCCGCAGCCCTTTAGGTAGGCGAGCGCCACCTCGATGACCTCGACGTCCACGGACGGGCTGGTGACGCCGAAGACCTCCACGTTGACCTGGTGGAACTGGCGATAGCGGCCCTTCTGCGGGCGCTCGCGACGGAACATCGGCCCGCTGGTGTAGACCTTGAGCGCGGGGTCCGTGTTGATGAGGTTGTGCTCGATGACGGCGCGGACGATGCCGGCCGTTGCCTCCGGGCGCAGGGTCAGGGAGCCGCCGTCGCGGTCCTCGAAGGTGTACATCTCCTTCGAGACGATGTCCGTCTCCTGCCCGATGCCGCGCGCGAACAGCTCCGTCGTCTCGAAGATCGGCGTGCGGATCTCGCGGTAGCCGTAGAGCGCGAAGAGGGCGCGCGCCGTCCCCTCGATGCGGTGCCAGGCCGCGATCTCGTCGGGAAGCAGGTCTTTGGTGCCTTTGACAGCTTGGATGGGCAGTTATTCATGCTGGGGGGCGCTGCGCCGCGCCCCCCAGACCCCCCGCTCACTCGCGCGAGTGAATCGCGCTCGCTCGCTGTCCGTGGCTGTCATCTTGTCTACCTACCCTCCGCTTCGGAGAGGTACGTCTCCTTGTACTCGAAATAGTTCTGGGCGTACGCGCGCAGTCCCTGGCGCTCCTCTTCCGTGATCGGGCGGCGGACCTTTCCTGGCAATCCCATCACCAGACTCCGCGGCGGGATCTCCATCCCTTCCGGGATGAGCGTGCCCGCGGCCACGATGCACTCGTCGCCGATGTGCGCGCCGTTGAGGATCGTCGCCCCCATCCCGATCAGGCAGTAGGAACCGATCGTGCACCCGTGGAGGGTGACGGAATGCCCCACGGTCACGTGATCCGCGAGCACGGTCGGATGCAGCGCCTTGAAGACGTGCACGACGCAGTTGTCCTGGATGTTGGTGTGCGGGCCGATGCGGATGGAGTGCACGTCGCCGCGCACGACCGCGTTCATCCAGACGCTCGCGTGGTCGCCCAGCTCGACGTCGCCGATGACCTGGGCGGAGGCGTCGACGTAGACGCGCTGGCCCAGTCGCGGACCGACACCTTTGTAGCGGCGAAGCATGCCCTCTCCAGGAAACCCTCAGTTTATGCCATAGTGGCCTCTCCAACCACAATGAAGGTCGTGGTCGCGACCACTCAGGACCTGTTCGTGCGCGGTGGCGGAGCCACCTATCACGCGGAGGGACTCGCGACCGCCCTCCTCTCGCTCGGCCACGAGGTGGAGACGGTCCGCATCCCCTTCGGGTGGCGCCACAAATACGAAGTGCTGCGCCAGGCCTATGAGTGGCGGATGCTCGACCTCCGCGAGACCGGCGCCGACCTCGTCCTCACCCTGAAGTTCCCGGCCTTCTACGTGCGCGCCGACCGCAAGGTGGCCTGGGTCCTCCATCAGCACCGGCCCCTCTACGACAACTTCGACCTGCCGGAGTACTCGGCCTTCTCCTCGAAGATCGCGGAGGACGTGGCCATTCGCGACGCCGTGCAGCGCTGGGACACCGCCTACCTGGGGGAGATGCAGCGGATCTTCACGAACTCGCAGACGGTCGCGGACCGGCTGCACCGTTACAACGGCCTCGAAGGCGAGCCGCTGTACCACCCGCCTCCGCTGGCCGGGCGCCTCGGTCCCGGGCCTTTCTCCGACTACGTCCTCTGGGTCGGGCGCCTGGAAGCGAACAAGCGGCCGGGCCTCCTGCTCGATGCGCTCGCCCTCACCCGGTCGAAGGTGCGCGCCGTCTTCGCGGGACGAGGGCCTCAGGAGGATGCCCTGCGGCATTCGGCGCGGGCCAGGGGTCTGGAGGGTCGAGTCGAGCTGCGCGGCCTCGTTTCCGACGAAGAGAAGATCGCGCTCTACGCGGGCGCGCGCGCCGTGGTGTACCCGCCCTTCCACGAGGATCTCGGATACGTCACGCTGGAGGCCTTCCTGGCCGGCAAGCCGGTGATCACCACGGCCGACGCGGGCGGGCCGACGGAGTTCGTCAGTGACGGCGTCAACGGGTTCGTCGCGACGGACGCCGCGGGCATCGCGGCCGCCATCGACGCCTACGCGGACGACGCGGACCTGGCCGCGCGGCACGGAGCCGCCGGGCGCGCGACGTATGCCGAGAAGATCCCGGCCTGGGAATCGGTCTGTGCCCGGCTGCTGGAGGGCGCGTGAGCGATTCGGCCGCCGTCGTGCGCAACATCCTGATGCACATCGCGGCGGGAGTGCTCGTCCACGAGACGCCGCCGGCGGCGGAGGCGCTGCTGGTCGACGACCTGGCCGAGACCCTCGCGGACCTGCTGCGGCAGGAAGAGGGCGCACCCGCTCTCCGTTCTTCGCGGTGAGCCTTGCAGCGCCCGAGTGCGGATGTTAGCCTGCGCCGCCAATGAGCCAGGCCGAAGTCTCCCTCAAGGCGGGCGGATTCGGCCGCACCATGCGCACGGACGCGTGGTGGGTCCAGCCGGCGCTCGTGTTCCTCGTCCTGTCCGCCTTCGTGGTGTACGCCACCTGGGCCGCCCTGCAAGGGAAGGACTACGCGTGGGGGCCGTACCTGTCCCCCTTCTACTCGCCCCTCCTCTTCGGTGAGGGGCCCCACGCATGGTTCGGGCCGCGGCCGAGCTGGTGGCCGGGATGGATCCCCTTCTCCGCCGCCCTCCTGATCCTGTGGGTGCCGGCGTCGTTCCGCGTGACCTGCTACTACTACCGCGGGTCCTACTACAAGGCGTTCTGGGCCGACCCTCCCGCGTGCACGGTCGGAGAGCCGCGCGCGTGCTACCGCGGCGAGCGGTCGTTCCCCCTGATCCTGCAGAACGTGCACCGCTACTTCCTCTACCTGGCCGTGCTCTTCCTTTTCGTCCTCGGCCGCGACGTGTGGGAGGCGCTCTGGTTCGCCGACCCGGTCACGGGGCGAGCGACGTTCGGCGTCGGCGTGGGGACGCTCGTCCTGGCCACCAACGTCGTCCTCCTCGCCGGCTACACCCTGGGTTGCCATTCCCTGCGCCACCTGGTGGGCGGCGGGCGGGACGAGATCTCACGCTCTCCTCTCTGCCAGCGCGCGTACGACGGCGTGAGCGTGCTGAACCGGTGGCATCACCGGTGGGGCTGGCCCAGCCTCGTCGGCGTCGCCTTCACCGACCTCTACGTGCGCATGCTCGCGATGGGCGTGTGGCACGACGTCAGGCTCCTCTGAATGGCCGATTACGAGACCCATCGCCACGACGTGCTGGTGATCGGGGCGGGGGGCGCGGGCCTGCGCGCGGCCATCGAAGCCTCCGCGAGCGGCGTGTCCGTCGGCCTCGTGTGCAAGTCGCTCCTGGGGAAGGCGCACACGGTCATGGCCGAGGGAGGCATCGCGGCCGCGCTGGCCAACGTGGACGACCGCGACGACTGGAGAGTCCACTTCGCGGACACCATGCGCGGCGGGCAGTACGTGAACAACTGGCGAATGGCGGAGCTGCACGCCAAGGAGGCCCCCGCGCGGGTGCGGGAGCTGGAGGCCTGGGGCGCCGTCTTCGATCGGACTCCCGACGGACGCATCCTCCAGCGCAACTTCGGCGGACACCGGTATCCGCGCCTCGCGCACGTGGGCGACCGCACCGGGCTGGAGATGATCCGCACCCTCCAGGACCGGGGCGTCCACCAGGGCATCGACGTGCACATGGAATGCACGGTGACCCGCCTCCTCGTGGACGACGGGCGCGTGGTCGGCGCCTTCGGCTTCGATCGCCCACGCGGCCGGTTCAAGGTGTTCGAGGCCCGCGCGGTGGTCCTGGCCACGGGCGGGATCGGACGCGCGTACAAGATCACCAGCAACAGCTGGGAGTACACCGGGGACGGCCATGCCCTCGCCTACGCGGCGGGCGCCGACCTCATGGACATGGAGTTCGTGCAGTTCCATCCCACGGGGATGATCTGGCCGCCGAGCGTCCAGGGGATCCTGGTGACGGAGAGCGTGCGCGGAGAGGGCGGCATCCTCACCAACAAGGACGGGCGCCGGTTCATGTTCGCGGACATCCCCGAGGCGTACAAGGGCCAGACCGCCGACAACGAAGAAGAGGGCTGGCGATACACCCAGGGTGACAAGGCCGCGCGGCGGCCGCCGGAGCTGCTCACCCGCGACCACGTCTCGCGCTGCATCGTGCGCGAGATCAAGGAGGGACGGGGCAGCCCGCACGGCGGCGTCTACCTCGACATCTCCTGGATCAAGAAGCGGCTCCCCAACGCCGAGGAGCACATCAAGCGCAAGCTGCCCAGCATGTACCACCAGTTCAAGCAGCTCGCCGACATCGACATCACGCGCGAGCCGATGGAGGTGGGACCCACGACCCACTACGTCATGGGCGGCGTGCGCGTGGACGCGGAGACGCAGATGTCCACCGTGCCCGGGCTGTTCGCGGCAGGCGAATGCGCGGCCGGGATCAACGGCGCCAATCGCCTGGGCGGGAACTCGCTCTCGGACCTGCTCGTGTTCGGCCGGCGGGCGGGAGAGCACGCGGCCCGCTTCGCGCGCGAGAGCGGCCCCGGACGGATCGATCCTGCCCGCCTGGATGCGGCCGCGCAGCATGCAGTGGAACCGTTCGCGCGCCGCGACGGCCATGCGGACGGGCCGTACCGCGTCCAGCACGACCTCCAGGAGATGATGCAGGACCTGGTGGGCATCGTGCGCAACGAGGGCGAGATGCGGCAAGCCCTCGAAGGGTTGCAGGGCCTTTGGGAGCGGTCGCGCCGCGTGCCCGTCGACGGCAACCGCGAGTACAACCCGGGCTGGCACACCGCGCTCGACCTTCCGAACCTGCTCACCGCGTCCGAAGCCGTCACCCGCTCGGCCCTGGAGCGCAAGGAGAGCCGGGGCGCCCATTTCCGCGAGGACTTCCCGGACAAGGACCCGGCCTCCGCGAAGTTCAACGTCGTGGTGCGCAGGGGAGCGGACGGAGCGATGCGCGTGGAACGCGTGCCGATCCCGGAGATGCCCCCGGAGCTGAGACAAGTCATCGAGGAGATGAAGTAATGGCCACGACCGCGACCTTCCGCATCCGGCGTGGCGACGCCCAGGGCGGCCGCTTCGTGGACTACACCACCGAGGTCGCGGAGGGCATGGTCGTGCTCGACGCCGTCCACCGCATCCAGGCCGAGAAGGCCCCCGACCTGGCCGTGCGCTGGAACTGCAAGGCCGGCAAGTGCGGATCGTGCTCGGCCGAGGTCAACGGCCTGCCGAAGCTCATGTGCATGAGCCGGCTCTCGGACCTCCCTCTCGACAAACCGGTCGTGCTCGAGCCCATGAAGGCCTTCCCGCTGGTCAAGGACCTGGTGACGGACGTGTCCTGGAACTTCGCGGTGAAGAAGGCGATCAAGCCCTTCAAGCCGCGGCCACCGGACGCTCCCGACGGGACCTGGCGCATGGCGCAGTCCGACGTGGACCGCGTCCAGGAATTCCGCAAGTGCATCGAGTGCTTCCTCTGCCAGGACGTCTGTCACGTGCTGCGGGACCATCATCTATACGACGGCTTCATCGGCCCGCGCTTCCTCGTGCACGTGGCCGCGCTGGAGATGCATCCCCTCGACGTCGAGGACCGGCTCGCGTCGCTCCGCGACGCGCACGGCATCGGCTACTGCAACATCACGAAGTGCTGCACGAAGGTGTGCCCGGAGGGGATCACCATCACCGACAACGCCATCATCCCGCTCAAGGAACGGGTGGTGGACCGGTTCTACGACCCCGTGCGGAAGCTCTTTCGGATGGTGGGCGCCGGATGAGTGCCCGGGAGGAGGCGACCATGCTGGAGCCCAAGCCCGTGACGCGGGAGGGCATTCCTCGTGCCCTGGAGAAGGCCGAGCGTTATCGGCTCCTGAACGAGCCGGTGGATGCGGAGAGCATCTGCCTGGACGTCCTCACCCTCGACCCCCAGAACGCGCGCGCGCTGGTGATGCTGGTCCTCGCCCTCACCGACCAGTTCGGCGAGGGCTCGGCGGATGCCCTCCCCCGCGCGCGCGAGGTGCTCCCTCGGCTCCGGGACGACTACGAGCGCGCCTACTACGCCGGCATCATCTCCGAGCGCCGGGCCAAGGCCCATCTCAAGAGGGGCGGGCACGGCGCCCGGGCCATCGCCTACGAAGCGTTCCAGGAGGCCATGACCTGGTTCGAGAAGGCGGAGGCGATCCGTCCCGCCGGGAACGACGACGCCGTCCTGCGCTGGAACACGTGCGCGCGCATCCTGGCCCGCCAGGACTTGCGGCCGTCGCCGTCGGACTGGTCCGAGCCTCCCCTCGAGTAGCGGCCGCCCGACGCCGCGCGAGGGTCGCCGGATTCAATAGTCGACGTAGATCCAGCGGCCCTTCTCCTCCTTCGGCGGGCGGATGTCGAAGAAGGCTCGCACGTCGTCGGGCATCGGTCCGCAGCGCGCGCGCAGGGCGTCCGCATGCTTCCAGCGTGCGAGCGCCTTCCGGCACCGCCCGTCCCGTTCGTGGATGAAGGGACCGTCGAGGTCGGCCTCGGTATGGGCGGTCCGTTCGCGGAAGACCTCGAAGTTGGGGGCGTAGGCGGCGGGCCAACGATCCAGGATGGCCCGCGCCATCGTCGAATGCTGCAGGTAGTCGAGGGGCGATCTCACGCCACCACGCGCGGCGGCCACTCCCACCTGCGCGAGGACCGCCGCGGCCAGCAGCGCCGCCCAGGTGGGGCGCGGTCCAACCAGGAGGCCCGTCGCCGTCGGCCCCAGGGTGAGCAGATAGGCGATCACGGGAAACATCCAGACCACGTACCGGCTCGGGCCGGTCGTGCCGTGGTTCCAGTTCCCCGTCGCCGAGCAGAGCAGCATCACGAGGGCGAGCACCACCACGAGCGCGCCTTCCAGCGTCCGGGAGGAACGGCGCGCCGCCATCACCACGAGCGCGACGAGCAGGCCGACGGTGAGGGGGGCGTACCGCACGAGGCCCAGCTCCGGATCGAGCATCAGGGAGGCGGCCTTGCCGATCCCCATCGCGTGCGCGCCCGCCGTCTCGTAGGCGGCCAGGTTGGGGGTCGAGAACTGCGCGAGGAAGAAGAGCGGAGAGGCGAGCACGAGGAGGCCCGCCACCAGCGTGAGCCCCACGCGGCCACGAGACCAGCGGACGGGGGCGCCCGCGAGCCGAGGGCGCAGGGCCTCGAAGACGGCGAGGAGGGCCAGCGGCGGGTTCTGGATGGACGCGATGGC
>WNFM01250903.1_pt1 | contig 16430 bp, 17 predicted proteins | sample 5400271 | NCBI WGS metagenome assembly WNFM01 (sample SAMN13153352, study PRJNA577476) | soil metagenome | isolation source: 60 cm saprolite on Douglas fir-dominated hillslope | place: USA:California | collected 2013-09-17
CGTCTGGCCGGTGACCGCGGTGATCTCGGATGCGAGCAGGGCCAGGATGATGCCGTCCTTGTCGGTGGTCCAGACGCTCCCGTCCCGGCGCAGGAACGAAGCCCCGGCGCTCTCCTCGCCGCCGAAGGCGATGGTGCCGTCCAGCAGGCCCGGCACGAACCACTTGAACCCGACCGGCACCTCCGTCAGGCGGCGCCCGGCGTCGGCGGTCACCCGGTCGATGACGGAGGAGCTGACCATGGTCTTGCCGACCGCGGCGTCCGCCGGCCAGTTCTCGCGATGGCGGTAGAGGTAGTCGATCGCCGCGGCCAGGTAGTGGTTGGGGTTGAGCAGGCCAGCGTCCGGGGTCACGATGCCGTGCCGGTCGGCGTCGGTGTCGTTGCCGGTCGCGATCGCGAACTCGGCCCGGCGGCCGATCAGCGAGGCCATGGCGTAAGGCGACGAGCAGTCCATCCGGATCCTGCCGTCCCAGTCCAGCGTCATGAACCGGAAGGTGGCGTCCACGACCGGGTTGACCACGGTCAGGTCCAGCCCGAACGTGTCGGCGATCTCGCCCCAGTAGGCGATGCTGGCCCCGCCGAGCGGGTCGGCGCCGATCCGGACCCCGGCGGCCCGCACCGCGTCCAGGTCCACCACCGTGGGCAGGTCCGCCACGTACGTTCCGAGGAAGTCGTGCCGGCCGGCGGCGGCCCTGGCCTGGACGTAACGGATCCTGCGGACCTGCTTCAGCCCGTCGCGCAGCAGCTCGTTCGCCCGGTCCTGGATGACCGAGGTGATCTGCGAGGCGGCCGGGCCGCCGTCGGGCGGGTTGTACTTGAAGCCCCCGTCCTCCGGGGGGTTGTGCGACGGGGTGATCACGATCCCGTCCGCGAGGCCGCTGCGGTAGCCCTCGTTGTGCACCAGGATGGCCCGCGACAGCGCGGGCGTGGGGGTGTATCCGTCCCGGCTGTCCGCCAGCACGCGCACGTGGTTGGCGGCGAGCACCTCGAGCGCGGTGACGAAAGCGGGCTCGGAGAGCGCGTGCGTGTCGCGTCCGATGAACAGCGGGCCGGTGATGCCGGCCTGGGCGCGGTAGTCGCAGATCGCCTGGGTGGTCGCGGCGATGTGGTCCTCGTTGAACGCCAGCCGCAGGGCCGAGCCACGGTGGCCTGAGGTGCCGAAGACCACCTGCTGCCCGGGCTCGGCCGGATCCGGGTGCTCGGCGTAGTAGGCGGTGACCAGGCCGGCGACGTCGACGAGGTCGGCCTGATCCGCCGGCTGACCTGCCCGGTCATGAACCTGCACGGGTGCTCCCCCCAGTAGGGCTCAGCATCTGTGACCAACCCTAGATTGCGCTGGCTAGTGGATCGGCGGAAGGGCCTGGCCAGGCCCGAGGACGGTGCGGAACGGGTCGCCGCGCTCGGCCAGGCGGTCCCACACGCTGCGGATCGTGACGCCATCGGGTCGCAGCGCCGGATCGTCGAGCTCGTCCCAGTCGATGGGGGCCGAAATCGGGGCACCGGGCGCGGGCCGTGGACTGTACGGCGCGACAAGCGTCTTATTCCTAACGTTCTGGGTGTAATCCAGCCGGGCCCGCCCCCCGCGCGCCCGGACGTCCCACTCCCAGCTGACCAGGTCGGGCACGACCGCGCCGATCGCGTGCGAGAGCTGCTTGACCCACTCGCGCGTCTCGTCGTAGCCGGGCCCGCGGGCGATCGGAATCCAGATCTGGATGCCGGTGTGGCCGGTCAGCTTGGGCTGGGCCCGGACGCCCAGGTGCTCCAGTGCGGTGCGGTGCAGCCGGGCCAGCACCAGCACGTCATCCCAGGACGTGGCCGGGCCCGCATCGATGTCGATGAGCGCGTAGGTCGGCGTGCGCGGCTGGTCGGTGCGCGCGGTCCAGGCGTGCCACTCCAGGGCGCCGAAGTTGGCGGCCCACACCAGCGCCGCTGGCTCGTCCACGACCAGGTAGGTGGTGGCGTCGCCGGGGTCGGCGTTCGGGTTCTGCCACCGCGGAAGCCACTGCGGCGCGTGGTCGGGCAGCTGCTTGTGCCAGAACCCCTTGGTCTGCGCGCCGCCCGGGAAGCGGTTCATGTTGAGGGCGCGGCCCTCCAGGTAGGGCAGCACGACCGGGGCGATCCGGGCCGCGTAGCCGATGAACTCGCGCTTGGTCACCGGCGCCTCGCCGTCCCGGGCCGGGAACAGGACCTTGTCCAGGTTGGTCACCTTGAGCCTGTGCCCGAACACCTCCCACGTGCCACCGCCCGGGCCTAGGGCGGCGAGCGCGTCGAGCTCGGCGGGGTGGGGGCCCGCGGCGACATATTCGTCGAGGTCGGGCCTGTCTGCGTCCGGCTCGCCAGCCGCGGCGACGTCGCCGATGGCAACCGAGGCCTGGGCGGGCGGCAGGTCGGCCCGCCACATCCGCTGCGGGTGGGCCTTAACCTCGTCGTTGGTGCGCCCGCTGAGCACCGACCTCGGGTGGTCCTCCGGGTCCCAGCCCGCGACGGCGTACTCGTCCTTCTTGTGCAGCAGCAGCCACTGATTGGAGTCCGCCCGGTCGCGCCCGCTGCGCACCAGGACCAGGCGCCCGCGGAGCTTGTGCCCGGTCACGTCCGCGTGCAGCTCGCCCGCGGCGACCGAGGCGGCGGGGTCGTCGGTGGCGTGCGGCTCCCACGTGCCCAGGTCCCACACGATCACGTCACCCCCGCCGTACTCTCCGCGCGGGATGATGCCCTCGAACTCGAGGTACTCGATCGGGTGGTCCTCCACGTGGACCGCGATCCGCTTCACATCCGGGTCGAGCGTCGGGCCCTTGGGCACAGCCCAGCTCACCAGCACGCCGTCGATCTCGAAGCGCAGGTCGTAATGGAGGCGGCGGGCCCGGTGGCGCTGCACCACGAACCGGCGAGGTCCGGCGGCATCTCCCTGGGGCGGCGCGCCCGCTGGCTCGGGGGTGCGGGCGAAGTCCCGCTTGCCCTGATACGGCGCCAGCTTCTCCGGGCCGACCTTCCCGGGCCCGGCCTTCTGCGGGCCGGCCTTCCCCGTGCTCGCCTTGCCCGTCTTCACGGCTGGCTCACAGCCCGAGCAGCCGGGCGGCGTTGTCGTGGCAGACCGCGCGGAGCCAGGCCGCTCCGAGGTCAAGCCGGGCCAGGGCCTGCAGCTGGTGCAGGTAGGGATAGGGGATGTTGGGGAAGTCGCTGCCCAGCAGGATGCGGTCGGCCGCCCCGGCCAGCCGGGGCCGCAGCGCCGCGGGGAACGGCGCGAGATACTCGAGGAAGTCGGTGAACGCCATGGTGGTGTCCAGGTGGACGCCGGGATACCGCTCCGCGAGGTCGAGGAAGTCGCCGTACTCGGGCGACCCGAGGTGGGCGATGATCGTGATCAGCCGGGGATGGCGGGCCAGCACCTCGGAGATGGGCCCGGACCCGGTATAGGCCCCCGGCATCGGCCCAGACCCGCAGTGCACGATCACAGGCACGCGCGCCTCGGCGAGCAGGCCCCAGACCGGGCCGAGCAGCTCGTCCCGCGGGTCGTAGCCGCCCACCTGCACGTGCGCCTTGAACAGCCGCGCGCCCGCCTCGATCGCCTCGGCCACGTAGCCGTCCGCTCCGGGCTCGGCGAAGAACGTGGCGCTGTGCAGGGCGTCCGGGGTCCTGGCCGCGAACTCGGCCTCCCACGCGTTGAGCCAGGCGGCCATGCCGGGCCTGTGCGGGTACGCCAGCGCGCTGAACCGGCGCACGCCGAACGCCCGGAGCAGGGCGATCAGGTCCGCCTCGGGCTTCCGGTAGACGATCGGCCACGCCTGCCCAGACACGGCCTCCCGCATGTCGAAGTACGCCCACACCTTCGCCAGCACGTTGGACGGCATGAAGTGGGTGTGCACGTCCACCAGCCCCGGCAGGCTGAGCTCCTGCCAGAACGCGATGACCTCAGCCACGTCGGCGACCGCCGTGTCTCCCGCTGGCTCGTTCTCCGCCACCGCCGGGATATCCGAGTCTTGCAGGCCGGTCACGCCCTCAAGTCTGCCAGGTCGTCAGCGCACCAGTTTCTCGAAGAGATGCTCGAGCTCGCCAGCGGGGTCCGCGGTGAGCCCGCTGTGCACCGCGCCGGGCTGCACGATCGTGCTCCGGGTCGCGGTCAGCCAGCGGAACCGCGTCCCGGGCGACTCCCCGGCCGGCCGCTCGCGCCGACACTCGGTGTCCACGGCCGCCAGGGCCGCGGTCACCGCGGCCAGGTCGACCGCGGGGTCCAGCGCCCGCAGCCGCTCTTCGTTCAGCTGGATGCGGCAGCCCAGGAACGCGGGGCGCTGCGAGTACAGGATCACCCCGGCGTTCATGGCCTCGCCGCGCTCCACCCGGGGCACCACCCGGATCAGCGCGTACTCGAACGGCTCGCCGCTGCTCACCGGATCACCTCCAGCACGCGCGCGGAGCGTTCCGTCAGGTGCGCGACGTAGGCCCCGGGCCGCCCGTCGCCGAGCCACTCGCCGGGTACCAGGCCGGTGATCTCTTCGAGCAGCTCCTTGGTCACCCTCGGCGCCAGCGCCTCGTGCGCCGCCTCCAGCCGGGTCGCGGCCTGGCGCAGCACATGATCCTGCGCGTCGAAGGGGGCCAGCGCACGGGCGGTGGGCCAGTTGTGATGGAAGTACAGCGCCGCGTTGTGGTCGATCAGCCAGATCTCGCCGTGCCAGACCAGCAGGTTCGGGTTGCGCCAGGTGCGGTCCACGTTCTGGATGAGCGCATCGAACCACAGCACCTGGCTGGCAAAATCCGGGTCGACATCCCAGCCGGCCGGATCGAACCCGGCCGATCCCGGCAGGAAGTCCAGGCCCACGTTCAGCCCGCTGCTCGCGCGCAGCAGGTCCTGGATCTCCGGGTCAGGCTCGCTGCTGGCGATGCGGGGATCCAGGTACCCCAGGACGATCTCTGGCGTGCGCAGGCCGAGCCGGCGGGCCAGCTCCCCGCCGATGATCTCCGCGACGAGCGCCTTCGGTCCCTGTCCCGCACCGCGGAATTTCATAACGTACGTGCCGAGGTTGTCCGCCTCGACCAGTGCTGGCAGCGATCCCCCCTCGCGCAGTGGGGTCACGTAACGGATCACGCTCACCTGTTCCAGCACGCCGGACAGGCTATCGGGACCGCCGCGATCCCGCGCCTCTCGCTCCGGCGCCCGCCGACCTGGCTGACCGGGCCCGCCGAGGGCATCCGGTCATCGGCAACCAGCAGCCCTACTGCAGGTGCCGCTTGCAAAACGACAGCAATAGCTGCATAATGCAGCTATGCCAACGTCGATCACCATCCGGGATGTTCCCGATGAGACACGGGACGAACTGGCAGGCCGGGCGGCGATAACCGGCCGTTCTTTGCAGGAATACCTAAGGGCAAAACTGATCGAATTTGCTCAGCATCCTGATGCCGAAGCCCTTGTCGCCAGGATCCGGTCACGGAAGGCCGCGACAGGATCCGCGCTGCCGGCAGACCGCATCCTCGCGCACCGTGACGCGGATCGCCGGTGACCCTCGTTATCGATGCCTCCATGGTGGTGGCCGCCTTGATCGACGCAGGCCCGGCCGGGGTGTGGGCGGAATCGCTCTTGGCCGCGCAGCCACTCAGCGCGCCGCATCTCATGCCGGTCGAGACCGCCAATATCTTGCGCCGCGCCACGCTGGCGGGCGAGATCTCGGCGGACAGCGCCGCGCTGGCTCACGCCGACCTGGCGGATCTGCCGGTAGAGCTTTTCCCCTATGCGCCGTTTGCCGATCGGGTATGGGAACTGCGGGCCAATGTCACCTGTTACGACGCCTGGTACGTGGCACTCGCTGAGTATCTTGAGGCAAAAGTGGCCACGATCGACGTCAAGCTGTCGCGGGCGGCCGGTCCCCGGTGCGGCTTCGAGACCCCGCCGCAACCTGGCTAAGGCGACAGGTGCGGGCTGGTGATGGCAGCCGCAATTGAAACGTGTTCTACTTTCCTCGTAGGCTGACCCCACCCAAAGCAGAGGCGGGGCTCATGATCCTCGATCGTTTCCGCGTCACCGGCCGCGTGGCCGTCGTGACCGGCGCCGGCCGGGGCATCGGCGCGGCCGCCGCGCTGGCCCTGGCCCAGGCGGGCGCGGATCTGGTGATCTCGGCGCGCACCGGGGATCAACTGGCCAAGGTGGCGCGGGAGGTCGAGGCCGCCGGGCGGCGGGCGGTGGTCGTTCCCGCCGACCTGAGCGACCTCGACGCCGTGGCGGGGCTGGCCGCCGCCGCGGTCGACGCCTTCGGCCGGCTGGACATCGTCGTCAACAACGTCGGCGGCGCCATGCCGCGGCCGTTCCTTGCGACCAAGCCGCGGCACCTCGCGGCCGCGTTCCAGTTCAACGTCGCGGTCGCGCACAGTCTCACCCAGGCGGCCGTCCCTCATCTGCTCGCCTCCGGCGACCGGGGCGCCGCCGTGGTCAACATCTCCTCGGCCATGGGACGGGTCGCGGGCCGCGGCTACCTCGCCTACGGCACGGCCAAGGCGGCCCTGGCCCATTACACCCGGCTGGCCGCCGCCGACCTCGCTCCCCGGATCCGGGTCAACGCGATCGCGGTCGGCTCGGCGGCCACCTCGGCGCTGGACATCGTGCTCACCGACGACGCGCTGCGCGGCCAGATGGAGCGGGCGGTCCAGCTCGGCAGGATCGGCGATCCGGAGGATGTGGCGGCCGCGGTCCTCTTCCTGGCGTCACCGGCCGCCGGCTACATCACCGGCAAGGTGCTCGAGGTCGACGGCGGCATGGACCGGCCCAATCTGGATCTCGGGCTTCCCGACCTCTGACATGGCCGAACCAGGCTGACCAAGGTCAGTTCGCCCGGTTCGCTGCTTCGCCACCCGCTGCCAGCTGGTGCCCTCCCCCGGGAGCAGAGTGTACGTATATAGCCGCTTGACTCTATCTGATATCGGTATAGAGTGCTCAGGTATACCGACATGGGAGGCGCCATGAAGATGACCATCTACGTGCCCGACGACCTCGCTGCAGAGGTGAAGGACAAGCTCGGCGACACCAACGTCTCCGCCGTCTGCCAGGCCGCGCTCCGTGACGAGCTGAGCCGGCAGAAGGCGCGGGCCGAGGTCACTGAGGAGGGGTTCAAGCGCGTTGAGGTCTTCCTTGACGAGCAGGCCGGCGGCGATTATCTCGCATTCCAGGGCCGTGAGATCGGTTACAGCGAGCACAAGGACCAGACCGCCTACCTGACGCCAAAGGGCGCGATCGCCGTCTACGCCTCGGATGACCAGCGGCTCCACATCTATGAGGGTTACAACGCCTTCCTCGACAGCAATCCGCCTAACGAGCTGGCGGAAGGCGTCGCCGAGTCGCTCGGCGAGAAGTACGTCAAGGTGCTGGACATCTGAGCGGTAGCAGCGCCGTAGCGCAGGCCGTCCATCAGGAGGTCGAGCAGGCGGCGGGCCTGGTCGCGCTGGGCGGGCTCGCCGGCGGCCAGGGACACGCCGCTCAGGCTCGCGAGCACGTCACCCGGCTCGATGTCCGGCCGGACGGTCCCGGCGGCCGCGGCCGCGCTCAGCAGCGTCGTGATCGCGGCGGTCAGCCGGTCGCGGCTTTGCGCGTACGGGTTACCGCCGGACGCGATGACCGCGCGCAGCGCGTCGGCCATGCCGCGCTTGGTCGTCATGTAGTCGACGAAACGATCCATCCAGGCGCGCATCGCCTCGTCCGGCGGCATGGCCTGCAGGAGTTCTGCCACGGCGTCGCAGAGCCTGGCGAGCTCCTTGCGGTACGCCGCCTCGATCAGCGCCTCGCGGGTGGGGAAGTGGCGGTAGAGCGTCCCGATGCCGACGCCCGCGTCCTTCGCGATCGCGTCGAGCGTCACGTCAAGCCGCGTCGCATCCAACGGATCCGGGGAGAACGCGCGCACGGCGGCGTCGAGCAGCCTATCTCGGTTGCGCTGCGCGTCGGCGCGCAGCGGCCGGGCGTCGGTGGCCGGCACGGCTCCTCCTCGAAGTGCAGCTGAGCGCTGGCGGGGTCCAGCTGACTGTCTCGCCCTCAGCACGATTTGCTAACCGGAGCTTCCTCCGGTTAGGGTCTGGTAGTAACGGAGCTTCCTCCGCTTCATATCGTACCGGCCAGGCTTCCTGGCCGTATCGCCGAACGAGACAGGAAGGTCATGACTAGCCTCATCACCACGCCGTTCACCGCTGAGTCGACCGCCGCCGAGGTAGTCGACGGCGTCGATCTCGCCGGCCGCCGCGTCATCGTGACCGGCGGGGCATCCGGCATCGGCATCGAGACCGCCCGGGCCCTGGCCGGCGCGGGCGCCGAGGTCACGCTGGCGGTCCGCAACATCCGGGCCGGGGAGCGCACCGCCGAGGACATCATCGCGACGACCGGCAACAAGCAGGTCCTGGTCGCGCCGCTGGACCTCGCCGACCAGGCATCCGTCGCGTCGTTCGCTGCCGCGTGGGGCGGCCCGCTGCACATCCTGGTCAACAACGCCGGCCTGATGGCATCGCCCGAGATGCGCACGCCCGAGGGCTGGGAGATGCAGTTCGCCACCAACCACCTCGGCCACTTCGCGCTGGCCACGGGACTGCACCGGGCGCTCGCGGCGGCCGTCGGGGCCCGCGTGGTGTCGGTCAGCTCGAGCGCGCACCTGCGCTCCCCGGTCGTCTTCTCCGACATCCACTTCCGCCAGCGCGCCTACGAGCCGTGGGCCGCGTACGGGCAGTCCAAGACGGCCAACGTCCTGTTCGCGGTCGAGGCGACCAGGCGCTGGGCCGGTGACGGCATCACCGCCAACGCGCTGATGCCGGGCGGGATCCGGACCAACCTGCAGCGTTACGTCACCGACGCCGAGCTCGACCGGATATGGAAGACGCCCGAGCAGGGCGCCGCCACGTCCGTGCTGGTCGCGACGTCGCCGCTGCTCGAGGGCGTCGGCGGGCGGTACTTCGAGGACTGCAACGAGGCGGGGCCGAACCAGCCGGGCACCCGGCGGGGCGTCGCGGCGTACGCCCTCGATCCCGAGGCCGCCGCGCGGCTCTGGCAGGTATCCGTCCAGACGCTGGCCTAGCTGCAAGTCCCCGGGCCCGCCGGCGCGATGTGCCGGCGGGCCCGGCCGTCCGATGCCAGATCGTGATCCGGGGGGTTTCATCCGTTGCCGCAGGTCCGGCGTCTTATTACATAACGGGATCAGCCGAAGGAGTCACCCGATGAAACTCATTCGCGTGCGGGCCATGCTGGCGGCCGGGATCATAGCAGCGGCCGGGACCGTGACCGGGACTGTGCTCGCCGCCAGCCCCGCGTCCGCCGCCTCCCCCCCGGTGGTGCTGGTCGGCTGCCATGGCAAGGTGCTGGTCCGGCCGGCCGTGTACGACATCGGCTGCATGCCGTCGAACGAGTTCGTGGGCGGATTGTCGTGGACGAGCTGGCGCTCGGTGGCGTTCGGCAGCGGGGTCCTGAAGGTCAACAACTGCACGCCGAGCTCAAGCTGCGGGCCGAGCAAGTTCACCAAGTACCCCATCCTCGTGGTTCTGTGGCGGGCCGCGCCGCGGCCAGGCCACCCGGGCCAATACTTCAGCCGACTGACCTGGATCTTCACCGGCAAGCGCCCGGCGCACGTTCCGGTCACCCAGACCTTCACCCTGCCGGCCACGTAGACCGGTGGCCAGGCCGGCACATGTCGTTACGATTTTGGCCATGGGCACATTTGTCGCCCGCTACGCTGACGTAGCGCCATGAGAGCGTGGCCGCGCGCTGCGCCGGCCGCGATGCTCGCCCTGGCCGCGGGACTCTGGGTGACCGGAGGCGCTGGCGGGGTGACCGCGGGCGCTGGCGCGGCGACGCCCGCGTCCGCACCGGCCAGCTCCAGTTCCTGGCCGGGATACCACCAGGATCGCGCCGGCACCGGGGTCGCGCCGTCGGTGACCGCCGTCACCACCAGGACCCGGGCGTGGACATCGCCGCCTCTCGACGGCGACATCTACGGGGAGCCGCTCGTGTACGCGCAGCGGGTCTACGTGGCGACGGAGAACGACACGGTGTACGCGCTTTCGTCCGCCACCGGCAGGCTCGCCTGGTCGATGCATCTCGGCCGCGCCGTGCCCGCGGGCTCCCTGCCCTGCGGCAACATCGCGCCCACCGTCGGAATCACCGGCACGCCGGTCATCGACCAGTCCCGAGGCGAGATCTTCGTGGTGGCCGACGAGCTGGTACGCGGCAGGGCGGCGCACATACTGGTCGGCCTCGCCACCACCACGGGCCGGATCGAGATGACCCGGAACGTCGACCCGGCCGGGGCGCATCCCGCGTCGCTGCTGCAGCGCACCGGCCTGACCCTCGACGCCGGCCGGGTGGTATTCGGCATGGGCGGGAACTTCGGGGACTGCGGCAGCTACCGGGGCCGGGTTGAGGCAGTCCCGGAGACGGGCGGCAGCCCCGTAGTGTTCACCGCCGATGCCGCGGCCGGCGAGTCGCAGGGAGCGATCTGGATGGGCGGCGCGGCGCCCGTCGTGGACAGGAAGGGCCACGTCTGGGTCACCGTCGGGAATGGCTCGGTCACCTCGTCTTCCCATGCCTACGACCACAGCGACTCGGTGCTCGAGCTGTCATCAACCATGCGCCTCTTGCAGTTCTTCGCGCCGCGTACCTGGGCCGCGAATAATGCCCAGGATGCAGACCTGTCGACGGCGCCGGCCCTGCTGCCCGACGGCCAGGTCATCGCGGCCGGGAAGTCCCGGATCGTCTACCTCCTCAACGGCGCGCGCCTCGGTGGCATCGGCAGACAGGAGGCCGCGCTGGGCTCGGCGTGCGCCGATGACATAGACGGCGGAGACGCGATGTCGGGCATGACGGTCTACCTTCCCTGCCTCACCGGCGTGATCGCGGTCCGGGCGACGAGGTCTCCGGCATCGCTGCGTGTGCTGTGGAGGGCCGGTAACGGAGGCGGCCCGCCGATCATTGCCGCGGGCCTGGTCTGGACCATCAGCGTCCCGAACGGCATCCTGCTCGGTCTCAATCCCGCCACCGGCCAGGTGCGACAGCAGGCAGCGATCGGCGCGGAGGCCAACCACTTCCCGACCCCCAGCGTCGGGGACGGCCTCCTGCTGGCACCCTCCGCGAGGCACATTGTCGCCTTCCGAGCGTCCAGCTCCCGCGCCGCGACGCCCGCTACACCCGGCACCGCCGCGACGACGGCCTCGGTCAGTCCCACCGGCCAGTCCTCGCCAACCGGCGGTGGAGGTATCTCCCCCGGCGCCATCGCGGCGAGCGTCCTCGGCGGCCTGGTCGTGGTGGGCGGGAGCGGCTGGCTGTTGTGGCGTCGGCGGGTGGCCGGCAAGCGTCGCGTTCAGTTAGCGTCGCGTTCAGCCACCAGAGCGCTCGACTAGCCGAGCGCTCAACTAGCAGAGCGATCAGCCCGCGGAGCGATCAGCCCGCGGAGCTTCCAAGGCCCGGAGGTCCGGTGCGCTTCTCTTACGCCGAGTCGATGACCAGCCCGTCGTTCTATGCCCCCCTCGCGCGCGCCGCTGCTATCCGGAGCAGGCCAGCAGCGTGTACCCGTTCAACCCCGACGGCACCCGCGAATTCCTTGAGGACAAGCCCTTCCTTGAACCGTTCTCGCTCATTCCCGCGCTGGGCGCGGTCACCGAGCGTATCCGGTTCGTAACTTTCGTACTGAAGCTGCCGGTGCGGGATCCGGTGCTGGTGGCCAAGCAGGCCACGTCGACCGCCGTTCTGACCGGCAACCGGCTGGCCCTGGGGGTCGGGACCAGCCCGTGGCGCGAGGACTACGAGGTGCTCGGCGTGCCCTGGGAGCGCCGCGGGCAGCGCATGGACGAGGAGCTCGCCGTCATCCGCGGGCTCTCGGCCGGGGGCTACTTCTCCTACCACGGCGAGATCTTCGACCTGCCGCCGGTCAAGATCGCTCCCGTGCCCAGCGAGCCCCTCCCGATCCTCGTCGGAGGTCACTCCGGCGCCGCCCTCCGCCGGGCCGCCCGGGCCGGGGACGGCTGGCTGCACGGCGGCGGGGATCCCGAGCGCCTGCCCGGGCTGCTCGCGCGGCTCGCCGGGTTCCGGGAGCAGGAAGGCACCGCGGACCGCCCGTTCGAGGTGCACGTGATCTCCATGGACGCCTACAGCGTGGCGGGCGTGCGCAGGCTGGAGGAGCAGGGGGTGACCGACGTGATCGTCGGCTTCCGCTGGCCCTACCAGGTCGGCCCCGACACCGAGCCGCTGGCCGAGAAGATCGCCAAGCTCCGCCAGTACGCCGACAATGTCATCGCCAAGGTGAAGGGATGACCGCGGGCACGCCAGCTCGGCACGGACCGACTCGACCTCGTTCAGGTCCACATGTCGCCCAGCCGCGCCCAGATGGAGGCGGACAAGACCATCGAGACGCTGCAGTCCCTGCGCGACGAGGGAAAGGTCCGCTTCATCGGGATGTCAGGCACCCTGCCCAACCTGCCCGACCACATCGCCATGGACGTCTTCGACGTGTTCCAGATCCCCTACTCGGCGATCCAGCGCGAGCACGAGGATCTCATCACCGCCGCGGCGGCGGCGGGCGCCGGCACGCTGATCCGGGGCGGCGCGGCCCGCGGGGCCCCGGCGGACGACAAGGACTGGCGCCGGGGGCCGATCGGGCTGGCCGAGGGCGAAGGCCAGCGCCGCTGGGAGTCGTCCCAGGTGGACGGCCTTCTGGGCGACATGACCCGCCTCGAGTTCGTGCTGCGCTTCACGCTCAGCCACCCGGGCCTGTCGAGCACCATAGTCGGCACCTCCAGCCTGGACCATCTGCGCTCCAACCTGGCCGTCGCCGAGAAGGGGCCCCTGCCGGCGGACGTTTACGAGGAAGCCAAGCGCCGCCTGGCCCCGGCGAGCCCGTAGCTCTCCGGCTTGAGGCCGACATTGGGATCATGGAAGCATGGCCGACCGCTTTGACACCATGCGGCTGCCGGGCGTGCCCGATGTGGCCGCGCCGGACGGCTCGGACGTCCGGGTCCTGCTGCAGCTCGACCGGGGCGGAATGGCGCACTTCGAGCTGGGCGCCGGGCGGACCTCCGTGGCCGTGGCCCACCATTCGGTGGACGAGATCTGGTACATCCTCCGCGGGCACGGCGAGATGTGGCGCCGTCAGGGGGACCGGCGGGAGACGGTACTGCTGGAACCGGGAACCTGCCTGTCGATTCCCGCCGGGACGCGCTTCCAGTTCCGGGCCACGGCCGCGGGCCCGCTCGCCGCGGTAGCCGTGACGATGCCGCCCTGGCCCGGCCCGAACGAGGCCCACGAGGTCAGCGGCTCCTGGCCCGCCGATCCCACCGGGCCGGCATAACGCGCGCAGCCGGCGGGACCGCACTGAGGACGTGGGCACCCCGCTGTTCCTGTTTCCTCGGCAGGGGGCCCGCGACCTCGTCGCCTCGCGCCCCATAGGGCATCAGCTATCCCAAATACCACGCTTCTGACCCACTGCGGACGTATCGTTCCCGCCAAGGCTCTGCAAAGCCAGGCCAGCTTCCGTGCTGCGGGCCACGCGGGGCAACGTCGATTTGTGTGGAGCGAACAGTGCTGACAGTCTTGCGCCAGATCGTGAAATGGGTCAGGCAGGAATCGCCGACCACCCAGGCCCTCATCCTTGCTTTCATCGCGGTCGGCATCGCGTTCGGTTGGTGGCATTGGACTGATGCCCAGACCGGAGCGGTCATGGGGATCTCCGCCGCGCTCCTGAGCATGTTCGTCAGAAGCCAGGTCACGCCGCTTATCCGGCCCGTGGATGCGGGACAGCCGCTGATCCCAGTGAGCACGGTCGCTGCTGGGGCGCAGGCGGTAACGCTGGCTCCCGGCTCGTGACGATGCCCGCCGGTCAGGCGGGCAAGCGGAACTCGGCGTACAGGGCCCGGTGATCGCTGCCCGGAAGCGGATGCGTCGAGGTGGCGAGCACCGCGCAGCGCGGGTCGAGGAGGACATGGTCGAACGACAGGAGGGCCGGGCGGCCGCGTGGCTCCGGCCCCCACGTGGGGACCAGGCCCTGGCCGGCCTGGCTGGCGGCGTCCACATGGCCGAGGCGCAGGAGCCGACGGAACTGCGCGTGATCGAGGGTGGCGTTGTAGTCACCGGCCAGAACCACCGGGACGTCGCCCGGCGGAGGCAGCGCAGCCAGTTCGAAGCGCCAGCGCGGTGCCGCGCGCCGGTACCACGGCGGCATCGGAGGATGCGGGTGGACGCAGACCAGCTGTACCGACTGGCCCGAGGGGAGATCAAGCCGGGCGGTGGGCTGGGAGGCGTAGCTCGGCCCGATGGTCAGGCCCGCGTGCAGCGGATAGCGGGCGTAGATGCCGCTGCCGCGATAGCGGTATCCGATGACGTCGGCCACTTCGTGAGGGAGCAGCTCGCCCAGTCCGGCCTGCTTGAGCCGGCTCACCGCATCCTCGGTGAGTTCCTGGAGGAACAGCACGTCAGCGCCTGTGCTGCGGGCGAGCTCGACGAGCCTGCCTCCCGCGGCCCGGCCCGTCAGCAGGTTGACCGTCAGGACACGCAGCACCGGTCCGACCGCGGTCGGCTGGCGGCGCGGGATCGCGCGAGGCGCCACCACGGCGGCGAGGGCCGCCCCGGCGAGCGCGGCGGTGGCCGACGGGCCCTTCCCGCGCAGCAACAGCGCGGCGAGCACGGCAGCGACGGTTGCCTGCGGCGTGAGCGCGAGCAGCGGCACGGCCACCTGCTCCAGCGGGCGGAAGCGATCAGCGGCCGTCAGGCGGGCCACCGCCCATCCGGCCGTGCAGCCCGCGACGGCCCATTCCAGGCGCGCTGAAGACATCAGCCCATGGTTGCATGCCCGACGCTCTGCGGCATGCGCACGCAGCGGTGAGCGTGCCGCCCCAGCCCCGGCCGCCCCACCTGGCCGCCCCAGCCCCGGCCGGCCCGGCCCCGGCCGCCCAGCCTGGCCGCCCCAGACATTGCTTACAGTTTGATGACGTTATGCACGGAAGGAGATGGCCCGCGTGACCCAGATTGAGAGCCCCGCGCCGCAGCCGCCCGAGACCCCCCGGCCGCCGGCCGGACGGCCGCCGTTCCGCGCCGATCACGTCGGCAGCCTGCTGCGCCCGCCCGAGGTGCTGCGGGCTCGCGACGATTTCGCGGCCGGGCGCATCGGCGCCGGCGAGCTGCGCGGCATCGAAGACGCCGCGATCCGCGAGGTCGTGCGGATGCAGCAGGAGGTCGGGCTGCGGTCGGCCACGGACGGCGAGTTCCGCCGCGAGTCGTGGCACATGGACTTCATCTATCAGCTCGGCGGCATCCGTAAGGTGCAGGACGACACGATCCGGGTGGCGTTTCACAACGACCAGAAGACGTTAGTGTGGGCGCCGCCGTCGGCGCACGTCGTCGCGCCGCTGGCTCTCGAGCACACGATCTTCGGCGAGGCGTTCGCGTTCCTGGCCGGCACGGTTTCGGCCAGCACGGGGAAGGCCGTGACCGCGAAGCTCACGATCCCGTCGCCGAGCATGGTGCACTACCGCGGCGGGCGCTCGGCGATCGACGCGTCGGTGTACCCCGACCTGGACCGGTTCTGGACCGACCTGGCGGCGGCCTACGCCGAGGAGGTAGGGCGGCTGTACGACCTCGGCTGTCGCTACCTGCAGCTCGACGACACGAGCCTCGCGTACCTGAACGACCCCGTCCAGCGCCAGCACGTCAGCGAGATCGGCGGCGACCCCGAGCACCAGCACGAGCACTACATCGCGAACATCAACCGCGCGCTCTCCGGCCGCCCGGCCGACCTCGCGGTGACCACGCACATGTGCCGGGGGAACAACCAGAGCATGTGGGCGGCCGAGGGCGGCTACGACTTCGTCGCCGAGGCACTGTTCAACCAACTGGACGTCGACGGGTTCTTCTGCGAGTGGGACGACGAGCGCTCGGGCGGCTTCGAGCCGCTGCGCTTCGTGCCTAAGGGCAAGCGGGTCGTGCTCGGGCTGGTGACCACCAAGCACGGCCAGCCGGAGCGCAAGGACGACCTGAAGCGGCGGATCGAGGATGCCGCGCGGTTCGTCGACGGCGACCAGCTATGCCTGTCGCCGCAGTGCGGGTTCTCCTCCACGAAGGAGGGCAACGACCTCACCCAGGATCAGCAGTGGGCGAAGCTCGCTCTGATCGTCGAGACGGCCCAGGAAGTATGGGACTCGCCGTGAGCCCAACGTCATGACGTGGCAACCGGAACTGGATGAGCTGCGCCGGCGGCAGGAGCTGGCCGACCGGATGGGCGGGCCGGAGAAGGTACAGCGCCAGCACGAGGCCGGCCGGCTGACAGTGCGGGAGCGCCTGGCGGCCCTGCTCGACGACGGCTCGTTTCACGAGATCGGGGCGCTCGCGGGCACGGCCGCCTATAACGGCGATGGTGAGCTGACGGGCTTCACGGCGGCCAACTTCGTCGCCGGAACCGGCCGCATCCTGGGGCGCAAGATCGTGGCGGGCGGTGA
>WNFM01301939.1_pt3 | contig 16430 bp, 12 predicted proteins | sample 5400271 | NCBI WGS metagenome assembly WNFM01 (sample SAMN13153352, study PRJNA577476) | soil metagenome | isolation source: 60 cm saprolite on Douglas fir-dominated hillslope | place: USA:California | collected 2013-09-17
AGGTCCGTGCCCAGGTGATAGCCGAGCGGGAACCCCGACACCCCGGGCACCTGGGGCGGATAGCCGAGGGTCAGCTCGCGGACGAGACCGACATGGAACGCGGTGTCGTAGGCGACGAGCGGGTCGAGCAGGAACTCGCCGGAAGCGGCCACGCGGTTCCCCCGGTACTGGGTCAAGGCCAGGAGCAGGACGATGGCCAGGGCGGGACCGACTGCCCCGCGCAGCGACGGCCCCGGCGCCCCCGGGCCGAAGCTCTTCCAGCCGAGGACCGCGGTCGCGAGCAGGACGAGGGTGGGGAAGAGCCAGGCGAGACCCGTGACCAGCGAGAGCCAGTAGGCCCCCGCGCTGAAGGCGATCCCGAGAGGCAGGACGAGCGCGGGGTCGACGGAAACGCCGGCCAGGCGCTGGAGCCCGGCGCCCGGCCCCACGAGCGCGACCAGCAGGAAGGCCGCATAGCGCGCTGTGGCTGCTAACATGCTGAAGGCGTGCCGATTATGCGGGAGTCGGCGCGGTCGCGATCATGTGCGACCGGGCCGCGCCTGTCAAGCACGGTCACAGGGCTTCAAACCGGCCCGATTCCAGGGTTTACAGGGAAAAGAGCGGTGTGTTACGATGGGCGCTTATTGAAAGCGAGATAAGGGGAGGTAAGTCGGGTGACGCTCAGCAAGGTTCAGAAGACGACGATCATCCAGGGGCATCAGACGCATGGGTCCGATACGGGCTCGCCCGAGGTCCAGATCGCGATCCTCAGCGAACGGATCAGCTACTTGACGGAGCATTTCAAGGCCCACGCCAAGGACCATCATTCGCGTCGCGGACTCATGATGCTGGTCGGACAGCGCCGCCGGCTGCTCGACTACCTGAAGACCAAGGACGTGAAGCGGTATCGCGGGATCGTCGACAAGCTGGGCCTTCGGAAGTAAGAGCAGTCGCGGCAGACAGACCCGGACCCCACCTCAAGAATCGCAAGTAAGCACGAGCGAGAGCCGCGGGCGCCCATCCGGTCGCCCGGCATCCTCGCGTTCGCCATTATTGGCGGGCCCTCCAAGGGGAGGCCCCGCGCGGAGCGGAGAAGAAAGAGATGACCATGCAACGTGTCGAGATGCCCCTCGGCCGCTACACCCTCTCGTTCGAGACGGGGCGGATGGCCAAGCAGTCGGACGGCGCCGTGGTCGTGCGGCTCGGCGACACGGTCGTGCTGGCCACGGCCAACGCCCTGCGTGACGCGAAGGCGGGGGTCGACTTCCTGCCCCTCACCGTCGACTATCGCGAGAACACCTACGCCGCGGGGAAGATCCCGGGCGGGTTCTTCAAGCGCGAAGGCCGGCCGAACGAGAAGGAGGTCCTCACCTCGCGGATGATCGACCGCCCGCTGCGGCCACTCTTCCCCGAGGGCTACAACCACGAGACGCAGGTCATCGGCCTGCTTCTTTCCGCCGACCTCGAGAACGACTCCGACACCCTCGCCATCACCGGCGCCAGCACCGCCCTCCTCCTCTCCGAGATCCCGTTCACCACGCCCGTCGCCTCCGTACGCGTGGGCTACTGGGACGGCCAGGCCGTGGTCAACCCGACCTCGACCGAGCTGCGCACCAAGAGCACGCTCAACCTCATGATCGCGGGCACGGACGAAGCCATCGTGATGGTGGAGGCGGGCGCCCACGAGATCACCGAGGAGGTGATGCTCCAGGCCCTGGCCACGGGCCACGAGGCCATCAAGAAGATCGTCGCCATGCAGCGCGAGCTGCAGCAGAAGGCGGGCAAGCAGAAGTGGACGTTCACCCCCAAGACCCTCGACCAGGGGTTCGTGTCCTGGGCCGAGCAGGAGATGGCGGGTCCGCTGCTCCAGGCCATGCAGGTGCCGGGCAAGATCGAGTCCTACGCGCGCATGAAGGCGGTCAAGACGGAGTTCCTGGCCCGCATCCCGGAGACCGAGCCGGAGAAGCGCGCGATGGTCGGCGCCGTCTACGAAGGGCTCCGCGAGAAGATCGCGCGCCGCGAGATCCTGGAGAACAACCGCCGCCACGACGGCCGCCGGTTCGACGAGATCCGGGCCATCAGCGGCGAGGTCGGAGTCCTCCCCCGGACGCATGGCTCCGCGCTCTTCACGCGCGGGGAGACGCAGGCCCTGGTCACGGTGACCCTCGGCACCTCCGAGGACATGCAGATCATCGACACCGTGCAGGAGCCGGACCACAAGAAGCGGTTCATGCTGCACTACAACTTCCCGCCCTTCTCGGTCGGAGAAGTGAAGTTCCTGCGCGGTCCGGGCCGCCGCGAGATCGGGCACGGCGCGCTGGCCGAGCGCTCGCTGCGCGAGATGCTGCCCGACGAGGACAAGTTCCCCTACACGGTGCGCATCGTGTCCGACATCCTGGAGAGCAACGGCTCCTCGTCGATGGCCTCGATCTGCGGCGGCACCCTCGCCCTCCTCGACGCCGGGGTGCCCCTCAAGGCGCCGGTGGCGGGCGTGGCCATGGGCCTGGTGAAGGAAGGGGACAAGTACGCGATCCTGACCGACATCGCCGGCGTCGAGGACCACTACGGCGACATGGACTTCAAGGTCGCGGGCACGCGCGCCGGCATCACCGCCCTCCAGATGGACATCAAGATCGGCGGCATCAACCAGGAGATCCTGTCGCGCGCGTTGGCGCAGGCGCGGGCCGGCCGCATCTACATCCTGGACAAGATGCTGGAGGCGCTGCCGGAAGCGCGTCCGAGCATCAGCACGTATGCCCCGCGCATCATCACCATCAAGGTCCCGGTGGACAAGATCCGCGACATCATCGGGCCCGGCGGCAAGATGATCCGGTCGATCGTCGAGCGCACGGGCTGCAAGATCGACGTGGAGGACGACGGGCGCGTGTCGCAAGGCCGTGGCCATCATCGAGGAGCTCACCGCCACCGCCGAGCTCAACAAGACCTACCTGGGCAAGGTCGTGCGCGTGGTCGACTTCGGCGCCTTCGTGGAGATCATCCCCGGGACGGACGGGCTGCTCCACGTGAGCGAGATGTCGCACCAGAGAGTCCAGGACGTGCGCAGCGAGGTGAAGGAAGGCGACCAGATCCTGGTCAAGGTCGTCAACATCGACCCCTCCGGGAAGATCCGTCTCTCGCGCAAGGCCTTGCTCGAAGGCGGGGAGGCCGGAGGGTCGGGGTCGGGCGGGCCCGGCGAGCCGCAGCCCGCCGGCGCCTACTCCGATCGTGGGTCCCACGACTCGCACCGCTCGCATGGTGATCGTCCGCGTGGGGATCGGGACCGTGGTCGTGGCGGCGACCGTGGCGGACGCGATCGCGGCGGCTCTCGCCCGCGGTGAGGGTCGTCCCCATGCGCCCCTCGCGGGGGCGGCTGCTCGTGCTCTGCCTGACCTCGTTGTTCTTCGCGGGCTTCCGGCCGGCGTCGAACACCGCCGGCCTGGCTCCGCCGCGGGAGCAGCCGCAGGACGTGGCCGTCTCGCGGTCGGGCTTCTCGCCAAGCGTGATCCACGCGCGCAAGGGCGAGGCGGTGCACCTGCGCCTCACCAGCCGCGACCAGGAGCACTGCTTCGCCGTGGACGCGTTCCGGATCGAGAAGCGCATCGTGCCCGGCCGCACCACGACCGTCGACATCACGCCGGATCGCGCGGGAACCTTCCCCTACTACTGCTGCCTCGAGAAGGGTGACGCCGCCGACACCGAGCGCGGCCGCCTGGTGGTCGCGGAATAGGCGGCCGGCCGCAGCAGGCGATAGGGTGGGAGGTCCTCCGCCAGTTGGTAGTGGGCCTGGAGGCACTCGCGGAGGCTGGGCACGCCCTCCAGCAGGCCTTCCACGACGACGATCTCGAAGACGCCGGTTTCGCAATCGCGCACGATCGGGCGCGTGCGCAGGAGCCCGGCGCGGCTGAGGGTCAGCAGGCCGAACGGTTCCACCAGCACCGGCCTTCGGTTGAGGACGAGCACGGCCAGGTTCTCGGAGAGGATCGGCCCCTTCGTGTCGCGGACCACTTCCCACAAACGGCGGAAGCCCGCGTCCTGGCCGGGATTGGCGATGGCGCGCGGGAGCTGGTGGGCCCAGTTGTGCGTGTAGTGCGCAACCGCCGCGGCGAGGAGCAGGATGGCCAGGCGGGCGGTGGCCCCGAGACGCTCCCCGAGAAGCGGCAGCGCCGCCGCGGCGGCAAGGACGGTGGCCACCCAGGGCTCGACGTAGTAGTTCTGCACCGCGCCTTCCTTGGCGATGGTGGCGAGGCCCGCGAGGCTGAGGCCCCAGTAGATCCAGAGCGCCCCCGCCCGGCCCTCGGCCCACCCCGCGCGTCGGTGGGCCGCCAGGACGAACAAGATGATCAGGAGCAGCGGCCACGCGACCCGCGCCAGCTCGCCATAGCCTTCGCCCAGCCGCGACCAGTCGAAACCGGCGGCGGCGGTATACGTGACCAGATGGCGGTAGGCCTCGCCGCCCGTCGCGAGGACGAGCAGGCCGAACAGGGCGGCCAGGGGCAGAGCGAAGCCGGCGAGGGCGGCCGCGAATCGTCGCGGCGATCCGGACAGGGCCAGGCACACGAGGACGGCCGCGGGCGCGAGCAGCGCGTTCTGCTTCGTGAAGAAGGCGAGCCAGAACAGCGCGAACACGGTGCCGAGGCGCGCCCCGCGCGTGAACGCGAGCAGGCCCGCGGCCGAGAAGAAGATGGCGAGCATGTCCACGCGCGCGAGCGGGGCCCAGGTCTGGACGAACCACGGGCACAGGGCCAATCCGGCCAGGGCCGCCGCCCACGCGCGCGAGTTGCCCAGCCGCCGCGCGATCTCGTACACCGCGGCCAGGACTCCCACGGTGGCCAGCACCGAAACGAGCCGAGGGACCCACAACGTCGGACCGAGCCACCTGTAAAGCGGCCAGACCAGGACGGGGAAGACGGGCGGGTAGTTGAGGTGGACGTACGGATAGCCGTGGAGGTCCATGAAGTACGTCCCACGCTCGTCCAGGAGCTGCAGCATGGCCAGGATGCAACCCTCGCCGTAGTCGCGGCTGTAGGGCGAGCGCAGGTAGAGCCAGGCCTTGAGCGCGAAGCGCGCGGCGCTGTGGATGAGGACTCCCGCGAGGCCGAGGACGAGGAGCAGGCGGGGGGTCGCGCGGGCCGAGGGTCTCACCGGGCGGGACGGTAATCGCGCCCTCGCGCCGCGTCAACACACTTGGGCCCGGACCCGCGAGTAGAATCGGGCCGCGTGAACTATGCCTTCCTGATCGACAACCGACGGTGCATCGGCTGCCACGCCTGCTCAGTGGCGTGCAAGGCCGAGCACGAGGTCCCTTTGGGCGTCGCCCGCACCTGGGTCAAGTACGTCGAGAAGGGCGCGTTCCCGGACACGCGGCGCACCTTCCAGGTCACGCGCTGCAACCACTGCCAGGACGCACCCTGCGTGGAGATCTGTCCGACCACGGCGCTCTTCCGGCGGCGCGACGGGATCGTGGACTTCGACGGTGGCCGCTGCATCGGGTGCAAGGCCTGCATGCAAGGCTGCCCCTACGACGCGATCTACATCGACCCCGTCACGGAGACGGCGGCCAAGTGCAACTTCTGCGCGCACAAGGTCGAGGTGGGCCTGGAGCCGCCTTGCGTCACCGTCTGCCCGACGCAGGCGATCGTGGCCGGCGACCTCGACGATGCCTCCAGCCGCATCGCGGAGATGACGGGCCGCATTCCCCTCCAGGTGCGCAAGCCGGAGAAGGGCACGCGTCCGAAGGTGTTCTACGTGGAAGCGGATGCGGCCTCCCTGGTTCCCACGGCCGCGCCCCCGGCATCCGACTACATGTGGGCGCAAGCGCCGCAGCTGCTCGGACTCACCGGCCTGCCCGCCCCCGATGCCGCGGGCGCGCCCCGCCGCACCTACGGCGTGCGCGAGCAGCATCGCAATTCCTGGGGATGGAAGGTCTCCGCCTATCTCTGGACGAAGTCGCTGGCTGCGGGCGCCTTCCTCGTCCCGGCCGTCCTCGCCGCCGGGTTGCCGTGGAGGGAACCCGTCGCGATCGGCGCGCTGGTGGTGGCGCTCCTCGCACTGGCCACGACGGGCGCGCTGCTCGTCGCGGACCTGCGCCAGCCCGCGCGTTTCCTGTGGACGCTGACTCGCCCACAGTGGCGGTCCTGGCTCACCCGCGGCTCCTACGTGATCGCCGGCTACGGCCTCGCGCTGACCGCGCTCATCGGCCTGGGCCTGGCGCGCCTTCCCGTGCCGCCCATCCTGACCGGCCTCACCGCCCTCCTGGCCGCCGGCACCGCGACCTATACGGCCCTGCTGTTCGGGCAAGCCAAGGGGCGCGACCTCTGGCAGTCGGCCCTTCTCGGCCCGCATCTCCTCGTGCAGGCGCTGACCGCGGGCGCCGCCCTGTTCGCCCCTTCCTGGCTGCTCTTCCTCCTCCCCCTCAACGGCCTGCTCGTGGCGGGCGAGGTGTGGGGCCGCCACGCCACGGAGGACGCGCGGATGGCCGCGCGGTTGATCCAGGACGACATGCGGTTCACGACGGGCGTGCTGGTCCTGGGCCATCTCCTGCCCCTCTCGATCCTCTGGGGGCCCTCGGGCCTGCGCCTGCTGGTGGCGCCCCTGACCCTGTTCGGCCTCTTCGTCTGGGAGCACCTCTACGTGCAGGCGCCGCAGCGGATTCCCCTGGCATGACCATAGAGCGGTTGCTCCCCGGCTCCGCGCTGCAGTCCTACCCGCCGGCCGATCGCTGGGACGACTGGCGCGAGTACGACGTCAAGGCCTGGCCGCGGCGCGTCGAGCGCCGCTACATGCTGGTCCCGACGATCTGCTTCAACTGCGAGGCCGCCTGCGGCCTGCTCGCCTTCGTCGATCGCGAGACGATGCGGGTGCGGAAGTTCGAGGGCAACCCCCTCCACCCGGCCTCGCGCGGCCGCAACTGCGCGAAGGGGCCGGCCACCATCAACCAGATCCACGATCCGGAGCGGATCCTCTACCCGCTCAAGCGCGCGGGCGCGCGCGGGGCCGGGCGCTGGCAGCGGGTGAGCTGGGACCAGGTGCTGGACGAGATCGGCGCGCGCATACGCAAGGCGTTCCAGGAAGGCCGGCGAAACGAGGTCATGTATCACGTCGGCCGCCCCGGCCACGAGCGCGCGATGGACCGCGTGCTCAAGGCCTGGGGCATCGACGGACACAACTCGCACACGAACGTGTGCTCCTCTTCGGCGCGCCTGGGCTACGCCCTCTGGTCCGGCTACGACCGGCCCAGCCCCGACCACGCGCGCGCGCGCTTCATCCTGCTCCTCTCGTCCCATCTGGAAGCGGGCCACTACTTCAACCCGCACGCGCAGCGGATCATCGAGGGCAAGCTCGCGGGCGCGAAGCTGGCCGTGATGGACCCGCGCCTCAGCAACACGGCGTCGATGGCCGACTTCTGGCTGCCCACCTACCCGGGCAGCGAGGCGGCGGTGCTCCTGGCCATGGCGAAGGTACTGCTGGACGAAGGCCTGGCCGACCTCGACTACGTGGAACGCTGGACGAACTGGCGGGAGTACATGGCCCATCGCCGCGCGGGCGTGGAGCCCACCTTCGCCGCTTTCGTGGCCGCGCTCAAGGACGAGTACCGCGCGTTCACACCCGAGCTTGCGGAAGCGGAGAGCGGAGTGGACCGACATCGCATCGTCCAGGTGGCGCGTCTGATCGGGGCGGCGCGGGGAGCCTTCGCGTCGCACGTGTGGCGGGGAAGTGCCAGCGGCAACCTGGGTGGATGGCAGGTGGCGCGCGCCCTGCAGCTCCTGACCGTCCTGACCGCGAGCGTGGGCACTCCCGGAGGCACCTCCCCCAGCGCGTGGAACAAGTACAAGCCCTTCTTCTGGGAAGAGCCGCCCGCGCACGCGGAGTGGAACGACCTCCTCTTCCCGAAAGAGTGGCCGCTCAGCCATTACGAGATGAGCTTCCTCCTCCCGCACTTCCTCAAGGAAGGACGAGGCACGCTCGACGTCTACTTCACGCGCGTCTACAACCCCGTCTGGACCAACCCCGACGGGATGATGTGGGTGGACGTCCTGAAGGACGAGGCGCTGGTGGGCCTGCACGCCGCGCTCACCCCGACCTGGAGCGAGACCGCGATCTTCGCGGACTACGTCCTGCCCATGGGCCACGCGGGCGAGCGCCACGACATCCAGAGCCAGGAGACGCACTCCGGCAAGTGGGTGAGCTTCCGCCAGCCGGTCGTGCGCGCGGCGCGCGAGCGGCTGGGGGAGACCTTCCGCTTCACCTACGAGACCAATCCCGGCGAGGTCTGGGAGGAAGACGAGTTCTGGATCGAGCTGAGCTGGCGCATCGATCCCGACGGCGCGCTCGGGATCCGGCGCTGGTTCGAATCGCCCTATCGCCCGGGCGAGAAGCTCACCGTCGAGGAGTACTACCGCTGGATCTTCGAGAATGCGGTCCCCGGCCTTCCGGCGGCGGCGTCCCGCGAAGGGCTGGCCCCCCTCGACTACATGCGGCGGTACGGCGCGTTCCTGATCGAAAGTGACGTCCACGAGCTCCACGCGCAGCACGTGGACGTGCCCGCGGACGCGGCACGCGACCCGGAGACGGGGCGCGTGGACGTGCGGGGCAAGGCCGTGGGCATCGAGATCGACGGGGAAGTGGTGGCCGGCTTTCCCACGCCGTCACGGCGCCTCGAGCTCTACTCGCGCACCCTCGAGGAGTGGGGCTGGCCGGAGGAAGCGCTGCCCGGGTACATCCGCAGCCACGTCCACCGGGATGCACTGGACGCGGCCAAGGGCGAGATGCTCCTCCTGCCGACCTTCCGACTGCCCACGCTGATCCACACGCGCAGCGGCAACGCGAAGTACCTGAATGAAATCTCGCATCGCAACCCCGTCTGGATCCACACCGGGGACGCGCGCCGGCTCGGGGTGGCGACCGGCGACCTCCTGCGCGTGACGACGGAGATCGGCCACTTCGTGAACCGGGCCTGGGTGACGGAGTCGATCGCGCCCGGCGTCGTCGCCTGCTCGCACCACCTCGGCCGCTGGCGGCTGCGCGAAGGCGAGGGCAGCCGCTGGTCGACGGCGGCGGTGCGATTGGCTCCCCACGACGGCGGCTGGCTCCTGCGCCAGGTACAGGGCGTCGGGCCGTTCCGCAGCGACGATCCCGATTCGAGCCGGATCTTCTGGAGCGATGGCGGCGTCCATCAGAACCTCGCCTTCCCCGTGCACCCGGATCCCGTCTCCGGCATGCATTGCTGGCACCAGAAGGTCGTGGTCGCGCGGGCGCCGGCGGGGGACCACTATGGAGACGTGTACGTGGACACGGAGCGGTCGATGGCGGTCTACCGCGAGTGGCTGGCCCGCGCGCGGCCGGGTCCGGGGCCGGGCGGATTGCGCCGCCCCCTCTGGCTGGATCGCCCCCTGCGTCCGACCGAGGCCGCGTTCCTCTCGCCGCCGCGGCCGCTCTGATGGGTGACGCGGACGGGGACGGGATCCTCCACCGCGTTCGCGCGATCGTCCGCGAAGGCGTCGTCCTCCTCGAGCCCGACTTCCTCGCCGGCGGCCTGGGCGCGATCGCGCCGCGCCTCGAGGCGTTGCGCCAGCGCGTGCGCGAGGAGGGGCTGCTCGCGCCCCATCTCCCCCCCGCCTATGGAGGCGCCGGCCTGCCCCTGGCCGTGTTCGGCCGCCTGAGCGAGGAGCTCGGCTGGTCGCCCCTGGGCCACTACGTTTTCAACTGCCAGGCGCCCGACGTCGGCAACATGGAGCTGCTGCTGCATCACGGAAGCGCGGAGCAGAAGGAGCGGTTCCTGCGCCCGCTGGCCGCCGGGGCCATCCGTAGCTGCTTCGCCATGACCGAGCCCGACCGCGCGGGCTCGAATCCCGTGTGGCTCGCCACCACTGCCCGCGCCGAGGGCACGGACTACGTGATCGACGGCCGCAAGTGGTTCACCTCCGGTGCCGACGGCGCCGCCTTCGCGATCGTGATGGCGGTGACCGACGCCCTGGCCCCCCCGCACAAGCGCGCCAGCATGCTCCTCCTTCCGACGGAGACGCCGGGCTACCGTCTGGTGCGCAACATTCCGGTGATGGGCGATGCGGGATCAGGCTACTTCAGCCACGGGGAGGTCGCCTTCGAAGGCTGCCGCGTGCCCGCGACGGCACGCATCGGGGCGGCGGGCGCGGGGTTCGCGCTGGCCCAGGAGCGCCTGGGCCCCGGACGGATCCACCACTGCCTGCGTTGGATCGGCGTCTGCGAGCGCGCCCTGCACATGACCTGCGAGCGCGCGGCCCGGCGCGAGCTGGCCCCGGGCGTGCGCCTGGCCAGCAAGCAGGCCGTCCAGCACGCGATCGCGGACAGCCGGGCCGAGATCGACGCCGCGCGCCTGCTCGTCCTGCGCACGGCGGAGCGGATCGACACGGAAGGGGCGGCGGCCGCCCGGGCCGACGTCTCCCTGATCAAGTTCTTCGTGGCCGGCGTGCTCGACCGCGTGCTGGACCGCGCGGTCCAGGTGCACGGCGCGCTCGGCCTCACCGAGGACACGATCCTGTCCTTCTGGTACCGCCACGAGCGGGCGGCCCGCATCTACGACGGGCCCGACGAGGTCCACAAGTCCGCGCTGGCCCGCCACGTCCTCCGTCCCTACGGCGTGGACGTGGAGATCTGATGGGAGACGGCGGCGACTACGCCGCCCTCGTCGACCAGCCGCGCGCGGTGCGCGCCGGCGAAGAGATCGATGCGCAGGCGCTGGACGCGTTCCTCGCGCGGGCCCTGCCCGAGCTCACGGGCGCGCTCACCGTCGAGCAGTTCCCGCGGGGCTTCTCGAACCTCACGTACCTCGTCGTCAAGGGAGGGCGCGAGATGGTGCTGCGCCGGCCGCCGCGCGGGGCCGCCATCAAGAGCGCGCACGACATGGGGCGCGAGCATCGGATCCTGTCCGCCCTCGCCCCCCTCTATCCGAAGGCGCCTCGCCCGCTCGCCTACTGCGAAGACCCCTCCGTGCTCGCCGCCCCCTTCTATCTCATGGAGCGGGTCCACGGCGTGATCCTGCGCGGGGGCGCGTCCACGGCCGCTGTCGACGCGAGCGCGCGGCGAGCCATCTCCGAGGCGCTGGTCGACGCGCTGGCCGAGCTGCACGCGCTCGATCATCGCCGGCCTGGACTCGCCGCGCTCGGGCACGGGGAGGGATACGTCGAGCGCCAGGTGACGGGCTGGACGGCCCGCTACCAGGCGGCCCGCACGGAGGACGTTCCGGCCATGGAGCGGGTGGCGCCGTGGCTCCACGCGCATCGGCCCCCGGCGAGCGATCTGGCCCTGATCCACAACGACTTCAAGCACGACAACGTGGTCCTCGATCCGGACGGCATCGACCGCGTGGTGGCCGTCCTCGATTGGGAGATGGCCACGGTCGGCGATCCGCTGATGGACCTCGGGACCACCCTCGCCTACTGGGTGGATCCGGACGACCCGCCGGCCTTCCGCGCGGCCGGGTTCGTGGATGTGACGACCCAGCCCGGCAGCCTGCGCCGACGAGACGTGGCCGAGCGTTACGCCCGTGCCACGGGGCGGGACCTGTCCCGGCTGCCCTTCTACTACGCGTTCGGCCTCTTCAAGGTCGCCGTCATCGCACAGCAGATCTACGCGCGGTTCCGGGGGGGCCACACGACGGATCCCCGCTTCGCCCATCTGGACGCCGCCGTGGCCGCCTGCGCGGCCGCCGCCGCACGCGTGGCCGAGACCGGCCGCATCGACGGGCTGGGGAGCTGAGACCGAAGGCCGGTCAGGGGCGGCCGGAGACCGCTGTCCAGGTGGCGCGCGCCTTGGTCATGGCGCGCTGGGGCAGGTCGGGGACCATCAGCCATGCGATTCCGACGAGCAGCGTCTTCACGACATAGACGATGGCGACGATCTTGAGCCGGTTCATGTCGCTGCGATCCTAAGCACGCCGCATGCCATCCCCGGGAACGCGAGAATCCGCGGTTTCGCGCCCGTGCCCTGCCGCCAGTGTGGCCGGGCGCCCACGCGCGCCGCGGCGCCGGGACACGGCCCTCCGCTAAGCGACGGAGATCGGGATCGTGATGCGGAAGGTCGTGCCCGCGCCGGGCGCGCTGGTGAAATCGATGCGGCCCTTGTGCCGCTCGACGATCATGAGGACGGTGGAGAGGCCGAGGCCGGTGCCCTTGCCTTCGGGCTTGGTCGTGAAGAACGGTTCGAAGATGGTCGGCTGGATCTCCGGCGCGATGCCCTGGCCGCTGTCCGCGACCGTGATCTCGACCTGGCCGTCCCGGGGCGCGGTGGCCACCCGCAAGGTTCCCCCGCCCTCCATGGCGTGGACGGCGTTGATCACGAGGTTGATGAAGGCCATCTCGAGCTGGTTGGGCACGCCCTTGACCCTGGGCAGGGGCTCCGCGAGCTCCTTGCGCAGCAGGACGCCGCCCTTCAGGATCTGGTAGTGGCACAGCTCCAGGCTCCGCTCGAGGACCTCGTTGACGGCAACGTCGACGGGCTCCTCCTGGGCGGGACGGCTGAACGCGAGCAGGCGCTGGGCCAGGCTGGTGATCCGCTCCGCCCCCACGGCAATCGACGCCAGCATCTCCCTCTGGGCGGGATTGGCGGGCTGGGCCTCCAACAGCTCCAGGTTGCCCATGATGTAGGTGAGCGGGGTATTGAGCTCGTGCGCGATGCCGGCCGCCATCTGGCCGATGGTGGCCAGCTTCTCCGATTGCAGGAGCTGCTTCTGCGTCGCGCGCAGCTCCTCCATCCTCATCCGCTCGCGCTCGAAGAGCAGCGCGTTCTCGATGGCGAGAGCGGCGTGGCGGGCCAGCGCTTCCACCGTCTTGAGGCTGTCCGCGCTGAAGGGGGCGGAGGTCTCCTGGTTGTCGACGTAGATCGCGCCCACCGCTCGCGGCGTCCCCTCCACCTCGTCCGCGCGGGGCGAGCGCAGGGGGATGCAGACGATCGTGCGCAAGTCCATGAGGATGACGCTCTGGACCTGGCCGAGGGCGGGATCGGCGGCCGCATTCCCCGTGGCCACCGTTTCCCCGGTCTCGCCCGCACGTCGCACGACCGAGTTGGAGAGGCCGGTCATGTCCTCCGGCTTGAGAGAGGCGCCGCGCCGGCGCCCGAGATGGACGCGCAGGTCTCCGACCAGGGGGTGGTGGGCCGCATCCGCGCTGCCCTCGACGAGGAGCAGGAAGCCGCGCTCGGCCCGGGTGATCTGCATGACGGCGTCGAGCACCTGCTCGAGCACCTGGCTCAGGACGAGGGTGGAGTTGAGGGCCTGCACCAGCGAGAGGAGGAGCTGCTGCTGCTCGATCCAGGGAAGCTCCGCGACCTGCTCGGTGGAGCCGTCGCCCGTGAGGGGGGAGAACTTGAGGGTGACGTTGCCGAGCTGGATCTGCGCGCCCGCAGGGAGCTCGCTCCTCTGTACGCGCGAGGAGTTGACGTAGACGCCATGGAGGCTCCCCTGGTCCTCGATCACGAACGCCCCGTTCTCGTACACGATGCGGGCGTGGCTCTTCGAGATCGACGGCTCGGTGAGGCCGACGTCGTTGAAGCGGGCGCGGCCGACGGTGTACGTGCGAGGCCTCAGGAAATGGATCTTTTCGGGGGCGCTGCCGCGCACGACTTCGAGCACGGCAACCGAGAGGCTGGCCCCACAGTGCCCGCAGCGGTGGGCGTCCGGGGGATTCTCCCCAGCACACTTCGGGCACAACATGGACGAAAGATGATGACCGATGGCGCTCCTGCCCGTCAATCCTGAGGCCCGCGTCCTCCGCATCGTCGCGCCGCTGGCCTGGACGGCGGGACTCCTGGGCCTCTCTCGCGCTGCCGCCTGCGTCCGGATCGCGCCCGTCCTCGGCCTCCTCCGCGGACCGCTCGGCCTCCTGCTCGTGGCATTGGCCGTCGGCCTGGCCCTGGCCGCCGCGCTCCCGCGCCCGCGACGGATCGCACCCTCTCCGGGCCTGCTCTTCGGCGCCGCCTGGGCGCTGCTGCTCGTCGTCGGGCTCTCCTACACGCTGCGCCTGCGCGTCTCCGGCGACGAGCCGCACTACCTGCTGATGGCCCAGAGCCTCTGGCGGGAGCACGACCTCGATCTCCGCGACAACCACGCGCGGCAGGACTGGCGCGAGTACACGCCGGGCCCGATCACGCCGCACTACGGGGCGCCCCGCGTGGATGGACGGCCCTATCCCGCCCACAGCCCGGGTCTGGCCCTTCTCCTCGCGCCGCTCTACGCGCTGGGCGGCCGGCCGCTCTGCGTGATCGCGATGACCCTGGCCGCGGCCGGGCTCTCCCTGGAGATGTGGAAGGCGGCGCGCCGGCTCACGAGCGACGACGAGGCATCGCTGCTCGCCTGGTCGCTGGCCCTCGTGCCGCCCGTCGCGTTCTACGCCTTCGAGATCTACACCGAGGTGCCCGCGTCCCTCGCTCTCGCCGTTTCGCTCCGGCTCCTCCTTTCCGGGCCCGGAGCGGCGGGCGCGGTCGGGGCCGCGCTCCTCGCCTCCGCGCTGCCCTGGCTGCACCTGAAGATGATGCCGGCGGCGCTCGCGCTCGCCCTCGTCGCCCTGGTCCGCCTCCGCGGCCCGGCGCGCGTCGCCTTCCTTGCCGTCGCGGCCGCCATGGGCGCGGGCTTCCTCCTGTACTATCGCGCGATCTTCGGCGTAGCCTCGCCCCTCGCCATCTACGGCGGCCTGCCCAGGGACGCCGACGGCTCGCCCCTGCGCGCCCTGGCCGGACTCTTTCTCGACCGCTCGTTCGGCCTGCTCCCGTACGCGCCCGTCTTCCTGATCGCGCTGGCCGGGCTGGGACGACTCGTCCGCCTCCGCGCCTGGGAGCCGCTCCTGGTCGGCGCGGCCGTGATCGCGCCCGTCCTGCCCTGGCGGATGTGGTGGGGCGGGCAATGCCCGCCGGCCCGGTTCCTGGTGCCGCTGGTTCCGGTCCTGGCCCTCGCCCTCGCCGCGCGAGTCGCCGTCTCGCGCACCGGGCTCGCGCGCTGGCGATGGCCGCTCGCCCTTCTCGGCATCGCCACCACCATCGGCATGACCATCCGGCCGGGGGCGCTGCTGCTCCTCAATCGCGGCGATCGTCCGACGCGGCTGTGGGCAGCCCTCTCGGGAGAGCGGCCGATCGGAACCTACCTCCCTTCGCTGGTGTCCGCATCGTCGGACGAATGGCGCGTCGCGCTGGTCTGGCTGGCCGCGCTGGCGCTCCTTCTCGGCCTGGACGTGGCGGCGCGCCGCCGCGAGCGGATCGATCGCCTGTTCCGGGGGCTGGGATTGCCCATCGTTCTCTTGCTGGTGGTCGGGATGGCCGTCGATGACTGGGCCCGGCGGACGCCTCCCGAAACTATGAAGGCCGTCACCCCGGATGAGGCTCCGGAGTGACGGCCTTGAAGAGGGGAGGCCGGTCTAATTACTCAGCCGCAGCTGCCACCGCTGATGGTCCGCGCGCATCTCGTACGGATCGCCCGCGGTCAGCGCCAGCTCGAGGACTTCCTCGATCGACGAGACGAGGTGGATCTTCAGCTCCTCGCGCACGTTGTCCGGAATGTCCTCCTTGACCGCCTTCTCGTTGCGCTTGGGGAGGATGACTTCCTTGATGCCCATGCGGTGCGCGGCCAGCACCTTCTCCTTGATGCCGCCGACCGGGAGCACGCGGCCGGAGAGCGTGATCTCGCCCGTCATGGCCACCCGCGAGCGCACCGGACGGCCGGTGAGCTGCGAGACGAGCGCGGTCACCAGCGTCACGCCCGCGGACGGGCCGTCCTTGGGGATGGCCCCTTCGGGCACGTGCAGGTGCAGGTCCACGCGCTCGAAGAACGACTCCTCGATGCCGAGCGCACGCGCGTGGGCGCGCACCCACGAGAGCGCGGCCTGGGCCGACTCCTTCATGACGTCGCCGAGCTGCCCGGTGATGGTGAGGCCCTTCTGGCCCCACATCTGCGTGGCCTCGATGTAGAGGACCTCGCCGCCGGCGGCCGTCCAGCTGAGGCCGATGGAGACGCCGGGGATGAGCGTGCGCTCGTCCATCTCCTCGCGCATGAAGGTCGGCGCGCCCAGGAACTCCTCGACCTTGGCCGGGTTCACGATCACGGCGTCGAGCTCGCCTTCCGCGCGGCGACGCGCGACCTTGCGGATGATGCTGGCGATCTCGCGCTCCAGGTTGCGCAGGCCCGCCTCCCGCGTGTACTCGCGGATCAGCTTCTTGAGCGCGTCCTCCTCGAAGACCACGTTGTCCGCGGGCATCCCGTGGTTGTCGAGCTGGCGGGGGATGAGGTGCCGGCGCGCGATGTGGAGCTTCTCCTCCTCGATGTAGCCGGCGAGACGGATGACCTCCATGCGGTCCCGGAGGGCGGGGGGCACGGTGTCGAGGATGTTGGCCGTGCAGATGAACAGCACTTCCGAGAGGTCGAACGGCTGGTCGATGTAGTGGTCCTTGAACGTGTTGTTCTGCTCCGGGTCGAGCACCTCCAGCAGCGCCGA
>WNFM01355138.1_pt1 | contig 16428 bp, 13 predicted proteins | sample 5400271 | NCBI WGS metagenome assembly WNFM01 (sample SAMN13153352, study PRJNA577476) | soil metagenome | isolation source: 60 cm saprolite on Douglas fir-dominated hillslope | place: USA:California | collected 2013-09-17
CCATGCTCGGTTGCTGTGGCACCTGCCGCATCGGGATCCAATGCAAGCGTCACCTGTTTGGTGAGTTTTTTCAGTTGTTGAATGTGCTTCTCTGTAATGGCACTGCCAATACAGGCAACTGTTTGCTTTGTCCCAAATTGATGGGCAATTACCGCATCGACGTATCCCTCTACGATCACAACCTGCTTCGCCTGCTTGATCGCATCACGAGCCATATCCAGGGCATACAAGACGCTGTTCTTCTCAAACAAAGGCGTCTGCGGCGAATTAAGGTATTTTGGTTGACCGTCGCCCAGGGCACGCCCACCAAAGCCGATGACCCGACTGCGCGTGTCCCGAATAGGGAATATCAAACGATGCCGAAAGTAATCATAGACCCCACCACTACCAACTACGCCCTCATCGCGCCGGCGTGACAGACCGGCCTGTACAAGTTCATGCTCCGTGTAACCCAGTCCTACCAAATAGCTGCTTAAAGCATCCCAGCGATCGGGGGCATAACCCAGGCTGAAAGCAACGACGGTCTCAGATGAGATACCACGATTTTGCACGTAGGTCCGGACCTCGGCCGCATCTTTCGAGCGCAGAAGCATCTGGTGAAACCACAGCAGCGCATCCCCATTTAGCTTGCGCAAGCGCTCTTTAACTGCGCTCGTCTCACGCTCTTCTTCAGGACTACGACCGCTATTATCCTCAACAGGTACCCCGGCCTTTTCTGCCAGGTACATGAGCGCGTCACGAAACTCCAGGCCTTGCTGGGCTTGAACAAAGGAGAAAAGATCTCCCCCTTCATTACAGCCAAAGCAGCGCCATGTCTGTGACTCAGGAAACACATAGAACGAAGGTGTGCGCTCGTTATGAAACGGGCAGAGCCCCTTAAAAGCCTTACCTGACTTTTGTAGCGCAACTACCAGACCGATTTCTTCTACCACATCTATTTTTGCCTTAATTGTCTCAATGATAGAAGTCATGCTTTATCCTTACATGGGTAGCTTCGTTTATCCTACACCACATATAACGAGTAATATACTAGAAAGTCGCGCCCATATGCATAAAAAAACAATGTCGCTCAAATGTTATACCAATTGTACTATTACTTAGAACGAAGTACTCTCTCTTAAGGATACTGAATCTTGAAAAATCCTGATTTTTGTGAGGTGCAAGATTCAGTTTTCCTATGCCACGACTTATCCACATATCCACAGCCCCTACGTACTATTAGATTCTATTTTATTATTTAATAAAATATATTACCGTAGTAGTAGGTGATGTGGATATGTGGATAAGTTGGGCAAATGAGGGATTTTTTCTAACGTTTGCCATGCCTGTGCTAGCCTCTCAAGCCTATGGACTTGTAGGTAATAACTTCTCGACTTATCCTATATTATAGCTTAAAAATGTGGATAAAGGTGGACGTGATGGGGATAACCCCAAATAACCTCGTCAGAGTTATCCCCTAAAAATTGAGTGTGTGGATAAGTTATCCCCATGAAGTGGGGATAAGTATTTTGGTTTATCCACCATTTAAGACGCGTGTGGATAAGTTATCCCCACTATTTGTGGATAACCAGGCATTTTTGGGGCGACTGTGGATGATATGGAAAAGTGATGCATATTGTCTGTGGATAAGATGGAACACATGCAAAATACTTATTCATGAGATAGGCGATTTTTACCAGGGCAAAAATTGTACAGGCACTTTTGCACAATTCTAGGGAGTTATCCACAATTTTTGTCAGGTTATCCACTTCTTACGTCTCTAAGACTATAATTTAATATCAATCTTCTTTCATACAGATGCCAGGAGATGTGGATAACTTGTTCGTAGAGATGGTGAGCAAATTCGCTATAACAGCCTGCTATGTGGAAAATGTGAGTAAGTTATCCACATTTTTTGTGGATAACTCTGGAATGCCACTCATTCTGTGGGTAATGTGGATAACTTGTCCACAGAGATTGTGGATAACTTCGGCATAACAGCTTGCTTTGTGGAAAGTGGGGATAAGTTATCCACAGAGATTGTGGATAACTTATGTCGTTAAACGATATATGTGGAAAATGTGGATAACTTATCCACAAAAAATGTGGATAAGTTTTGGAACGCCGCTTGCTTTGTGGAAAGTGGGGATAAGTTATCCACAATCTCTGTGGATAAATGAAAAAGAGGTAAAATGGCAGAAAAAATTGAGTTATCCACAGTAATTGTGGATAACTCGGTGGAAAAATGTGCACATGTACACGCTGCTCATTTTAAAGCTCTTTAAAATGAACGTTTCTCATACTCATGGAAGCTATACATTCCATAAGAGGAATGTCCCTTTGAGGTGCTCTGGGCAGTAAGTAGCGCATCATCATGCTGAATTGCGTATTGGGCTAAGAGGTTATGTACGCGTAGGATCTCTCCTATACTGATGGCAGAGGTAACCCTGGTTCCTATATGTTGTGGTGTATTGCCATTATAGACTCCTCCAACCATTCCCAACATCCCTTCCTGCAACAGCATACGGAAAGGTTCTAGCAGCTGGAGGCTTTTATGCCACCAGTCTCCTTGAGTCTGGTATCTGTTTTCAGCCTGTCTCGCTGTAGGAAATGCGCGTTCGATATTTAGCAGCGCATCAACGTATGGACCGATAAGCCACGGCCAGCTACTTCCCTGGTGGAGCGCTCGTGACTGCTCTTCCTGCTGTGCCGTGGGCTGACCCTGGTACTCTGCTTCACGAGGTGCCAGGGTACGTAAGCCGCGAGGCGTAACCAGGTGTTGGGTTACAGTGTTCAAGACAGCCTGCCAATGCTCCATATCTAATACTGGGTAGCGCAGGGACAGTGCCAACAGCTGGTTAGGACGCAAAGTTGCATCTTCTCCACCAGGTCCATCGATTCCATCATACAGATAGTCACCAAATGCGTACCAGAAGCGCCGGTCAAAACTTTCTTTACATTGCCTGCTTAGCTCTGCATAGTACGCTGGAGTAGTACTGGTACGACCTCGTTCCTGCTGGTGTTGTGACCATTCTTGCATGAGTGAGAGTGCGTGGTACCATAAAGCATTGACCTCAACTGGTTTACCGCTGCGAGGGGTAATGGGAATGCTATTGATTGTTGTATTCATCCATGTCAGGGCTTTGCCAGGTTGAGAAGTCTGTAACAGGCCATCAGTGTCCATGCCAACGCTGTTATATGTTCCTTTGAGGTGCCAATCGATGCTGTCAACCAGGCGCGTATATAATTCATCCAGAAGTTCGTAGTCGTGAGTAGCTCGCAGGTAGAGGTCGAGCGCATAAAAGTACCATAATGTTGTATCTGCACTGCTGTAGTCTTGTTCTGCCAGCGTTTGTCCTGTCAAGGGCAGGTGATCTGGCAGCATACCCTGGCGAAAATAGCGGGCAAGATTACGCAGTATGTTTCGTGCCACGTCAAAGTGCCTGGTGGACAGGGTCAGGCCAGGGAGGGCAATGAGCGTGTCGCGAGTACTATCTTCCAATGCGTAATAACTGGCAAGTACAGCAGATATGCGTTCTGGTTCGGTGAAAAAGAAAGGTCCACGCCCTATAGCAGGGGTACCTGCTAAGGGTGACACCTTGCGTTGGAGCAGAAAACGATCGGTTGCCTGTACAAGCAGTCGCAAGAATTCTTCAGCTCCTATACTACAGGAAGTATCGTTGGATGCTGAGTCTATCGGCAGTGGTAACATATGATCATATTGAGACGTTACCCCTCCCTCGCCGAAGTAGCGTTGAGGTTGCAAGATAGTGCGTTGTTCTTCAACACAGCGTTGATAGGAATGATCACATTGGGCAGGGCTCAACACCTGTGAAGATGATAGCTCTTGAGCGCTCACAATAATTGTCAAAGTAGAATCTTCACCTGGCCAGAGTTTGGCGCGAATAACGCCTGGGAGATAGAGGTCATCAACCGGGGCGCGTCCTGCTGCCTGATCATGGCGGCGCAAGAAATGCCAGTACCAGACATTGGTGGGAATAAACGTTGCGTGACTATTAGCATGACCCACCACTAAAATGGAGTATGGCGCGGCGTCCTCCAAGGCACGAATGGTGCACCCGGTGACTCCCCTGGGCAAGGCGATATCGCCCAGATTTGCTTCCTCGTTGTGATGGACATGGACCTGGAAATGCCAATTCAAATTGCCATACTGGGGCTGATCGTAGGGGCGATAGGCAGAAAATGGCAGCAGCGTCAATGATAGTACCCGTTGGGCTGCGTCAGAATAACTATGAACGCGTCCAAAGGTTTTGCTCCTGGGTTCCCAACTATTACTCCAGGAACCCGTTTCAGATGTCGCTGTCTCCTCGACTATGCCTGCTCTGCGCAACACACGATATTGGATGAAGGTCGTATTGCTGCCGCGAGGCATCCAGATGCGTTTTTCGAGCAAAATACCATCAATCCCACCGAGACGAAACGTAAATATTGGAAAGCCTTCTTCAAGGCGAAAGGACTCAAGATGGACGAAACCACTAGGATTTAACGTACCATCTTGATATTCATTGGTAGCAAGGTAGTACGTACGCTGGTCAAAGACAATTTCTTCATCGATTTTTGCCAGCAACAACTGGGGAACAGAGGCGCCCGGGACGGGTGCCACAAGGAGACCATGTTGCATACGTGTCAGGACTCCTGCTACAGTGCCTGAGGCATAAGCGCCCTGTCCATTTGTAATCAGCCACTCACGTGAAATGGTCTCGTTAAGATCACGACAAATGCTGCGATCAAAAGCAATGGGCATAAGTAGTCCCTCCTACATATCGTCTCTTGGTGGAGAGCGAGCCCACAAACGTTGATTTTTACATCTTACTAGTGTAACATAACACGCGTCCAGAAACAGTATATACCTTACCATATTTTGTGCAATGTTCCCAAATTGTAAAAAGGTGTTGTATATTTGTTTTTGCAAAGGAAGGGTTTTTTTATATGGCATATTTTATGTTTAACAGAGGCAGATCATCAGCCTCTTTTGTAATAAAATGTTTAATGTTCGTGCTGCTAGTCTTTGGATATGCTGCCTGCGCTGAGCAGGGCAGCAATACTGCTTCAGCACTGGGCCTGCTTATACCTGGAGTTTTGACAGTTGCCAGCGATACCACTAATCCTCCGCAAGAATTTATCGATCCCTCTACGCAACAAGCAACCGGTTTTGACATCAATCTTATCACGACCATTGCTCAACGCCTGGGATTAAAGGTACAGGTACTTACGACGAAGATTGATCAGGTTATGAGCGATCTCGAGAACAAACGCTATGATGTGGCTATCTCAGCTATTCCTATTACACCCGCGAATCAGGCGGCGGCTAACCTCATTCCCTACTTCAGTGCTGGCTCATCTCTACTGGTGCGCAATAGTAATCCCGCACATATCCAGGGCCTGGCCGATTTATGTGGGCGTATGGTAGGAGTACAGAGTGATACACGTGAGCAGTTGGATTTGCAAAATGCGAGCGAGATCTGCCAGCAACAAGGTAAGCTAGCTATCTCCCTGACTATCTTGAAAAACCAGTTTGATGTGGTGCAATTGCTAAAAGACCGGCGAGTGGTTGGGACATACCAGGCTTCGGCGACCAGCGACTACTTTATTAAACTGAACCCAGGATATTTTGCTGTGGGAGGTCCTATTTACAAGACCGGTCTTGAAGGAATTGCGATTAATAAGGATAATACAGCCCTCTATCAGGCTATGCAGGCGGCATTGGAACGCATGAAAACAGATACGACCTACCAGCATCTGGTGCAAAAATGGGGCCTGGTTAATGAAGAAATTGCTGGTGTAGATCATCGTCGAGCGGTGTAAACTGATAGTAAGGCAGAGGAATACAACTATTCTTTGGTGACACAAACGACTAAAGAGACGTAGTTACTTAACAGGAGGTACTTTGTGTACGTCCAAAGAAATGTACTGGCGTTTCTTGTCACTGCTTTATAATCATTCTACACTACGTTCAATTTGAACGTGTATTTGTTTCTTCTAGAGGAGGAAAAACTCATGACACCCCTGTCCCCTCAAAAGCGAGGACCCATTTCAGTAAGTTTGTCGCTCGTGGGCATCATACTTGTTTTTACCATGTTGCTTGCCGCTTGTGGTAGTAATGGCGGGACGACCACGGGTGGTGTTCCTACGGCTAATCCCCAAACACCGACCGTCACTCCTCCCAAGGATCTGCTCAATCCGGGAACCTTAACCGTTGGTAGTGACACAACATATCCCCCGCAGGAATATATTGACACTACAACGAATAAGGCCACCGGCTTTGATGTTGATCTGATTACGGCTATTGCTCAGCGCATGGGTTTGAAAGCAAATATCGTTACGACGAAGTTTGACACAATTATCGATGATCTGAGCAACAAGCGTTTTGATATCGTAATTTCGGCCGTCACTATTAATCCAGCCCGTCAGAAGAAAGCCGACTTTGTGCCCTATTTTAACGCCGGTGAGTCACTGTTGGTCCAATCTGGCAATCCCAAGAATATCAAAGGCGTAAGTGACTTGTGTGGTCAGAACGTTGGTGTGCAGACTGGTACAGTCGAGCAGACTGATCTGCAAACCGCCAGCGATGCCTGTAAAAAGATGGGTAAGCCCGCGATTAACCTGACTGTCTTACAGGACCAAACTGCTGTAGTCCAATTGCTGGCAAATGGTCGCGTGGTTGCCACGTACCAGGACTCACCGGTAACCGACTACTACAATAAGCAGCATCCTGGTCAGTTCACGGTTGGTGGTTCCGTCGTCAATGCAGCGGAGGAAGGTATTGTCATTCGTAAGGGCGATACCTCTATGCTCACTGCCGTGCAAACCGCTTTTAATCAGTTGAAGGCTGACGGTACCTATCATAAAATCATTGAGCAGTGGGGAGTGACGAGTGGGGAGATTACTATGGTTGACCGCCGCTCCACCTTCGTATAAACTACAAGCCATAAAAGAATAATGAAGGGATGCTCTCGTCATATAGTGGTGGGAGCATCCTCTTGTGAATACCCTGGTCAGATGGGGTGGCGGGGCAACCACAAGAGAAGGAGCTAACTATGTTTCGATGGGATCTTGTCTGGCATTTTCTCTTTGCTGATCCAAATCAGCTCTTCCTCCAGGCGGCATGGACAACGTTGTGGATATCTGTGGTGGCCCAGTTGTTAGGCGTTATTTTCGGTCTCTTTCTGGCGTTGATGCGCATGTCGCGTTTCCCCTGGCTAACATGGCCTGCGCGAGGCTATATCTGGTTTTTTCGCGGTAGCCCACTACTGGTACAGGTTCTGTTGTTGTGGGACGGTCTGCCCCGTGTAATCAACAACCCCAATTTCCTACTACCTAATTTTGCCTGTGTATTAGTAGCCTTTTCCCTGAATGAGGGCGCTTACATGGCGGAAATTATTCGTGCTGGCATTACCTCTGTCGATACAGGTCAGATGGAGGCGGCGAAATCATTGGGTATGCGTTACGCTCTGGCTATGCGGCGGGTTATATTGCCGCAGGCTGCCCGCGTTATCATTCCACCGCTGGGTAATGAATTTAATAATATGCTGAAGACGACCTCGATTGCTTCGGTGATTGGACTGCTCGAGTTGACAGGTACGGCGGAGGTCTATGGTTCACAGGATTTTATTATCTTTGAGTTATTAATTGTTGCTACTGTGTACTACCTGCTGCTCACAACCCTGTGGGGGTATTTCCAGTCCTGGATTGAGAATCGCCTGGATCCCAATCGCACGCTTAAAACGGATCTCGTAGATAAAAAGAGCTGGGGCAATCGCGTGCTCGGCTTTGGTTCATCAAAGACGCGCGGCGCCGGTACTCTTGTAAGTGGACATTAGGGCAGCCGCAAGAGCTGCCCCTACAAGGAATAGCGATGAGCATAGAACAAAACACAAAAGACACTCTACAAAGTAGAGAGATGGTACGAGCTGAGAAGGTTGTCAAACGCTTTGGCGCTCTGACCGTCTTAAATGGCGTCGATCTTTTCGTCAAACGTGGGCAGGTCGTCGTTATTATTGGTCCCAGCGGCTCCGGCAAGACAACTATGCTGCGTTGCCTCAATCACCTGGAGAAAATTGACGGTGGACGCATCTATATTGAGGGTGAATTGGTGGGTTATCGCGAGGTGAATGGGCGGCTGGTAGAGGACCGCGAGGCCAACATCGCACGTATCCGCTCGCAGGTCGGCTTTGTCTTCCAGCGCTTCAACCTTTTTCCGCACAAGACCGCCCTGGAGAATGTCATCGAAGCGCCGATTCATGTTTTGCACGAGCCCCGCGCCCTGGTTGTGGATCGTGCCCAGAGCTTACTTGCCAAGGTAGGGTTAGCCGAGAAGGCCGATGTTTATCCTCACAAGCTCTCAGGAGGTCAGCAACAGCGTGTGGCGATCGCTCGCGCCCTGGCGATGAATCCCAAGTTGATGCTCTTCGACGAGGCTACCTCTGCGCTTGATCCCGAACTGGTCGGTGAGGTGCTCAAGGTCATGCGCCAACTGGCCGAAGAGGGTATGACGATGGTGGTTGTGACGCATGAGATGGGTTTTGCACGCGATGTCGCTGACCATGTCATCTTCATGGACAAAGCTGTAATTGTAGAACAGGGACCACCCGAACAGATTTTTGACTACTGCGAAAACGAACGTACGCGCAATTTCCTGGGTATGATTTCATAGCTGGGTGTGATTCATAGGGGGACGAGGGCAGCCGCAAGAGCTGCCCCTACAAACATCGTGCGCCTTTATACTGCTACTGTCACTGCGAATAGCGAAATTCGGACGGGTGTACACCTGCTTGAAATGCATTTGCCAGCATTGGCCCAGGCTGTACAGCCGGGTCAGTATTGCATGCTGCGCTGCTGCCATCCTTTCGCTAATGATCCCTTATTGCGCCGTCCTTTTTTTGTCCACAGCGTCCAGCGGGCTCAAGGATTGTGCACTTTGCTTGTACATGCACGTGGACGTGGCACGGCATGGCTGATCAAGCAGCAGGCTGGCGCAACGCTGGATGTGCTCGGACCAATTGGTCATGGCTGGGAGCTACGCTCGACTGTACGCAACCTGCTGTTACTGAGTGAAGGACCACTGATCAATGGCATAACTCTGCTGGCGCAAGTTGCCAGCGCGCAGGAAGTGGTCGTGACGCTGGTAGGCCAATTTGCCAATGCTGAGGAAGTCTATCCACCTGCCTTGCTGCCACCCGAAGTCGAGTATCATATTGTCACTACCGATGGCAGCGTGGGGCAACAAGGAGACCTGCAGAGTGTGCTCGCCACCTATCTACCCTGGGCTGACGCTGCTTGCTGTAGCGTTTCACGTGAAACGTCTATGCATCTCTACTCCCACTTTGAGCGCTTGCGCACCAGGCACTTTGCCCAGGGTGTACTGCTGCATCCCCTGGTCTGCGCCAATGGAGTCTGCCTGGCGTGTACTGTGCAAACACATAGCGGTCCCAGCCTCGTCTGCCGCGATGGCCCTGTCTTTGATTTGAGAGAAGTTGCGCGATAGGCTTTCCGCAAATTCCTGTGATCTCTCACTTACCAGTGGTTTAGCCAAGGCCCAGGCTGGCTTGCCCGAATATGGCTGTGCGGCGACTGCGTTCAACAGGTTTGCCTTTATACATGTGCCTTAGGTCACGCTGCTGGCTGAAGCCATAACGCGTCAGGAGTTGCAAGGCAGCGCTGTTATGTGCTGATACAAAGACACTTGACTGGCTCTCGTTAGTATAAAGAGCTAGAGCATGTATGAGCAAATGTTCAGCATCTTCTGGTGTACGTGCCACCCACGGACCGAGCACCCTGGTCTGCACAATAAGATAGCCAGCGACTGATCCGCTTGAGTCGCGCGCGACCAATAGGCGTCCAGGATTGTCATCGCGATATGCTGCCAGGACTGCTCCTCGCTCAACTCCAAAGTAGGGAGCATCAAATGCGACCAGGGCGGGAAAGTCCTTTTCGGCAAGTACAGAGACACCCGTGGGGAGATGCTGAGGCGAGGGTATGTGTTGCGTTTGCTGCATGACCACAGTTATATCGTCTTCCGTGAAAGCATAGCGTGTATAGAGCGGAGCACCAGCAGGGCTGGCATCCAGTAAAATAGTTGGACATGCGCGAGCATCTAGCCAGGATAAAAGACGTTCGAGTAATAGTCCTCCGATGCCTTGTTTTTGCTTAGAAGGATGAACAGACATAAGGCCGATATAGGCAAAGGGACCGTAATCTAGCGCGCCGCCAAAGCCAACAACGCTATCGTTTTGCCTGGCTATGAAGGAACCGCCTGGTTGTAGTGCTAAGTAGAGCTGGAGAGAGTCCTTTCTACTGTAAGGTACATTGTAGGCCAGTTTGAGGACCTCAGCGGTCTCTACAAGATCTGCCTCGGTCAAGGGAGAGATGGATAAACTCATATGTTTTGATATTTGCTCCTTGGAGTTTTGAAGAGCTACGACTATTATTTTTTTACCCCTGTCCTCGTGCAAACAGGCCGGGCAGGCTGACGGGCAGGTGTCCCTGGGCTTGTATTTCGCCAAAAAGGACGCGTACGGCGGCATCCAGGGCTGGTTGGCTGTATTCATAGGTGACCAGGTAGGTGCCGAGCTGGGGAAATGCCAGCAGATCGTAGGGAATGCCGACGGCGATGCCTATGACGTGGCGACCTGACTGTATTAGACGCTGCACCATTTTTGCTTGTTGCTGGTCCAGGTGAGCGTTCACCGTTGCCACAATGATCACGTCTGCCTCTGCCGCTGTATGGAGGATCTGCTGGTATTCATCTTCCGTTGCTAGAGAAGGAGCGAAGAGCGCCTGAACGTTCTCGTGGCGCCGGCGTATGCTTGCAGCCAGGGCTTCCAGGGAAAAATATTTGTCTTCCGCCCGGGAAAAGGCCCCCTTGTGCTGCGAGAGCACTAAGATACGCTCATGAGGTTGGAGGTGAAGAGGGATGAGCGCCTCACGATTTGCTACCAGTGTCGTAGATAACTCATAAGCCCTGTCACGCAACTGCTGGTGTGCTGCGTTACCAACGCTCGTCAGAGCATCTGAGGATGGCAGGTTATCCCAGGATAAATAGCGCTCCTTGAGTTGTAGCACGTGTTCTACTGCCTGCTGTACAACTGCTGGAGCTAGCTCACCATTCTGAAGGGCAGCCTGGATGGTGGCAAAGCTGCCTTTTTGGCGCGCATATGTGTGGGAGACCAGCACCAGGTCATTGCCTGCCTGGAGGGCCATGAGGGAGCCTTGTTCTGCCCCAACTGTTTTTGTAATGGCGTCCATTTCCATGCAGTCGGAGATAATTGTACCGTCAAAAGCGAGTTTCTCACGTAGGAGACCACGTATGACTACAGATGATAACGTGGCGGGTAAGGCATCCTCACCCATAATATGTGGTAAATAGATATGGGCCGTCATTACGCTCGCGGCACCAGCCTTAATGCCACTGTTGAAAGGTACCAGTTCGACGGCTTCCAGCCGGTCTATAGTGGATGTGATAGTTGGCAGTGCCAGGTGTGAGTCGGTCGCGGTATCGCCATGGCCGGGGAAATGTTTGAGCGTGGCTATGATGCCTGCTGCACGATAGCCCTGCACCGAGGCGGCTACGAGACGCGCGACTTCAGAAGGATCTTCGCCAAAGGAGCGCACGCCAATCACAGGATTGGCGGGATTGTTATTGATATCAACGACCGGGGCCAGGTTCATATTAATGCCGAGCGCTTTGAGCTCTTGTCCCGTTGCCAGGGCTATATCATAGGTCAGTTGTTCCGAGCCGGTGGCTCCCAGAGCCATGTTGCCGGGAAATATCGTGGCGTCCTGTCCAAGCCTCCGCACATTGCCATTTTCCTGGTCAATGGCGATCAGCAATGGTTGACGGTGCCCGGCCTCCCGGGCGATTGTTTGCAGGTTTTGTGTTAGTTCAAAGACCTGAAAGAGGTTCTGAATATTCCGTGAAAAGAGAATGATGCCTCCGACATGGTAGCGCTGAATCATGTCAATGACTTCCTGAGATGGAGTGGTTCCCAAGAAGCCTACCATGAGCAATTGACCAATCTGTTCCTCAACGGTCATGTCAGCAGTGTAGTTATGCACAGTCTCACCTTTCCTTCAGGTTATTTGTTTGAGTACTTCTCCGCTCCCTACGCGGGTAATGAATGCCAGTCAAGGGCGGCACGGGCAGCGCTTAGCGCTGGTTGATCAACGACAACCAGCTGGCCCTTTGGACGTTGGCGGCGTATACGGCGTATTACCTGCTGGCGGAAGTCTTTTTCATGGACTAAAAGCCCCCCACCCAGCGCGAGGGGTAGCTGGTCAGCGGGAAAAGAGAGAGCAGCGCCTACTGTGACCGCAGTCAATGCCAGCTCGTTTGCTGCCTGTTGGATAATCTTACGTGCTAGCAGGTCACCTGCACGGGCTGCTGTAAAGACAAGCGCAGATAAGTGAGCAATGCTCGCTTTATCTTCTCCGGGATATACCTGACCAATGATGTCGCTGGCTGTGTTCAACTGCCAGTGCTGCATGATTAATGCGAGCAACGCAGTTGCCGACCCCCTACCGTCAGCGGCCCGGACCGCGGCTTGCAAGGCCATGCGACCAATTGTGTAGCCACTACCTTCATCACCCAGCACATGTCCCCAGCCGCCTGCGCGTGCTGTATTACCTTGTGCGTCACGTCCCAGGGCAATCGAGCCCGTGCCAGCAATTAAGGCTACACCTAGTGCCTTATCCAGTCCGCTCAATACCAGTTGCGCGTCATTCGTCAAATTGATGACGTTGGCCAGCGAATGCAGATGGGGCAGCAGCGCGTCGTGATCGGCGGGGCGGTCAATGCCTGCTATACCTAGCCAGGCGCTATGCAGGGGTAGCTGACAGCCTGCTATGCTGGCTGCTTGTTCAACCGCGCTATACAGGTGGCGCACTGCCTGCTCAAGTCCAACGACATTGTAGTTGGCGCTACCAGCCAGGCCGCGCCCACATTCCCGCCCCTGAGCATCGACCACGATGGCCAGCGTTTTCGTGCCACCACCATCAACGCCCACGCTATAGGGACTACCCTCATCCGCCTGATCAAGGCGCCCATCAATCTCCACCAGAGCAGCCGCAATATCTGTCCCTACGTTATGTTTCGTCTCGTGTAAAGTAGGGGCATCCCCCATAGGTGCGGACTTGAGGAAGTGTGGGCGATGTTCCAGGGCGGGGGCAAGCCCCGCCCCTACTATACACGGGCTTGCCAAGCCGCTTCGTCGTATAGTAGGGGCGACCCTTGCGGTCGCCCTGGCCCTTACGTCCTCACCTATGGGGGCATCCCCTAGCGGCTGCCCTGATAAAAGTGGCTTGCCCAGCGAAAGCGGCTGTTCAGATGATGTTGCTTGTTGCATCATTGTTGCGCTTCCAGGGCTGCTCGCAGGGAAGCATTATGGATTGCTAGTTGTTGCCTGGCGAGCTCGGCCTGGGTACCGGTAAGTCCCATCAAGATGGCGGTTTTGACTTCGCCTCCTGCCGCCTGGAGCAAAGTAGCGGCAGTATCTCTATCCAGGCCCGTAGCCTGCTGGACAATGCCTGCTGCGCGCTGCTGCAATTTGTAGTTTGTCGCCTGGACATCCACCATCAAGTTGCCAAAGGTTTTCCCAAGGAGAATCATTGTGCCTGTGCTGAGCATGTTCAGCACCATCTTCTGAGCGGTGCCAGCTTTCAGACGTGTTGAGCCGTTAATAACCTCTGGTCCAACGACCGGCGCAAGCATGATCTCAACTTCGTTGGCAAGGGGGCTATGTCTATTACAGGCGAGACCGATCGTGAGCGCTCCATGCTTTCTGGCGTAGGCAATAGCGCCAAGGGCATATGGTGTACGCCCGCTGGCGGTTATGCCAACAACTGCATCGGTCTCACTTATATTGAGCCTGGCGGCGTCGGCATGGCCTGCTTCGGCGCTATCCTCAAGGTCTTCCACTGCCTGCGTTAAAGCAAATGTACCCCCGGCGATGCAGCCAATCACCTTCTCGGGGGGAATATTGAAAGTGGGGGGACATTCAGATGCATCCAGCGCGCCCAGGCGGCCAGAGGTACCCGCGCCAAAATAGATGAGTCGACCACCGCGGCGCAGCCGGGCGGCTATCTCTTCGATGGCCCTGGCTATGTATGGCAGTTCTTGCTCAACGGCCAGAGCTACCCTGGTATCTTCGGCGTTCATCACCCGGACCATTTCCAGGGGACTCATACGGTCAATGGTCAAAGTAGCAGGGTTCACTTTTTCGGTTTCTAGCACACCATAGAGTTGTCCACTGGAGGTATCCGCGCTTGCATCGTCTGGCATATGCTGCTCCTGTCATTCCATTTTTTAGGGGACCAGTTGTTCGCGCTTCATATGGGTATAGAAGGTATACTTGTTGCCGCAATAGACCGACTTAGCGTATTCAATTGGCTGGTTGCGATCTGTATAGGTGGTCCGGCGTGTGAAGAGTACTGAACTGCCAACGGGAATTTTCAGAAGCTGCGCCTCCTCGTTTCCGGCCAGGCCAGCCTCCAACTCCTGTTCAGCTTCCATGGGTGGTAAGCCATATTTTGTCTCAAGCAAGCGATAGAGGGAGTTCTGTTCCAGGTCTTCTTCCAATAACTTCTCACAACCCTTAAAGCTAAGCTGGGAGGATTCAATGGCAAGCGGTTCGCCGTCAGCAAGGCGCAGGCGCTGCAGGTAAAAGACTATTTGCCCGGTCTGGATGCGCAGTCGTTCCGCGGTTACCTCATTGGCGGGGCTCATCTGGGCGGAGAGGACCTTTGTGCTGGGCTGCTGTCCGCGTGCCCGGATATCTTCGGTAAAGCCCGTGAGACGTATCAACTGCTGGGTAATCTTATTACGGCTGACAAAAGTGCCTTTACCCTGCTCCCGGTAAAATAATCCCTCGTTTACCAGGTCAGTGATGGCCTGGCGAGCCGTCATACGACTGATCCCATATGTCTCGCCCAACTCACGCTCAGATGGGATGAGGTCACCAGGCTTCCATTCACCGGCGCGAACCCTTTCTCGCATAATTTCCTTAAGTTGATAGTAACGAGGTAGGGGACTATTTCTGTAGATTGTGTTCATGTATATTGGACCAACCTTTTCCATGGTACCCCACATGGCATACCACAGCTATAACTACATGCGAAGATGTAGCTACAATAATAGCATAATGTAGGCGTACGCTCCACGATTACTGGCAGTTTGTTTCCCTTTTTGGATTGAAAGTAGCGGAAACAAATGGTATAATTGGTATGTTGTATAGACCACTCTTCATGTTAGATATGATCCCATATTTTTATAGACATGTCAAGTGGGGGAACAGAGTTGTTGCAACGTTTCTATGGGAGCTCTTGCCAGTTCACAGCTTGAATAACAATCAATGTCGCAGCGAGGAGACAAGATTCATGAGGTTTACATTACGCGGTGCCCGCCTGATTGATGCCACAACAGAGATCGCCGATAGTGACATTACCATCGATGGCGAACAAATCCAGGCTATCGGCTATGCATCTGATACCCTGGACAACGTCATCGATGCTACAAATACGCTTGTCATGCCAGGATTTATCGATGTGCATACGCATGGTGGGGGCGGATTTAATCTGCATACAACCGACGCCGAGGAGATTCGTGGATACGCGCGCTGGGTACCGCAGACGGGAGTGACCTCATTTCTTATCGCCGTAGTTGGTACGCCAGGTGCATTACCAGAGGGACAATTGAGAACGGCCGTTGAGGTGATGGGCGACAAGGAGCTGCGAGCCGAGCCGCTGGGTATCCACATGGAAGGCCCCTATATCAGTGTTAAGCGGCGTGGAGCGCACCTGCCATCATGGCTACGTAGCCCTGACGAAGCTGAGATAGAGCATGTACTTACCCTGACGCAAGGACACCTGCGCTTGATCACCCTGGCACCTGAACTGCCAGGTGCCACGGCTATTATTCGTCGCCTGAATGCAGCGGGGGTAACTATTAGTATGGGTCATACTGATGCGACCTATGAGGAGGCACGAGAGGCTATACAGCTTGGCGTTACTCACATGACCCATTGTTTTAATGCCATGCGTCCTCTAAGCCACCGCTTACCTGGTCCGCTGGCAGCAGTTGTCCAGGCTCCCCAGGTGCTGGGAGAATTGATCGCCGATGGAGTGCATGTTCACCCGGCTGTTATGAATGCTCTGGTTAAAATGCTGGGAGCGGAGCGTACAATTGTAATAACCGATGCTCTCTCGGCTGCCGGTATAGGTGAGATCACGTTTGATTTTGCGGGTCAACCAGCGCAAGTTATTTGTGGCGCGGCTCACCTGGCCGATGGTACGCTAACCGGCAGCGTGTTAACTATGGACCAGGGTTTGCGTAACATGATCGAGATGACGGATGCCTCATTGCAAGAGGCTGTGGGGATGTTGACGCTCAATCCTGCGCGGGCGATAGGTATGGCCGATCGTAAGGGGCGTTTGCAG
>WNFM01023728.1_pt1 | contig 16427 bp, 9 predicted proteins | sample 5400271 | NCBI WGS metagenome assembly WNFM01 (sample SAMN13153352, study PRJNA577476) | soil metagenome | isolation source: 60 cm saprolite on Douglas fir-dominated hillslope | place: USA:California | collected 2013-09-17
TGCAGTACCGGCATGGCGGCCAGCTGCTGCTCGCCGAGAGCGACGCGGAAGCGGACGAGGTAGCGGAGTTTGTCGCACGGCAGCACGCCCTCGGCTTTGACGATGTGCGCCTGGTGGACCGGCGCGAGGCGCTGGAGCTGGCCCCCGGCTTGAACGAGCGCGTGCGCGCCGGCAGCTACAGCCCGGCGGATGGCCAGGCCGACCCACTCCGCACCACGCACGCCTTCGTCGCGGCGGCGGAGCGCCTGGGGGCCGAATACTGGACGGGCACCGCCTGCCAAGCCTTGCTCCGCACGGGCGCGCGCGTCAGCGGTGTCGCGACCGAGCGGGGCGACGTGCTGGCCGAGCAGCTCGTGCTGGCCGCCGGCGCCTGGAGCGATCCCCTGGCGGCATCGGTGGGGCTGCTGCTGCCCGTGCAGACGCGCGCTTTGCAAATGGTGCGCTCGACTCCTGGAGCGGAGGTCACGCTGCGGCCCGTCCTAAGCGCGCTCGGCCGCCCGCTCTCGCTCAAGCAGCTACCAGACGGAGCGTATCTGCTCGGCGGCGGCTGGCTGGGCGACCCGACCCCCGACGGGCGTGGCTATACCTTGCGCGCGAGCAGCCAGCGCGGCAACTGGGCCACCGCCTGCGAGCTGTTTCCGCCCGTGGCGGCGCGGAGCATCGACCGCGCCTGGTGCGGCCTTGAGGCGCTCAGCTTTGACGGCATTCCGTTCGTCGGTCCCGCGCCAGATCACGCGGGATTGACGCTAGCGCTCGGCTTCACGGGGCACGGCTTCGCGCTGGCGCCCGCCGTCGGCCGGGCCGTGACCGATCAACTGGCCGGCCGGGCCACTCCCGAGCTGGACGGCCTCAGCCCTTCGCGCATCGCCGGCTTCGACAGCGCGGCGGTGGCCGCGTTTCGCGCCGCCCCGGCCCACGGTGATTATCTCGGCGAGTGAGCGCGCTCCCGCCGCTTCCTGGCTACCAGACACTCGAAAGGAACACTCGATGCCGATTCCTACCCGCGCCGCCGTGATGCGGGAGTACAATGCCCCGCTCTCCATCGAAGACATCACGCTGGACGATCCCGCGGCTGGCGAGGTCGTCGTGCGGCTGGCGGCGACGGGCGTGTGCCACTCGGACGCACATATGCTTGGCGGCCAGTTCGGTACCCCGCTGCCCGTCGTCCTCGGCCACGAGGGTGCCGGCGTCGTCGAAGCAGTCGGCGCCGGTGTGCGTGATGCGGCGCCGGGCGATCATGTCGTGCTGGCGTGGATACCGAGCTGCGGGCGCTGCCGCTTCTGCGCGACGGGCCACCCGGCGCTGTGCAGCGACCGGCAGGGGGTCGAGCAGCGTGGTGGACCGCCGCGGCTCCACGACGGCACAGGGGAGGGCATCCACCAGTTTCTCGACACCTCCGCCTTCGCCGAGCGCGTCCTCGTTCGTGAGGAGGGCGTCATTCCCATTCCAGCCGACATCCCGCTGGAGATTGCGGCGCTGGTCGGCTGCGCGGTGCTCACGGGCGTCGGCGCCGTGACGCGGACGGCGCGGGTCGAGCCGGGCAGCGTCGTCGCGGTCTTCGGCTGTGGCGGCGTCGGCCTGAACGTGATTCAGGGTGCGATCCTGGCCGGAGCCGTCCGCGTCATCGCGGTGGACCGCAGCGCGGAGGCGCTCGCGCTGGCCAGGCGCTTTGGCGCGACCGAGACGCTGCATACCGGCGATCCGGACGTCGGCGATCCCGCCCGCGCGATTCGCAAGCTCACCGGTGGCGGCGCCGACTACGCCTTCGAGGTGATCGGCCTGCCGGAGACGATTGCGCAGGCGTGGGAAAGCATCGGGCCGAGCGGCCGTGCCGTGGTGGTCGGGCTGACGCCGCCGCGCTCGCAGGTGACGCTGCGCGCGGACTTCCTCAACGAGAAGGCGCTGCTGGGCTGCATCTTCGGCTCGTCGGTGCCGCGTGTGGATGTGCCGCGCGTGCTGACGCTCTATCACGCCGGGAGGCTGAAGCTGGATGAGCTGGCGGCGCGGCGGTATACACTCGACCAGATCAACGAGGCGTTGGCCGCGCTGCACGGCGGCGCGCCTGGGCGCGGCATCGTCGTCTTCGACGCGGCCAGCTAAGCAGGAGACGTGGCAGGAGCCAGGCGCGCCAAGCGCGCCATCCTCGGCAGCCAGCCAAACCACCGCAGTGAGAAAGAGGATGCGCGATGAGCGAGCATACGGCGCCTCACGCCGAGGTAGAGGAGGCTAGCATCGCCAGCCTCGCGGCGGCGATGCGTGAGGGCCGGCTCACGGCGCGGCGCCTCGCCGAGATGTACCTCGAACGCATCCAGGCGTTGGATGCGAGCGGGCCGCGGCTGCGCTCCATCGTCGAGAGCAATCCAGGCGCGCTCGCCATCGCGGACGCGCTGGACCGCGAGCGCGCTACCGTGGGCCCCCGCGGGCCACTGCATGGCATTCCGCTCGTGCTCAAAGACAACATGGACACGGCAGACGGCATGCGCACCACCGCCGGCTCGCTGGCGCTGCTGGAGGCGCGCCCCGCGCGCGACGCATTCGTGGCGGCGCGGCTGCGCGCGGCCGGGGCCGTGCTGCTCGGCAAGGCGAACCTGAGCGAGTGGGCCAACTTCCGCTCTACGCACTCCTCGAGCGGCTGGAGCGGGCGCGGCGGCCAGACGCGCAATCCGTACTCGCTGGACCGCTCGCCCTGTGGCTCGAGCTCCGGTTCCGCGGTGGCGGTGGCGGCCAATCTGTGCGCCGCGTCGCTCGGCACCGAGACCGACGGCTCGATCCTCTGTCCAGCCGCCGCCAACTGGGTGGTCGGCATCAAGCCGACACTCGGCCTCACCAGCCGCGCCGGCGTCATCCCCATCGCTCACAGCCAGGACACTGTCGGTCCCTTCGGCCGCAGCGTCGCCGACGCCGCTGTGCTCCTGGGCGCCATCGCCGGCCCCGACCCGCGCGATCCCGCCGGCGCTGCGAGCGCCGGCCGCGCGTTCGCCGACTATGCCCAGTTCCTCGATCCCAACGGGCTGGCGGGTGCACGCATCGGCGTCGCGCGCGAGGTGTATTTCGGCTACCACGCGAAAGCCGATGCGGTGGCGTCCGCCGCCATCGCGACGCTACGTGCCGCGGGCGCCGAGATCATAGACCCGGCGAACATCCCGACAGCCCAGCAGATGCACGACAGCAAGAGTGAGCGGGAGGTACTGTTCTACGAGTTCAAGGCCGACCTGAACGCCTACCTGGCAGACGCCGGCGCCGGCGTGCCGGCGCGCACGCTGGCGGAGCTGATCGCCTGGAACCGCGCGCATGCAGAGCAGGAAATGCCCTACTTCGGGCAGGAGCTTTTCGAGTTGGCGGAGGCCAAGGGGCCGCTCACCGACGCAGCATATCTGGCGGCGCTGGCGGAGACTCAGCGACTCGCGCGGGCCGAGGGCATCGACGCCGTGATGGACGCGTACCGGCTGGATGCGCTGGCGATGCCGACGGGCGGCCCCGCCTGGAAGATTGACCTGCTGGACGGCGACCACCACATGGGCGGCAGCTCGCAGCCCGCCGCGCTGGCGGGCTATCCCGCCATCAGTGTGCCGGCGGGCGACGCCTTTGGCCTGCCGATCGGCCTCACCTTTATGGGCCGGGCGTACTCGGAACCCACCCTGATCCGCCTCGCCTTCGCCTTCGAGCAGGCCACCCACGCGCGCCGCCCGCCGGAATACCGCGCGACGACGCTCTGACCCGGCCGCTTCATCCAGACCACGCTGCCGGTATGCCGACCTCGTGTCACGCGAGTAGCCGCACCTCTTCGGGCGACCCGCCTGCCCGACGCCCATGCTCGCCCGTTGCAGCTCACAGGTGCGGCACCTACTCGCTCACACCCTCCATACTCCAATCCAGGGGGCGAGCCGCGGGCTGGCCTGTTCGCTGAGTACGGGGATCACACGCACAGGCGGCAGCGGGCGCGGGGCGGGGAGCTGTGGCGCGGTGAGCAGCCGGCTGAGACCTAGCGCGGCGACCGTAGAGCCCCCAATCAGTGCCCAGCCGATGGGGCCGGGGACGGCGAGCCCGAACAGGGTACGCAGCGGGGGCAGCGCAATCGCCGCGGCGCTGAGCGCGGCGGAGCCGCCGACGGCGCCGACGATGGGTGCGGTGAGGCGCCCCTCGGACCAGCCGACATCGAGCGTCTGGGCAAGCTGTGTGCCGACGACGGTGGCGAAGGCGACGGTCTGCGCCTGGGCAGGTGTGCTTATGGCGAGGCTGAGCGCGTAGGCGGCGAGCGATGGGCCGCCGGTTAGCGCGCCGCGGCGGAGGATATCGCGATAGAGCGGCCTATCGAGAGCGGAGGCGCCCTCGCGGGCGAGGCCGGCGAGGTTGCGGTGCTCGGGTCGCTGCAGGGCAACGGCGAGACCGGGCAGGATGTCGGTGATCATGTTGACGACGAGAATCTGTCGCGCCGTCATGGGCGGTGGCATGCCCGCGGCAGTCGCGCCGACGACGAGGCCGAGCTCGCCGAGATTGCCGCCGAGCAGCAGGCCGAGCGCGCGGCGGATGTTATGCCAGAAGCTGCGACCCTCCACGAACGCCTCGACGAGTGTGGAGAAGTCGTCGTCGGCCAGCACCAGGTCCGCTGTCTGGCGGGCTACTTCTGTGCCGCCGCGCCCCATCGCAACGCCTACGTCAGCCAGACGCAGCGCGGGCGCGTCGTTGACACCGTCGCCCGTCATGGCGACGGTGTGGCCGCGGCGCTGGAGGCTTTCGACGATGCGTACTTTGTCGAGCGGGGTGGCGCGCGCGATGACGACGGCGCGCTCCAGCGCGGATTCGAGCGCGCCGTCGTGCAGATCGGCGAGATCCGCGCCGGTGAGCAGCTCGCCGTCGCCCTCGCTGTGCCCGTCGAGCAGGCTCGCCTCGCGAGCGATGGCGCGGGCGGTGGAGGGGTGGTCGCCGGTAAGCATGATGACGCGCACCCCGGCGTCGCGACAGCGGCGCACGGCGGCGGGGACGGTCGGCTTGAGCGGATCGTTGATGCCGACGAAGCCGAGCGCGACGAGGTCGCGCGGGTCGTCGAGCGCGGCTTCGCCGCCAGTCGCATCAATAGACGGACGCACGGCGACCATGAGCACGCGCAAGCCGCGGGCGGCGAGCTCTTCGGCACGGACGCGCAGCCGAGCGCGGCCGGCTTCGTCCAGCTGCTCGCCGCAAACGGCGTCGCCCGCGGGTGTGGGCAGCGCGGAACAGCGCGAGATCAGCGCCTCGGGGGCCCCCTTGACGTAGATGCGACCATCCACCACGGCGGCGTAAAAGGCGCGCGCCGGGTCGAACGGCAGCTCGGCGCTGCGCTCGGCGCGGATGTCATCCTGGAGCCCTACCGCCTCGGCGCCTCTGATGACGGCGACATCGGTGGGATGGGCAGCGGCCTCGGCGGCGTCGGGGTGAGGGCTGGCAAGCGCGGCGGCCCGCAGGATCGCGCGCAGGGGCACAGACAGCGCCTGCCCAACTGGCGGCGGGAGGCTCGCCTCATCGGAAGCGCCGTCCGTGGCCCCAGCGACGAGGCGCAGGGCGAGGCGGCCCTGTGTGAGCGTGCCGGTCTTGTCGGCGCAGGCGACATCCACGCGGCCAAGCGCCTCGACGGCCGGCAGCCGCCGCGTGAGCGCGTTGCGCGAGGCAAGGCGGCGGGCGACGCCGGCCTCGCTGATCTTGGTGAGCAGCGGCAAACCTTCGGGCACGGCCGCCACTGCGATGGTCGCGCCGAGGGCGACCTGCGGCAACAGGTAGCGCGTGCGCAGCCAGCCGGCGCCGGTGACGACCGCGCCGCCGGCGAAGGCAAGCGGGAGCACCTGGCCGATGAGCTGGCTGAGGCGGCGGTCGAGCGGGGACTGCTTTTCCTCGCCGGCGGCGAGCGCGGCCGTAATGGCGCCCATGCGCGTGTCGCGGCCCACCGCGAAGGCGACGGCCTTGCCGCCGCCGGCGGTGACATCGCTGCCGTCGAGCACGACACGTCCGGCGGCGTTGGCGCTCTCCACCTCCTTGAACACCGGCAAAGACTCGCCGGTGAGCGCGGCCTCATCCACCTCCAGGGCGCTGGACTCGATAAGCCGCGCGTCGGCGGTGACACGCTCGCCAGGGCCTAGCAGGAGCACGTCGCCAGACACGACGTCGGGCGCCGGCAGGAGCACTGGCTGGCCGTCGCGCAGCACGCGCACATTGGCCGCGCCGAGGCGGTCGAGCGTCTCCGCCACCTGGCTGGCGCGGCGCTCTTGCCACGCACCGACGAGGGCGTTGGCGCCGAGCGTGAGGGCGACGATGCCAACGTCGGCTGGGGCGCCCAGAACGAGCGAGACAGCTGCGCCCGCGCCCAGGACTGCGGTGAGCGGGGACTTCAACTGGTTTGCGAACGCAGCGACCAGCGAGCGCTGCCTGAAGGCGGGCAGTGCTTTGCGGCGGCGCTGCAGCGCCTCGGCCGTGGTAAGTCCGTCCGCACTCGAATGCAGCGTCTCGAGCGTCCCCTCGACGGTGCGCTGGCCCCACTGCTCGGGGCGCGGGTCCACGATATGGGCGAGGGCAGAGCGCCGGCGCTCGCCACCGCGCAGGCGCCACCAGCCATCGGCGAGTGCCGCAAGCGCAGCGCCATAGACGATGCGCGAGGCCAGCGCGACGCCTGGTGCGCCCTGGATGCCCCACACAGCGCCGCCGGCATTGGCGAGTGCCGAGAACGCGACCGAATCGCGCACGGCGCTGTCGTGCCGCGCACCGGCCTCCACGATGGCAGCGAGCGCCGTGAGGTCTGGCGCGAGCAGGTCCGCGCGGGCGGCGAGCGGGTTGCGGCCGTCGGTGAGGCCGACGGCGAGGTCGCAGTCGTCGAAGGCCATGGCGGCGTGGGCGCCGTCCGAGACGAAGGCGAGCGTGGCGACGGAGCGGGCAGTAAGCACGTCGTTGCCGGGGAGCATGGCGACGGGTACGCGCAGGCGGCGGCACGTCGCCACGAGCTCCCGCACGTCGTCCGCGAGGTGTGGGCGTAGGGCGACGAGGCCGAGCGGGCGCTCCCCAGGCTCGCTCGTGAGCCGGAGGACGTAGTCGCCGCGCTGGCGCAATGGCGCGGCCTCCGGCACGGACGCCCAATCCTCCAGCGGAGCAAGGGCATAGGTGACACCGCCGACGCGCGCGCTGGCGGTGACTCCGTCGAAGCTACCCTCCGTGGCGCCGATGCCGCCAGCCGCCGTGCGGAACGCACCGCCCCACGGCGAGCCGTTGGCCGCGGCGACGGCGCCCGCGCGCGCCAGGATCTCGGCGCTGTCTACGTCGGGTGTGAGCGGAATGACGGTCGTAGCCTCGTAGCGGTCGGTGACGATGCGCGGGCCGTCGAGCAAGACGAGGTCTGGGCGGCGCAGCGTGCGAGCGGGGCGCGTGCCCACGACGACAACCCCGGCACGCAGCACGCGGGCGGAGGCGTCGAGGTCGGCGGCCTCCTTGCCGATGATGGCGACGCGCGGGTTGACCAACAGCAGCGCGGCGAAGGTGCGCATGACCGAGCGTGTGAGCACGGCGGTGGCAAGAGCATAGGCCAGCGAGGCGGGTGCGACGGCGTTGGTGTAGCGGTCGTAGATAGTGGGCGCGACGGGCGCGGGGCGTGGCTGCGCATCGAAGCTGGCGCTGGCCAGCATCTCAAGTACAAAGGGGCCGCCGAAGAGGCGCGCGCCGGTGCCCACAGTCTGGCCTGGCGCGGCAGGCAACGGCCGGCCAGCACGATCCGCCCAGGTACCAACCCCGGCGATGACGCGGGCATCGAGCGGAACGATCTCCCCGCTCTCCAGGCGCACGAACGCGCCGGGCGTCGCGGCGGCGCTGTTCTGCAGATGCTCCTCATAGTGGCGGTAGGTCGCCTGGCGCCGGCGCACTTCATCGAAGAGGATGGCAGACTCGCCGCCCGTGACGGCAAGGCCGAGTCCATTGCCCGAGAGCGCGAGCGTGGCGATATTGGGCACGGAGAGGGCCACATCGGCGACGTTGCGGCCGAAGAGGCGGCGCATTCCCTCGCGCAGGAACGGGAAGCCGCGCAGGATGCCGATGACGCCGGAGATGTTGGCCGGGATGTTGGGATCGACGAGCGGCTGACGCACGCCGGGGAGCTGCTGAAGGGCGAGGAGGCCGAGCCCAAGCACGGCGCCGGCGACGCGCGTGCCACCCTGGATGAGCGGCGCCGGGTCGCGCGGATCGCGCGGATGGTCTTCCTCGGGGATGTCGGGCAGCTCGATATCGGCCACCTCGGCGATGAGCTCTTCGAGGTCCACCTCGTGGCGGCTGAACTCGACGAGCACCCGGCCGGTCAGGGGATTGGCGTGGGCGCGCACGCTGGGGAAGTGTTGCAGGCGCTCGACGACGTGCCGCGCGAGCCGCGGTTCGCGGTCGAGCCCGCGCACGACGATGCGAGCGCGGACGGTGTGGCCTTCCCGCTCGGCGTGGGCCGAGGGCTTGGCCTGCGGCCGGCCGTGCGCCGCGGCCTCGATGCTCGCGAGATCGGCGCAGAGCGCGCGAATCGCCTCGAGCACGCCCACTTCGTCGATCTGTGCTGGGTCGTAGTGGATAAGCACGTTGCCGGTGAGCGGATTAGCCTGGGCCGCGCGCACGCCGGGCAGGGAGCGCAAGCGCGCCTCGATGCGCTGCTGCCCCTCACCGGACCAGGTCGTCAGATGCACGCGGACCCGTCCGCGCAGCGCGTGCACGACCTCGAACGCACTCGTCTCGTCGCCGGCGGGACTGGCGACAGTTGCGCTCACAGGTACATCCTTCTGGTCATCGTGTGGCCACATACGTAGCGGTACGGGGGGAACCACCCGCTCACGCAACGCGGAGCATGCGGGAAACGGGCGTCCATTGCGCGAGCGCACGCGAAAGCCACCATGTGCCGCCGGCGCCGTGTACCTCACCGCGCCGATCCCGTCGGCAGCGCGCCCCAGGCCCGCGAGGACGAAGCCGCGTCAACAGTCTTCTTGGGTCTCCGGCTGCGCGGTAGGGGCAGCGGCCACGGTGGCGCTCTCCGTGGCAGCGGCGCCGCTATGAGCCGGGCCGTTCCCGACGGCATTGTGCTGGCGGATGTCCTGCGCCTCGGCCCACATGTCTTCACCTTCTTCGCGCGCACGAGCCCAGAAGCGGCGCAGGCGTTCGCCCGCGGTGCCGCTCCACTGCCCAAGCTTCTGGCCGAGCTGGTCCACCAGGACTTCAGCGCGCTCTGTCGCCGGCGGAGGGGTGGGGGCCCCGTGCGCGGGCTGCTCGGGCGTCGTCATTGCTGCTGGCCCTCCTCGCGGCGGGTTGTGCCATCCCTACCAGTCGCTTGCGCCGCGTCATGAGTGACGCGCTGGGCCCCCTCGCCGAAGCCGCGTGCAAATGAGGTGACGACGTCACCGGCCATCAGGATGCCGGCGAGACCGAAGACGGCGCCGCGACGCACGACCTTGCGGACCTGTGGGGAGGCGACGGTTGCGATGACGGCGGCGGTGATGCCGACTTCAGGGGTCACGAAATCTTCAGCGTCCACGATGCTCCTCCCGCTATGCACCCACCGCCCACCATCCATTTAAGACCAGGTTAAGGCGGCGTTAAATACACAATGAGGCGTTCTCGCTCGCACAGGACGTGCCATCCGGATACCGGCAATCGAGCAGGGACAGGCGGAGGTCACAGCTTCGTTCCAGGCGATTGCGACGCGCATGCGCAGTCTCTCCGCGGCTTTCGCCGCGACTACTCGACTTTGAGCTTGCGCAGGTTCGCGCCACACTGTACACTGGTTTGCAAGGTAGCAGGCGACCAGTTGAAAGAGGTGGCCGAGGGCGCAGGCCGTGCACAGGGTATGGTAGACTATCTGCTCCTGGGAGGCGGCTTGGCCGCAGCCACGGCAGCGGAGGCGCTCCGCCAGCGCGACCGCGCCGCCAGCATCATCATCGTCTCCGGCGACACTGCGTATCCCTATCACCGGCCACCACTCTCGAAGGAGTATCTCCGCGGTGAAATCGGCACCGAGGGGACGTACGGCGCTGGCGGTATCTACGTTCAGCCACTCGATTGGTATGAGTCGCAACACGTAGAGGTTCTCCGCGGCGCCAACGCGGCTGCGCTGGCTGCCGAGTCGCGCAGTGTCCTGCTCGCCAACGGCATGACGCTCCACTATCGCGCGCTGTTGCTCGCGACGGGCGGACGCGCGCGCCGGCTTCCCATTCCCGGCGCTCACCTGCCAGGCGTCCACACCCTACGCAGCCTGGCGGATGCCGATGCGCTGCGTGCCGAGTTGAGCGCGCCAGGGCGGCGGCTCGTCGTGATCGGTTCGCGCTTCATTGGTCTGGAGGTTGCCGCCAGCGCCATCATGAAGGGCGCCTACGTCACGCTGGTAGATGCCACGCCGCGGCTCTGGCGCGGCCTCATGCCGCCAGCGCTTTCCGCGTATTTTCAGGACTATTTCACCGCCCATGGCGCCGTACCCCGCCTGGGCCATGCACCCGTCGCGCTGCTAGCGGGAGCAGGTGGTCGCGTCGGCGCCGTGCGCATCGCGCCAATGCAGGGAGGGAGCACCTGGGAAGACATTCGCTGCGACGTCGTGGTGGTTGGTATTGACATCGACCTGAACACTGAGCTTGCGGCTGAGGCCGGCCTTGCGCTCGGAGAGCGACGGGCCGTCTTGGTCGACGATCGCATGCAGACGTCAGTGCCGGAGATCTTCGCTGCGGGCGACATCGTGACCTATCCAGACCCACTTGCCGGCTGGATGCACTTCGAGCACTGGGACCACGCGGTGGCTTCGGGCCAGGCCGCCGCGGCCAACATGACGGGCGCGACGGCGTTCTACCACCACGTGCCCTACTACTTCTCCGACCAGTTCGACCTCGCCATTACTATGCTCGGCTATCCTTTCCCCAATGCGCAGGTTGTCCTGCGCGGCAGCCTGGCGGACAATGCATTCAGCGCCCTCTACGTATACGAAAATCGGCTGGTGGCTGCCTTGCTGGTCAACGACGCCAGCCAGCTCGATCTGCTGCGCGATCTGATTGCAGCTGGACCTCAGGTGCCGGGTAATCCACTGGTGCTCGGTGATCAGGCCTTCGAACTCGCATCGCTGCGGCCTTCGCGCACGCCGCCGGCGCTGCCCTAGCCCCAGCCAGGGCAGGCAACCGCTCGTGTCTACAGCGCGCGGCGGCTCTCTATCCAGATGCCAATGCGATACAGTATGCTGGCGCATAGTGACGCAGTGGGAGCGCAAAGGGAAGACGACGTGTCAGTTGAGGACGTGGCGGAGCCGGAACGCGACGCAGGTGGTCAGCCCGAGCGGCGGCTTCCGGACCTCGCCCGCATCCGCGCCTATTACGACGAAACCTGGCTGGACTACCGCTTCCTATGGCTGAATCCGCGCAATCAGGCGATCCACTTCGGGTATTGGGACGCGCATACGCGCAGCCATGCGGACTCCCTGCTGGCGATGAACCGCGTGCTGGCGGAGGCCGTCGGCGTCCAGCCCGGCCAGCGCATCCTGGATGCCGGCTGCGGCGTGGGCGGCAGCGCATGCTGGCTGGCAGCGAGCTATGAGGTCGAGGTCGCTGGCATCACGCCAGTGGCGAGCCAGATCGCGCGGGCGCGGCGCAACGCGGCGGAGCGGGGCCTGGCGGGCCGCGTCACTTTCGCCCAGCAGGACTACACACAGACCGATCTGGCCGGCGGGAGCTTCGACGTGATCTGGGCTATGGAGAGCGTGTGCCATGCGCCGGACAAGCGGCTGTTTCTGGCGGAGGCACGCCGGCTGCTGCGGCCAGGCGGGCGGCTTGGCATGGTCGAGTATATGCGCGGCAGCCGCCCCTACGCCCCTGCCGACGAAGCGCTGCTGGCGAGCTGGCTCTCCGGCTGGGCGATCCCTGACATCGCCACCGGCGACGAGTTTCGCGCCTGGGCCGCGGAGTCTGGCTTCGGTGCACTCGAGCTGCGTGACCTCACGCCGCATGTGCGTCCGTCGTTGCGTCGGCTCTACTGGATGGCAGCCTCCACCTGGCCGCTGGCGGTGCTGGGCCACACGCTCGGCATCCGCTCCACAACCCAGCACGGCAATACGCGCGGCGCACGCGACCAGTATCGCGCCCTCACGCGCGGCCTGTGGGGCGAGATGCTGTTTACCGCGACGGCGCAGTGACGCGGCCTCCCTGTTGCCGGCTATGATACAGTAGCCGGGAGGTGTTTCCGCGTACTCTTGCCACGCCGGCACTCGATCCCCCCTCGCGAGCAGAAGGAGCGGCGCGATGCCCACGTCATCCCAGGTAGCGGTCGTCTCGTCGCCGGTAGACAGCGTGTTTGCCCGGCAGCTGATCGCCGACCTGCGAGATGTCGGCCTAGATGCGATCGAGGCGCCGTTGGCGTTGGGCGAGCCAGGTCCAGACGGCGGCGATGCTCCGCCGCTGCCAGCAGTGGATGTCTTCCTCGTCGTGCTCTCGCCCGAGGGACTGCGCTCGGCCTGGCTCCTCCGCGCGGTGGCACAGATACGGGCGCTGCTAGGCACGGCGGCTGCGCGGCGTATTATTCCCGTGCGCATGGGCGCCGTCGCGCTGCCCGCAGACCTGGCGGACCATGTGACCGTGGATTTCTTCGACCGGCCGCGCGAGCAAGCGGTCTTGAGCCTCGAATTCGCCGTAAACACTGCGCTGTACGAGATCGGCGCGAGTGGTGAGCCGGGCGCGGCCGAGCCGTATTCGCCAGAAAAGGTGAAGGAGCTCGAAGAGCGGTTCGGCACGCTGGACGACGAGTACGCAGCCAATTTGCCGCCCATGTCCGAATCGGCCGGAGAGCACGAGGAGGCAGGCGAAGAGCGCGCGCGGGGAATCACCGGCGTGCGTAGGGGAGATGAGCCGGCCGCGCCGCCCCCACCACCTGCCTGGCGGTGGTCTCAAGAGGACCTCCCGGTGGAGACCGAGCGAGTTGGCGGCATGCTTCCTCCCAAGGAAGAGGTTCCGGCACCCCCCGTGCAGGAGCAACCAGGCGCGACAGCTCTTGATGATCGGTCGGGCGGAGTCGCTGAACGTAGTCCGTGGCAACCCGTCCCGCCAGGATCCGCACCGGTTTTGGAACCTGCTGGGCTTCCCTCAGATCTCGGCGGCATGCCGGCCGCTGCTCCCCCAGTTCCGCCGCAGGCTGTGCCGCCAGCCGCGCCCTGGCAGCCCGCCGCCCAACCGCCCGGCTACGGTGCTTCCGGCGATACCGGCTCCTACGGGGATCTCAGGCAGTCGCGCTTCCTGCGCACCGATCCAGAGGCAGTAGCCATCCGCAGCACGGAGCAGGTGACGTTCACAGCCTATCAACCGCGCGAAATCGAGCCGCGCGAGTGGCAGCAGATGCTGCTCTACATCGCGGTGGATACGCCGCGCACGCTGGCCGGGGTCGCCGCGGACGCCGAGGAGCGCCTTGGCAATCGCAAGAGCGACTTTCGCGCGGCGCCTGCGCCCACTGCCGCAGCGATCAAGCGCGGTACGCGCCTCGCCATCGTGCCGCTGCTGGACGGCTTCACCTTCAACCCGCCGTCCTTGCGCGTGACGTGGGAAGAGGACATGCAGCGGCACGACTTTCGCCTGCGCGCGACCTCGGCCGCACCAGGCCGCGCTGCCAACGGCAGCATCCAGATCTATCGGGGCGTGCTGTTGCTGGCCGAGGTGCCGATCTCCGTTTACGTGCGGCATGCCGGCGAGCGCGCCGACATCCCCAGCACGTTTGCCAGCATCGTGGCGCGCGCCTATCGCCGCATCTTCGCCTCGTACTCGCACGGTGACACGCTGGTGGTGCGCTCCTGCGAATCGGCGGCAGAGGCGCTGGGCGACCGCTACCTGCGTGATGTGACGCTCTTGCGCAGCGGCCAGCAGTGGGACGAGCGGCTGCTCCGCGCCATCGGCGAGGCCGACATCTTCCAGCTCTTCTGGTCCGAGAAGGCGGCCAGGTCCCTGGCAGTGGAGAAGGAGTGGCGCCACGCGCTGGAGCTGGCCCGGCGCGAGTTCATCCGCCCCGTCTACTGGACGCGCCAGCCTTACGCGATTCCGCCGGAGCTGGCCAGCATCCACTTCGACCGGCTCGATCTCGCGCGCCTCGGCCTCACCGGCGCAACGATGCTGACGTTCCGCCTCTTCGGCCGCGGCTAGACGTCCGCCGTCCAGCACGCCGGGGCGTCGCTGAGCCCAATCCGGGGGTAGGGAGCGGCAGGATTATCCTGCGCGTGCCGCGCCGTTGCGCTTCAGCTCCTGGGCGCGCCGGTAGAGCGCGACGTATTGCTCGGCGGAGGCGTCCCACGAGTAGTCCGCCAACATCGCGCGCTGCATCAAGCCTTGCCAGACCTGCGGGAACTGATAGACCTCGAGTGCGCGCATGACGGCGGCGAAGAGGTGGAAGGGATCGTACCGCGGGAAGCTGAAGCCGTTGCCGGTATCGTGGGCCGGATCGAATTCCTGCACCGTATCGGCCAGGCCACCCGTACAGTGCACGATGGGAATGCTGCCGTAGCGCATCGCCAGCATCTGCGTCAGCCCGCATGGCTCGAAGCGCGACGGCATCAGCAGCATGTCTGAGCCGGCGTACATTTTCTGGCTCATCTCAACGCTGAACGTCAGGTGAATCGAGACCTGCTGCGGATAGCGCGCGGCGAGCCGCTGAAACATCGAGTGATAGTGCTGGTCGCCGGTGCCCGAGACCACCAGCTGCACCCCCTGCTCGATTAGTGGAATCGCCACCTGATCGAAGAGGTCGAAGCCTTTCTGGTCCGTCAGCCGCGAGATGATGGCGATCAGCGGCGTGCGCTCGGCGACCGGCAGATGCGCCAGCTCTTGCAGCGCACGCTTGTTGGCGGGGCGGCGCTCGAGCGAGAAGGCGTCGTAGTTGGCGGCGAGCGTCTTGTCAGCGGCGGGATCGAAGGCCTGGGTATCGATGCCGTTGAGGATGCCGTAGAGGCGGTCCTTGCGCTCGCGCAGCACGGGGTCGAGCCGCTCGCCGAACTCAGGGGTCAAGATCTCGCGCGCATAGCGTGGACTGACGGTGCTGACCACGTCCGCGTAGTGGATGCCGCGCCCCATGAGGTCCACCACGTTCGCCAGCTCCGGCAGCTCGGCGTAGAGGAAGCCCTCTTCGGCGACGCCGGCCACCTCCAGGATGCGGTAGCCGAAGATGCCCTGGTAGGCGAGGTTATGGATGGTGTAGACCGTGGCGCTGTGAGCGAAGAACGGGTCGTCACGATAGAGCGTTTTCATCCAGTTGGTGATGATGGCCGTGTGCCAATCGTGGCAGTGGACGATGTCGGGCGCCCACTCCAGCCGGCGCACGGCCTCTAGTGCGGCGCGGCAAAAGAGGATGAACCGCTCGCCGTCATCGCCGTAGCCGTACAGTTTCTCGCGCTGGAGATACTGCTCGGAGTCGATGAAGTAGACTGGCACCTCCTCACCGGGAGGAGTGGCCAGCACAGCCACCGGCTCGACGGCCTGGTTCATCGGCACGGCAAGGTTAGCCACCACCGTACGCAGCCCCCAGCGTTGCGGGTCGATGTTTTTGTAGCGTGGCAGCACCACGCGCACGTCGTGCCCCAGCCGGCGCAGCGCACGCGGCAGCGCGCCGATTACATCCGCCAGACCACCGGTCTTGACATACGGCACCCCCTCAGACGCCACGAAGAGCACGCGCAACGGCTCCCCGCGCAGCGCCGCCGCCACGTCGAGCGGAGCAGCCGCTGGCTCGTCCAGGGCGCGGTCTGGCTGCAGCGGTGGGGAGATCGGAATCCTGGAGGCCGTCGGGTAGACGGGATAGGCATAACTCGCGCCGGTGGAGATCGGAAGCGTTTGTGACATCGGCTGTCCTCCAATGCACGGACGAAGGGAAGCCGCCCGCGGCGCCATTGGAAGCGCTCGCGGCGCGAGACGAACAGACTCCTACAGAGAACGAACACGCATCCCTTGCGTGCCCTCCGCCGGCGCGCCGGCGAGGGAAAAGAGCCGCGCCAGCGCGGCCGCACAGCGCTCGAAGTGGCTTGCGTGAGGGGGCGCTCCGCAGTATAGCAGGTGAGATGGCACCTCCGCCAGAGGGAGGATGGCTCAGGCCCGGTCCGTGACATGCTCCCCATGCCTAAAGGCAAGGGGCTTCTCGGTTCGCCCCCGCAGGCATCCCCGCGAGTCCCCGAAGGGCCTGCCCGGCCCATTGAATATTGCGGGCCGCGTTCTCGTCGCGGTCCAGCACCAGTCCACAGGCGGGGCAGATGTGGGTGCGCACGCTCAGACTCTTGGGCACACGTTCCCCACAGCCACTACAATCCTGCGAGGTATACGCCGCGTTGACCACTTCCACTCGCTTTCCGGCGCATGCTGCCTTGAAAGTGAGCAGGGTGAGGAAGTGGCCCCACCCGGCGTCCTGAATAGACGTGTTGAGGCCGGCTTTCCGCGCGGCCCCATTATGCAGATAGC
>WNFM01150554.1_pt2 | contig 16421 bp, 7 predicted proteins | sample 5400271 | NCBI WGS metagenome assembly WNFM01 (sample SAMN13153352, study PRJNA577476) | soil metagenome | isolation source: 60 cm saprolite on Douglas fir-dominated hillslope | place: USA:California | collected 2013-09-17
ATGGAGCACCGGGCCTGCCGCTGCCGCTCGGGCTGGGCGCCAGGCTGCTCGACCAGGCCGGGTACGCCGGCCGCCGGGTGCTGCAGTCGGTCGGCGAGAACGAGCCCGGCGGCCGCTGCGCCGAGCTGGGGGCCCGGATCGCGCGCTCGGCCGGGCGGGTGGCCCTGCTGGCGATGGCCGACGGCAGCGCGCGCCGGGGGCCCAAGGCACCTGGCTACTTCGACGAGCGCAGTGGCCCGTTTGACGCGGAGGTCGAGCGCGCCGTGCGGACCGGTGACCTCGACGCGCTGCTGGCGCTCGACCAGGACCTCGCGCGCGAGCTGATGGCCACCGGGCGCCCGTCGTGGCAGGTGCTGGCGGGCGCGCTGCGGGGTGCGGAGCCGGCCAGCGAGATCATCTACTGCGAGGACCCGTTCGGCGTGGCCTACCTGGTCGCGTCGCTGACGGTCCGCCCGCCGACCGCGTGTCCCATTTAACTGGCTTGTGCATGTCTGATACCGTGTGTCCCATGAACGAGTCAGCACGAGGCGACCGCGACAAGGTTACGCAACTGGAGGAGCTACTCCCGGAGTGGGAAGAGTGGCTAGATCGGCTCTTGCGCACGCTGCTGCATACCAGCTTGATCAACTGGCAGGCTGATCTGCTGGCCGTCGAGGTGAAAGACGAGCTAGAGCATCTCATGGTGACCGAGGCGGAGCGCGCTGAGGTTGATCAAGAGCTAGCGGAGGCGCGAGACGAGGCCAGCACAGCGCTGACCGCGTTGCCACCTCCAGACGCTGACCCTGGCTTGGAGGCGGAGCTTAGCCCCTTGATGGCCTACGACCGACTCAAGCTATCGGTCGAGCGCGGAGCGCCATTCTGTGAGCGCACCTTGCGGCTCATAGAGGCTGCATCGCTGCACGTTAACGCGGCCTACATGCACTTTGCTGCTCGCCGCTCGTCGTTGCCGGATGCCACATGGGACCGGCTCATTGCACTACTCGGGTTCTATGAGCGACTCAGGGAGGAATATTCTCGCCTGTATCCCGAGAGCCTTGAAGGCTATAGAGCGTGATATTCTGGCGGTAACGAGAAGGGGGCGCGGCGGGCGCCCGGGCGGGCATAAGCACGGGGCGGGCATGAATACCCATTGCCAATGGCGGCAGCTTATGCGCCGAATGCCCATCTCCCAATGAGGGCGCCTTATGGTCCGCGTCTGCGTGGCGGGACGGTGCTCCAGGGACAAGCGGCCCTAGCTGATCGGGGCGATGGGCGCAGGCGAACTGCCCGGCCCGGTGCACGTGCTGGTTGCCATGCCGTTCGCGATGGAGCAGGCCGTGGTGACGTCGGAGTTGACCTGCGCTGGCTGCTGGGACTTACGCGCCATCCGTGGTCATGCCGCTGCCGACGTCTGGCTTCGCGTCATCGCGTAGTGAGCCGCGGTCGCAGCCCGGACCGCCTGGACGGGCGACCACCCCAGTCAGCTCGCGGGCGAGGCGTCCCGGAGGAAGTCGAACTTGAGGCCGGAGGCGCCAAGACCGCGGCCAGGGCCGCTGCGCCGCGCCATCCACATGATCGTGCTGCCGTCGGGCAGCCTGGTGCGGCGCGGGTACCGCTGCACCTCGACGCCGACCGGCGTGACGACGCGATCGGTGAGGTAGAACGGTCGGCCCGGATTCAGCACCTCGGCGTGCGGCGCGAGCTGGATGATCGTGTTCCCCGGGCCCGGAAGGTCCATCGTCCCGCGGCGCAGCAGCATGGTGCCACCGCTGGTGAGCACGGGGACCAGCGGGATCCAGTTGTCGGGGGCCGGCTGCTCCAGCGTGTAGGCGATGGTCGGCATGTCGGGCGCCGGTGCCGGGGGCGCAGTGGCCTGCGCGCGCAGCCGCGCGAGGTACCCCTCGAAGGCATCGATGGCGACATCGAGGCCGCCTTGCAGCTTTTGCTCCACCGCCCACGCCATCGCCGCCATCGGGTCGCGCAGGAACAGCACGTCCTCGACCGGGTCGGCGTCGTCGGTCAGTCCCAGCGTCGGCGCGAGCAGCAGGTAATCGCCTACGCTGCCGCCCGGGCCAGACACCTTGAACATCGACCAGGGGTGCTCGGTGCCGCTGACCGGATACTGCTCGACGGGACGGATCAGGGTCCGCTCGCCGAACGTGTCGGTGACGACCAGCGTCGTCACCCGCTGCACTGACCCGATCGGGCTTGCGACCGGCAGGAAGAACCAGTCACCCCCGTACACCAGGGCGAACTCCATGACGAGCAGCTTGGCCAGGTCGACGTGCTCGGCGTCGAGCTGGCCGAAGTCGGTCTGGCCGTCCTCAAAACCCCACCAGCGGTCCGACGGCATGCCGCGGAACGTGACGTGCATGGGCAGCACGTTCGCCGTGGAGAACACGGGATCCACCGCCGTCGATCCGGTCTGCCCGTCGCCGGCGTCAAAGGAGTACCAGTCGAGGTGCCCTCCCGGGAACGCGGCTGACTCCAGGGTGACGCCGTTCCCGTCCGTGCTCGCTATCTGGATTCCGAACGAGTGACTGAGCTCCGACGGCTGCCAGGACTCGTCGCCGGACGGCTCTGTGACCGCCGATCCGCGCAGCGCAACGAACGTCGCCAGCACAGCCGCCACCGCCGGGTCGCTGGCGTCGGCGGGCAGCGCCGGGTCTGGTGTCCCGCCGGACTGCGCGGTGACCGCGGACCGGTACAGCGCCTCGCCGTCGACGACGCGTCCGGCAGCAAGCGCTCGAAGCTGCAGCCCCGTGGTCCCGGCCAGGTGCGGCTCGGCGTCGGTGGCCGCGATGGGGAAGGCGGCGCGGAACGCGGGCACCACGGTCGCCGGCAGCCCGGCGTCAGCGGCGAGTTCCTCGAAGAGCAGCCCGAGCGCGACGCTGCCGCCGACCTTGAACCGCGCGGGGCTGCGCTCGGCGTGCGTCTCGGCCGGCAGTGCCGGATCGAACGCGATGACCTGGCCGCCTGGCGGGCCGGCCCGGTAGCCGGTGACGACCTGGGACTCGATCCCGAGCGTGGCCTGCACCGGCGAGCCCGCGTCGTCTCCGGCGAACTCGCCAACCTGCCATTGCCTGGCCAGCATCCAGAGCGGGTCGCGGACCTGGGCCTGCAGCGAGCGGGCCATGGTGGCATCGCGGGGCTGTGGCTCAAGCCTGGTCCACGTGGTGATGGACGGCAGCAGCGCCTGCTCAGCCGAGGCGCGCAGCGGTGATGTCATCGATCTTCGCCACCTCCAGGAAATGCGTCGCAGGGGTGGCCGCCTGCAGGTTGAACGGGAAATAGAGCCCGGGCAGGATCTGCCCGACCTCCTGGATGCTGTCCAGGTCAACCGCGCGCGCCCTGGCCAGGTCGAGCGTCTCGTCCAGGATCGTCTGCACCAGGCCGAGGTCCCATGTCTGGCGGGAGTCCGGGCAGACTGCGAGCAGCAGCGCCTGCGGCGCCCGGGATTTCGGCTCGTCGTAGTGGAACGCGACACCGGATGTCGTGGCGTCGGACGGGATCCTGTCCAGCCACTCGTCCAGCAGCAACCCGGCGTAGACCGGCGCCGACGCCGGGTCGCCGACCGTGACGGCTTCCAGGGCAACCCGGCCGGCCGCGGCCGGGCTGCCGGGCTCCAGCGGCAATCCGAGCCAGCGGTCACCTGGCGTCTGCGGAAGCTGCGCGAGCTCGATGGCCGGGCGAGGCGCGCCGAGCAGCCGGGTCGCCGAGACGGCGAGGTCATAGCGCTGCACGGCCGGCCGCACGTGGCTGAGCTGCAGCAGCCAGCGGCGTATCGCCTGCGGATCGACGGCCTGCATCGCGGCCGACTGGCCGAACGCGGCCCGCACGTTCGCCGCGTCGGGCGGGATGAGATGGGTGAGCACGAGGGTGTTCGCGCCGAGCATCGCGTCGGCGGCGGCGCGCAGCGCGTCCTCGGTGCCGGGCGCTGTGGGGACCGCTGCCCGGCGCCGCTGCAGCTCGGCGAGGATCCGGGAGCCGAGGTCGCTCAGCGCGGCCCCGGTGCTGGCCGGCGGCGGGATTGCCCCGGGCACGCCGTACCCGCTCGCGGCGACCAGGGCGGCGGCGACCGCCGCGGCCTTTGGCTGGCTGGCCGGGTCCGATTCCAGCGCAGTCACCGCCTGCGACAGGGCGAGGATGTCGGCGTCCAGGTCGGCGACCAGCGCGGTGACCCGGGCGGTGAGATCGGCCAGGTCGACTGAGCCGCTGGCCGGCGCCTTGTCCGGCAGCGCGAAGGTTTCCAGGCGCAATGGCCGCGCGGCGCCGAGCAGGTCGCGTAGGGCGCGCGCGGCGAGCAGCAGGTCAGGGAAGATGACCGAGCCGGCCGGCAGCCCGGTGGCGCTGTAGCCGATGGTCACCGTGTCCGCGGCGGCCGGCGGGTTCGCGGCGAGCAGGATCCGGTTCTCGAGCTCGGCGCGCTGCGGCTGGTCCCCGGCGTCGGCCAGGGCCAGCATGTCCAGCGGTCCGATGCCAAGATCCAGCAGGGACACGGTGGCGGCGCCGGCCTGCTCGGCCGCACCGCTGCCCGTGGTCCAGGTCACCAGGGCGCGGACGGTGGCCGGGTCAGGCAGCCGGCCAGCCACCCACCGCGACACCCAGGGCTCAAGTACCTCGCGCGGCCGCATTGGGACCGTGCTCCACGCCGGGACGGCGGGCGGCTCGCCCGCGTAGAGCAGCAGCAGCCTGTGTGTCACGTCCAGGCCGGGCCGCGGCGTCACGACGATCTCCGGGTCCGGCGGGTGATCGCCGCGCGATACCGCGTCGAGGATGCCGCCGGCCCGGCCGTAGTTGCCGCGCATCAGCTGGAACACGCTTTCCGCGATCGAGACGTCGCTCAGCGCGCTGAGCGTGTCGTCGATCGCCTGCAGCATCGCGACGGCGGCGGCCTGCGCCGGGCTGCCCGCGGCGGGCAGCCCAGCGCCCCAGATGCTGCCGGGCGCCAGCGCCCCGCTCTGCCACGCGTCGCGTAGCTTGACCCCGTCGGTCACCTGTGACGGCGGCAGCACCGAGCCGTTGGCCGTCGCGCCGTGCAGCTCGTCGCCTACCAGCGGGTAGGCGTCGCGGAACGGCTGGATGTAGACGTCCAGGTCCTGCTCGTGCAGCTGCTGCTCGAACTGGAACCCGGTCAGCGCGCCCAGGCTGAGCCCCTGGCGGACGCCGGCCAGCAGCCAGAGCGCGGACCGGGTCCGTGACGACGACAGGTCGATGGCCAGCGCGGGCTCGTCCGGGGTACCGCGGTGACTCAGGTACCCGCTGCGCAGCACCGCTCCGGCGGCTGCCTGGGTCATCGACGGCGCCTGCACGAAGCCGCCGCTGTCCGGATGCGGCTGGCGAACCGGCCGCAGTGCCTTCGCCGCGCTGGCGAGCTGTGCCCGCGCCGCGTCAAGACGCCGGGCGGCCGCCGCCTCGGCCCCAGTCGCCTCAGGCATCGGCTGCGCCGGGCGAGCGTTCTCGACCCACCCGTACGCGCCGAGATGCAGCGCCGCCTGCTGTCCCAGCCCGCCGGCTGGGTTCTGCCCTGGCGCTGGCGGCTGTGCGCCTGCTGGTCCCCGGCCGGGGACTGGCCCCTGCCCAGGGAGTGGCGGCTGCACGGGGACTGGCGGCTGTCCGGGGATTGGCAATTGCCCGCCGGTCGGCCCCTGGCCTGGGACTGGCTGCTGGCCAGGGGCCGATCCCTGGGCACCGGCCGGTGATCCGGGTGCCGAAGCGGCTCGCTGATCAGCCAGTAGGGACGTGGCCAGGGCTGTGATCCAGACGTCCAGGCGGTGGCTTGCCGAGTCCAGGGTCTCGGTGAGGGTACGGTCCAGTTCGGCGGTGGGCACCAGCGCGAGACGGTCCATGCTCGCGCGCAGCTCCGCCAGACGGGCCAGCGGTGACTGCGGCCGCTGCGGGTCCGGCGTGACCGTGTCCAGGTACTGCGCCCAGGTTAGCGCGGAGCCCGCCGCGACCGGCCTGGCGACGATGTCCGCCGCGGTAATCGTGGGCGCGGCGGGCTGCAGGTTCACCAGCTCTGGCTCGCGTAGGGCGGCGCTGGCGAGCGTCCCGGCCTGCGCCTGGGCGCGGCCGGCCTGCGTGACGTACTCGCGCAGCATCGACTGGCGCAGCACACGGTACAGGATCGAGGTCGGCGCGGGCCCCGGGTAGTTCTCCGCCCAGACGTCGGCCATCGGCGCGTGCGCCAGCCACTGGATGTAGTTGGCCGGCTTGCCGTCGAGCGTCGCGTCGGCGGCCAGCGCGGCGGTCTCCGACAGCGGCGCGTCCTGCACCGTCGGGTAGGGCACCGGGTAGCTGGTCCGGCCCATCGAGGTGTTGATGACCCGCGGATCCCAGCCGGTGAGGCCGAGCGAGTCGAGCAGTTCCCGGCCGCGCACCTGGTGCTCGGCCCACCACTCCTGCGCCGACTGCGCCGACTGGGCCGACGTCACCGGGTCGGCCATGAACGTGATCATGTTCCACAGCGCGTCGTCGCCGATGACCTGACGCCCGCGGAAGGCCAGTGAGCTGGCATCCATCCCCAGCACCTGGGCCAGGTCGCTGTCCGGATCGGCGCTGCCGCCCACGTGCGGGGCCAGCGGCACGCTCGCCTGCCACGACGGCAGCAGCCGCGCGGCCATCTCCGCCAGCAGGGCCCGCGTCCGGTTCGTGAGGTCGTCCCGCAGGGACGCCTGGGCCTGGATGAGCACGGCGAGCGAGGTGGCCGGCAGCACGCCATACGGCGTCTTGCCCACCCGCAGGGCAGGCAGCGGCCCGCGCGGCATCGCGTACTGCAGGGCGAAGCTGCGCGCCGCATCCTGCGCGGCCGGGTCGAGCTGCGGGTTTAGCATCTGGTCCAGGAAGTAGCCGAGGGTGGCAGGCCACACCGCGGTCAGCATGTCGCGGGCATTGCGGGTGCCGTGCCCGTCGGCGTACCTGACGTGGCCGAACGTGGCGGCCGGCAGGCCGAGGGCCGCGGCGGCGAGCGGGCCGTCGGCCGAGCTGTCTGACGTCAGGGCGCCGTCGGCCTCGACGGCAAAGCTGATGCTGTGGTCAGGGTCGGAACTGCTGAACGCCGACGACGCGTCGGTGGTGTTGTTCGTGGGCGCACCCTGCGGGACGAAAGCCACACCGTCGGTGTAGTGGTGCGCGGTCAGCAGCGCCGCGAGGGCCTGGTCGCCGGGGGAGTCCGCCGCGGCGTCCCTGACGCCGAACACCACGATCCTGTCGAAACCCGCCGCCGCCTCCTCGGCGCTGAGCGGGATCTGGATGCCCATGCCGGCTGCCTGCGCCGCGCCGAAGTCGACCAGCCAGGTCATCCCGGCATCGACCGGCAGGCCGTCGGGGAAGGTGCCGTCGCGCGGCGTCAGGCCGACGGCGAGGGCCGGGCTGATCGCGGTGCCGCGGACCTGCCGGCTGGCGCCGGCCCGTTCCAGGCTCACCACCCAGTAGTCGGGCAGCCCGGCGGTGACCGGCGCCCGCTCGTAGGAGCTGGCCCGGATCGGCGGGGACGGGAAGACCGGCGACACGGCTGCGGTGCCAGAACCGGTGCCAGAACCGGCCGGTGCCGCCGGGCGGTCGATGATGTTGGCCGGCGTCATCGCCGCGGCGATCCAGGCGGCCCGCGGCGGCCCGTAGGCGGCGGCGAGCACCCGCCAGGGCGCCTTCGCCGCGTCGGGATCGGGCGGCGGGTTGCCCGCGTCCCACAGCACCTGCCAGTAGGCCGTTCCGGCGGCGGCCTCGTCGGTGGTCAGCTCTGGCTCGAAGGAGGAGATGCTGATCGTGTCCGGGTAGACGCGGAGCAGCAATTGCGCGCCGGGGCCGACCGCAGCCTCGTTCGGTATCTGGAATGTCCCGATAGCGGCGTCCGGCGTAACGAAGCGGGTCTCGATCCGGATCGGCACCAGTAGCAGCGGCACCGCCGCGGCCAGCGTGGTCGCGCCCGGATCGGCAGCGGCCGGCGGCGCCGTCCCCGGCAGCATGACCTCGGCGCGAGTCACCGCGGCGGACAGCATGTCTTCCGCGCGTGCCCGCGCGGCCGACAGGATGTCCCTGGCCCGTGTCACCGCTGCCTGCTCCCCGGCGGTCATGATGACGGCACCATCAGGTCCGCGTGGATGGCGATGCGGAACGGCAGCCGGGCGGTGACGTAGGCGGTCTGCGCCGCGTCGGCCCCCCAGTGGTTCGCGGCGTCGTCTCCGGTCACCGAGACGCCGGCCGGCGGCACGGCGGCGGAAAGGAAGGCCGGCAGCGGCCGTGAGTCCAGTACCGACTGCAGCGTCGAGGAGGCCAGCCGCAGCGCGGTCCACGGCGGCACCAGCGGCCGGGCGGCCTGCGCCAGCGGGGCCGCGGTGTCCGGCTGCGGTCCGCCGAAGTTCGTCCAGGCCAGGTCGGCCCACTGGGTGACGGTCCCGCTGGCCGACGGCTCGAGGCCGAACCGCGGGCCGGCCGGGTGCTGCTGGAAGACGAAGAAGAACCCGTCAGGCGCCGTTGCCGTGCCGCCCTTGGCGTCGGCGGCCGACAGGTTGAAGCCGAGGAAGGTCATGCCGCCGGGCAGTGATCCGCCAAAGATCGGGTATCGCTCGTCGCTGGGATCGATGATCCTGTGCTCCCCGGAGATCGTCGCCTTCGCCGCGTAGATGATCGCATCGGGGTAGCGCCGCAGCAGCTCGCCCCTGATGATCAGCACGACGTTGTCCGCCACGATGCCGGTGCGGTTCTCGTGCAGGCCGAGGCCGTCGGCCAGCGGCCAGCCGACGATCGGCGGGATGTCCTTCAGCAGCTCGGCGAGCTGCGCGGGATCGGCCGGGTCGCCCGGCTGCGGTACGTACTTGCTCACGTCCCAGAACTGCCGGAAGTAGGTGCCCATGCAGTCGGTCGGGTAGCCGGCGAACAACAGCTGCCTGGCCATCTCGTGGCTGAGCCCGACCATGTAGGCCTCGATGAAGGCATGGTTGGCCTCAAGCAGGCCGACGGTGTCGGGCGGGATCTGATCGGCGCCGGGCAGCACGTACTGCTCGGACAGATCCCGCAGCGGCGCGTACATCGGCTGCGGGAACGACGGCGCCGCCATGATCTCGCGGATCGGATCCGCCGGATGCCAGTTCAGCCGGCCCGCCACCTGGACCAGCGACAGCACCCGGGCCGGGACGGTGGCGGCCGGGTCGATGCGGGCCAGCACCGACCCGCGCAGGCCCAGCAGGTCGAGGGCGGCGGCAGGCGGCGGGTCCGGTGCCGCGGCGCCCCACGCCGCGGCCAGCGGCGACAGCGCCTGCCGCAGCAGGGCCGCCTCGGCGGAATCCGGCTGGCCTGGCGGCTGGGCGGCGGCCGGAATGCTCGTCCCCGGCGCGGTGATCGAAAAGCCGGGCCGTGCCGGCACCGCGGCGATGACGTCCGGGGTGACGGCGGTGAGGCTGTGCCCGCCGGCCGCCGCGTCGACGTCGACGGTCGCGGTGAACGACCCGAATGGGGTGCTGGCCCGCAGCGTGATCGGGAACCATGTCGACCACGGCGGCGCGACCCTGGCGTCCACGTCCTCGATCGCCACCAGGCCGCCGGGCGGGCGCGGGGCGGGCACGACCGACACGGTGTCCGCGCTGACCCGTGCCAGCAGCGAGCCCTGCGCGACGGACGTGCTGGCAGGCCCGGCCAGGGCGGCCTGCCGGCGCCGGATCACGCTGGCCGGATGGGTCAGGCGGCGGGCGGCCGGTGACAGCAGCCGCAGCGGGACGCGGCTGGCGCCGATCACCGCGCGCACCGTCACCGGGCTGGCCAGCATCCGGGCGTGCAGCGGCGCGGTCAGCGTCAGCACGGTCGTGTCGGTGGCCAGCGCGACCTGCGCGTGCAGCATCGTCATCGTGGCGCGGGCAAGCTGGGCGGCGCGCAGCGCGGCGTTGGCGGCCTCGATGCCGGCCACCTGCTGCCAGGCCGACGCCATCAGCGCGGTCTGGCCGGCCTGCACCACCTGGGTTCCCATGCCCGCCGCGACCCGGTTGCGCGGGTCGAGGCTCAGCTCGTCCAGCCAGCCCGCCGACCCGGGCGTGACGCTCGCCAGCCCGGCCGGCCATCGCCCGTACATCGGCGGCACCACCTGCGGATCCGGCCCGTTCGGGTCGTCGGTCAGCGGCTGGGTGCGATTCACCAGGGCCTGCACGGCGGTCTGGAACTGCGTCCTGGCCGGATCGTCCCACGGCGAGCCCGTGGCCGCGATGCTGCGCAGCGCGCCCTGCAGTTGCAGCGGCGGGCCGGCGCCCGGTACGCCCGGCATCGGGTCGTCCACCGCCATCGGCCGCTGGCCGATCGAGGCGCCGAGCTGGCGCGGCGTCAGCCGGCGCACCAGCGACTCGAAGTCACCCTGATCGCTGGTGTGGAACCGGAACTGGTAGTACACCGGCAGCCGCAGCGGCGTGCCGGTCTGCTGCGTCCAGGCGACCTCGGCCGTGGTGACGGCCGAGGTGTCCATGCCAAGGCCGGCCAGCCGGCCGATCTCGAACGTCGGCACGACGAACGCCGTGTACGCCGTCTCCGGGTCGAGCCTGCGCGGGCACAGCAGCCGCGAGATCACGCTGGCCGGCGCCGTGCTCACCGTCGCCTCTAGCCCGGCATCACCGGAGACCTGTACGTGCGCCCAGTTCCACGCGTCATCCAGGGGCTGCAGCACGGCCGCCGAGGTGACGTCGATGGCGGGCAGCGGCTGGACCACGCCAGCGGCAGGCAGGTACTCCGGCTCGGCCAGCACGATCAGGGTGATCCAGGGCCGCAGCCGGTCCCCGGCCGGGGCGGCGGGGGTGAACAGCCACGGGAAGTCCGGCGTGTCGAACTCGATCCCGGCCAGGTAGTTGGGCTCGAAGTTAGTCGTCGAGTCCTTCGGCTCGGTGCGCACCACGTGCCGCGGGTCGATGCCCAGGACGTCGCCGGGGCCGAAGGTCTGCACGGTGACCGGGGTGATCGGCGTGGTCGAGGCCGGGTCCTGCGCCGCCACGCTGAGCGCGACGCTCAGCGAGCCGCGGGTCGGCAGGCCGGACCCGTAGTCCGGGTTCGTCAGCGTCGATCCGATCCCCTGCCGCGCCCAGGCCAGGAAGTGGTGCCGGCCGAAGTCGTCGGTCATGGGGTCACCGCCTCGTGCGCCGGCACGACCTGCACCAGATCCCGCTGATCGGGGTGCTCGGCCGCGAACGCGGCCAGCGCGGCCGTCGCCTGGTAGTGCGTTGTCGCGGCGGCCAGGATGTCCTGCCGCTGCGTCAGGTCGAGCGTGCTGGCGATCACGTACGGCGGGCGGGTCACCGAGATAGGGCTGGCCTGGCGGGTGGCGAACGAGCTCACCAGGGCGGAGTGCACCGCCGCCGGCATCGTGTACAGGCCGGCGACGCGGGCGACCTGCTGGTAGTCGTCGATGTACTTCTCGGTATAGGCGATCGTCCGCTCGGCGTCGTGACCGCCCGCCAGCGGCACCGCGCCCAGCGAGACTCCGGCGTCGAACGGCTCGTAGGACGGCGCGCTGACCTTGTCGGCGTCGCTGAGGTCGGTGAACTGCGCGATGGCGAAGTCTTCCTGCCTGGCCGCCGGGGTGACCGGCGTGCCGTTGACACTCACGCCGGAGATGGCGAACTGCGTGCCGTCCGCGGGCGTCGCGTTGTTCACCTTCGTGATCGGGATGTCCAGCGGGACCACGATCTCGCGCACGTCCAGGGTGCCGGTCGGCTGCACCACGATCAGCGAGGGATCGGCGGCGATCGAGGCCAGCGACACGCCCGGCGGCCCGGCGGCGGGCAGTGCGACGCTCCAGTTGCGCGGGTCGCTGAGCGCGGCAACGAGTGCGGGGATGACCGGCGCGCTCGGCAGCGTCGCCGCGGTGGCGTCGCCCCAGGTCAGGTCGATCGACGCGCTGACGCTGAAGAACAGGATGTTCAGCGTGGCGTCGCCGTGCAGGTGCCAGGGCGTCGGCCCGGACAGCGACGCGTCCAGCTTGATGCCGGCCAGCGACTGGCCGTCGTAGGAGATGTCGAAGCCGGCCGAGAAGTCGATCTCGAAGGAGAACGGCGAGAAGATGAACAGGGCGTCGAAGCCGATGAAGCCGTGCACCGCGAATCCGCCGGCCGCCGCGTAGGCGTCCACGCTGGCGCCGAACTGCAGCGAGTTGGACGTGACGGCCAGGTATGCCTGCGCGCTCAGCCGCGGGTTGTCGCCGGCGCCGAGGCTGACGCTGAGCCTGGCCAGTTGCGGCACGTCGGGCGGCGGCGTGAAGTGCGGATTGAAGCCGCCGAGGGAGAACAGGAAGTCCGGGCTGGCGCCCCAGTTCAGCCGCAGCGCCATATCGCCGCCAAGCTGGAAGGCGAGCAGGTAGGAGTCGTACATCGTGCCGTCGATGGCGAGCTTTTGCAGGCCGAAGTCGATCGTGCCGAGCACCTGGATCTTCAGCGAGATCAGCGCGAAGTCAGGCGACGGGATGGAGGCGGTGATCTCGCCGAGGATCGCCAGCCGTATCGGGTCGGGTACCTCGAGGATCACGCCGACCTCGAGGTCGAGCAGCGGCGGCGTGCCCCAGCCGATCGACAGCATCGGGCCGAACAGGTAGCGGCCGGACTGCGGCGGGAAGAACGCCTCGATCTCGCTGATGATCTTCGTGGCGTTCGCGACCGGATCGGGCGGGAACAGGATGTTGTCCAGGGTGTGCGCGCGCAGCCCGGCCTGCAGCGCGTCGATGACCATGGTCCGGTTCACGCCGCCGAGGCCGCCCACGCCGTTCAGCGTGAAGCCGAGGCCGAGCTGGATCGGCGGGCCGTCGCTGCCGTCCGGCAGCTTGGTGTCCAGCACCGCGATGACCTTCACCGCGACGATGTCGGCGATGGTCACGTCCAGCACGCCGGCGTAGCGGCCCTGCACCGGGTCGAACGAGATGAACCCGCCGCCCGCCGCGAGCCCGGCGTCGATCTGGATGCCGAGCCCGGTGGGCGGCTTCAGGCCCAGGCTCAGGTTGACCGGCCCGAGGTTGCCGCGCTGGAAGGCCACGTCCGCCGTGATGCCGAGCCGCTGCACGGCGATCTGCAGCGGCCCGAGGCTGGCCGATCCGTCCAGGCTGAGCTCGAACGGCAGGTCGGGCTGGCCGAGCGTCAGCGCGATGTGCAGCCTATCCAGCCTGAACGGCCCCAGCGACGCGTTCAGGCCGATGTCGAAGTGCGGGCTGGCGTTGCCCTCGATGAACAGCCCGTGCGCCGACGACCAGCCGAAGGTCAGGTCGAAGTCGAGCGTCACGTCGATCGGGATGATCGACGCGAGGAACGAGTCCAGGTGCGCCGTGTCCACCCGGAACACGCCCTTGCTCAGGCCCACCGACGCGAGGGCGCTGAGCTGCCCCGAGCTGACGTCCGCGCCGGCGCCGATCGTGACGCTGCCGACCTGCAGCCCGAGCCCCTCGATCACGGTGAGCAGCGGGATCGGCGAGGCGTCGGCGTTGGCATAGCTGAACTTGGCCAGGATGTGCCCGGAGGTCGCGTTGGCGACGCCGCCGCCGGACAGGTTGCTGACCAGGTTCACCCCGCTGCCCGGACGGAACATCAGGGCGATGCCCGTGTCGACGTTCAGCGTCGCGTCGATCGAGAAGCTGAGCTGACCGGTGATCGGGAAGCTCTGGTCGGCCGACCCGAACGCGTACGGCGCGAGGGCCAGCCCGGCGTCGCTGCCGCCGGGGCTGGTCGGGCGCAGCGCGATCAGGCTCAGGCCGACGTCAAGGCCGGACAGGTCCAGCGCCTTAGCGATGCTCAGCATGCGGCCTCGGCCCGGCGCGGGAACGCGCGCATCCTGGTCACCGCCGTCATCGTGGCGACGACGGTGCCGAGCGCGATGATCAGCGGCTCGGGGTCGGCGTTCGCCGCGCCCCACTGGTAGAGCTCGGACAGCAGGCCGCCGATGTCGCTGAAGATCCGCGGTATCCGGTCCCAGCGCACGATGCGCCGGGTGTGCGCGACCTGGTAGATGGCCGGGTCCGCGGGGAACGGCACGAAGCCGGTGATGCCGAGGAAGGAGGTGATGGTGACCGCGACCGTGGTCGTCGACTTGAGCGCCTCCACCACGATGAAGTCGAGCAGCCGCGGCAGGAACTGATTGGCGATGTCGGTCTTGGCCAGGTAGTCGCCCAGCGCCGAGAAGCCGCTGACCACCGCGTCGATGCCCTGCAGGAACTGCGCGACCGCCACGGCGACCTGCGCGTAGCCGGCATCGAGTTCGAGCCCGGTGGTGCCGGCCGTGATCGACGCGTCCAGCGACTCGATCGCGCTGACCACCGCGGTGAGGTCCAGGGAAGATCACCCGGGTGGGGCCGACGTTGAACACCCACAGGATCAGCAGGGCCAGCAGTTCCAGCGGCAGCAGCACGAAGCCGGCCACGATCACCGGGACCGGGGTCACGTGGTTCGACATCATCAGCCGTACCGTGCAGCCTTGCTTGGTGCCCGAGTTCCAGGCCGAACGTGTCGGACTCGTCCCGCACCACCACGTGCAGGCCGGCTATTGGCTCCGCTGCTCCGTTGATCAGCCGCCCAGTGATGGAGGTGGTCACCGCGACCAGGCCTCACCGGCTCGGCTGCGCCACACCCGATCCTCCAGGCGTCGTAGGCGTCGTAGGACTGATCCGGCGTGTGCGGGGGCGGACCTAGCCGACAGTATGGCGCAGATTCCCCGCCGGGAAAAGACTCCGCGTCGCCCCGCCCGCCCATCGCCGCCGGGGTTATCGCTCGCGGCGGTGTCGCCGTCCCGGTCGGCGCTAGCGCCACAGGTCCCCGCACCGTGGCGATCACGCAAATGAAGATCATTGGGCTGTCGGCGGGTCCGCCTCGAAGAGCTGGGCGCCGATGACGCTGGCCCGGATCCCGTCGGCGGCCGGACGGGACAGGAACGGGAGCAGCGGGGTCCGCAGCACGCACAGGTCGCCGGGCTGCCCCGGCCGGACCTCGCGGAGTCGGCCCGGGTCCTCGGGCGCGGTCAGGAACAGCCGCAGCGCCTGCGCGGGCGAGAGCCGTTCGGGCCGGCCCAGCACCCGGCCGCTCGGCGTGCGCCGCGTTACCGCTGCGGAGACGCACCGCCACGGGTCCGGCGGCCCGAACGGGGCATCAGTGCCGGCCGCCACCGCCGTTCCGGCCCGGGCGAGGGTCGCGCACGGATACAGCCAGGCCTGCTCCGGCGCCGGAACCTCGCGCAGGTAGTCGTCGCCGCGCACGCTGAGGAACCCGGGCTGGGTGACCACGGCGAGGCCAAGCTGCGCCAGTCTCGCCGCGTATCCGGGCGGGACCACGCTCGCGTGCTCGATCCGGTCCCCGGCCGCGCCCGCCTGCCCGAACGCGGCGACCGTCACGATCAGCTGCTCGGCAGTGACACAGTGCACCGCCAGAGCGGAGCCGCGGCGATGGGTCTGCTCGGCTAGCGCCGCGAGCTCGGCGACCTCGGGCAGGGCGGCATCGTCCAGGATCACCTTCCGCGGGCCCAGGGTGACCCGGCCCGCCGACGGCGGGCGCAGGCCAGGCGGCGCCATCAGGTGGAGCCGCTGCGGGAACGTCCCGTCGGCGGACAGCTGCCCGAACGCATCGACATCCGCCTGGTCCCGGTCGGGAGTGGCATCGGTGAATCCGGTCAGGCCGAGGCGGGCGCACTGCCGCCCGTAGTCGGCCAGCCCGGCCCGGAGCCAGTCGGCGGGCAGGCCGGGGGGCAGCCGGTCGCGGAGCCAGCCGTCCAGGCGCAGCAGCCTGCCGGTCGGCACGCCGCGGTCATCCCGCTCTATGCCGTCAACGTCGCTGCCGTCGGCGCCCACCTGCCGCAGGGCCGCGGAGTTCAGCACCCACATGGCGCCGCTGCGGTGCTGGATCCGGGCGGGCACCGCGCCGGTCAGCGCGTCCATCCGGCGCCGGTCCAGCGGGCCGGCCGAGGTCTCGCTCCAGCCGGTGGCACGCAGCCACCCCCCGGGGCCCGCCGCGGCCGCCGCCGCGGCGACCATGCGGTCAAAGGCCGCAGGATCGGCCGCCGCCGACACGTCCACCGACAGCCGGGCGGCCAGCAACCCGCGCAGGTGCACGTGGTGGTCATGCAGGCCGGGGATGACCGCCCCGCCGGCGGCATCCAGCACTGCTTCGCCGCGCCGGGGGGCCAGCCCTGCGCCGACCTCGAGGATCTCCTCCGGGCTCACCCGGACGCCGAGGCCAGGCCTGCCGCTGACCTCCGCGTTCATCACGAGCACGGTTTTGTCTGCCGCAACCCAGCCCGGGGTCACCACGACCTCACTGGCTCGATCAGCTCGCCATGCCGGACCACCCACCCCGCTGCGCATACCCCGCCCGCTGCGCCTGCCCCGGCCGTCGTGCCTGCCCGGGCTACCGCGCCTTCTCCGGCCGCTCTGCCTGCCCCGCCCGCTGCGCCTGCCCCAGCCTCCCCATCCGGCCCGCCTGGCGAGATGACGTGCGGCCAGGCGGGCGCGG
>WNFM01208930.1_pt4 | contig 16420 bp, 16 predicted proteins | sample 5400271 | NCBI WGS metagenome assembly WNFM01 (sample SAMN13153352, study PRJNA577476) | soil metagenome | isolation source: 60 cm saprolite on Douglas fir-dominated hillslope | place: USA:California | collected 2013-09-17
CCGTGTCGCCCATCGGCACGAACATGTAGACGAGGATCATCACGAACGAACCGATCGCCGACCACATAAAGGTCTGCTTGCGGCCGATCGCATCGCTCAGATAGGAGCTGAGAAGAAACCCGATCAACGCGCCGAGGATCTGCACCAGCAGATAGCCGCCGGTGCTGGTGGCCGAGAGGTGGCGCACAGTGCGCAGATAAGTCGGCATCCAGATCCCGAGCGCGTAGCCGGCGCCCTGCGCCCCGGTGACCATCAGCGCCACCTTGATCGTCGTCCCCAGATGCGGGCCGCGGAACGCCGAGAACAGGTGCGACAGGCCGACCTTCGGACGGCTCTGCCGGCTGGCGTGGTAGATCTCGGGCTCGTCGATGTGGCGGCGGATCCAGAACACGAAAACCGCCGGCAACAGCCCGATGCCGAACAGCACGCGCCAGGCGATCGTCTCCGGCAGAAACGCATAGAGCGCCGTGTAGACCAATGCCGAGGCGCCCCAGCCGACCGCCCAGCCGGTCTGCACCAGCCCGACGCCGCGGCCGCGATACTTGTCGCGGATCACCTCGCCCATCAGGACGGCGCCAGCGGCCCACTCGCCGCCGAAACCGAACCCGTGCAGCGCGCGCAGGATGAACAGCTGCTCGAAATCCTGGGCGAAGGCGCACAGGAAGGTGAAGACCGAGTACCACAGGATCGTGATCTGCAGCATCCGCACCCGGCCGAAGCGGTCGGCCAAGGTGCCGGTAAACCAGCCGCCGAACGAGGAGATCAACAAGGTCACAGTGCCGATCAGCCCGGCCTCGCCGCGCGACAGCCCCCACAGCCCGATCACCGTCGGGATCACGAAGCTGTACATCTGCACGTCGAAGGCATCGAGCGACCAGCCGCCGAAACAGGCCAGCATCGTGCGCCGTTCGCGCCCGCTCAGATCCTTCGCCCAGGCAAGCATCGCGTTCCCTCCAGGTTTTGCTCCGGGCAGCCGACAGCCAACCCGATTGAGGAGGGATCTTAAACTCCGTCGGCGACTTCGCGAGACCAGCCAAAAATGCAATGCCCAGCCGCGTGGCCGGGCATTGCCGCGTTTTCAGCGGATCTCGGAAAGGCTAGCGCCAGCCGGCCTCCTTGTCGCAGGCGGTCCGTTCGGTCGCATGGGTCTTTTCCCATTGCGTGATCGACTGCGTCTCGTTCTCGCTCATCTTGTTGTTCATGCAGGTGCAGTATTTGGTGATCACCTCGATGGCGGCCTTTTCATCCTTGTTGTCCGAGACGCATTGCGCGACCCATTTGGCGTCGTCCGGCCCGGCAAAAGCGGCCGCGCTCCCCAGCATCGATGCAGCGAAAAGCAAGGCGAAGGCAATCGGCTTCATGCATGTCCCCCAATGTTAAAGAGCTCCCTGGATGGGCGGCCGTCTCGACCGTTGCTCCGGGTAAAATACCTACCCGCGAAACTTCCGAGATTGCAAGCCGCTCGGACCGACCACGCCATCAGCCGGCGGCCGGCTCAATCTTCGGCGCGCAGTTTCACATAGGATCCCGGAGCGTCCTCGATCGGCTTCAGCTTGCCGTCGCCGGGATGGCGCGCCGGCACCTCGCCGCCGCCGTAGCGCGCGATCCACTTCTGCCACGCCGGCCACCAGGACTCCTGATGGAAGGCCGCGCCGGCGAGCCACTCTTCCGGGTCAGGCGGGTTCTTGTCGCCCTCCCAATGGCCGTATTTGCTGCCCGGCGGGTTGATGACCCCGGCGATGTGGCCGGAGGCCGACAACATGAATTTGACCGGCCCCGAATAAAGCTGAGTCGCCGCATAAGTCGAGCGCCATGGCGCGATATGGTCCTCGCGGGTCGACAACAGAAAGGCCGGGATCTTGATCTTGTGCAAATCGATCGGCACCCCGCCCAATGTGATGCCGCCGGGCCGCGCCAGCAGATTCTCCTGGTACATCTTGCGCAGGTAGAAGCTGTGCATCGCCGCCGGCATCCGCGTCGAATCGGCGTTCCAATACAACAGGTCGAACGGGAGGGGCTGCTTACCGAGCAGGTAGTTGTTGACGACGAACGACCAGATCAAATCGTTGGCGCGCAGCATGTTGAACGTCGTGTGCATGTCGCGGGCTTCGAGATAGCCCTTCTTCTCCATGCGTTCCTCGAGCGCGTGCAATTGCTCCTCGTCGATAAAGACCGCCAGCTCGCCCGCCTCCTTGAAATCGACCATGGTCACGAGATAGGTCGCGCTCTTGACCCGGCTGTCGCGCTTGGCCGCCATATAGGCAAGCGTCGCGGCCAGCAATGTGCCGCCGAGGCAATAGCCGATGACGTTGGCCTCGCGCTCACCGGTCGCTTTCCGCATCGCGTCTAGCGCGGCGAGCGGTCCCTCCTGCATGTAGTCCTCGAAGCTCTTCCGGGCCAAGTGCTCGTCGGGGTTGACCCAGGAGATCACGAAGACCGTATGGCCCTGCGCCACCGCCCAGCGGATAAACGAGTTCTGCGGCCGCAGATCGAGCACGTAGAATTTGTTGATCCAGGGCGGGATGATCAGCAACGGACGCCGCTGCACCGTCTCGGTCGTCGGCGCGTACTGGATCAGCTGCATCAGCTCGTTCTGGTAGATGACCTTGCCCGGCGTCGCGGCGACGTTCTCGCCGATCTTGAACGCCGCCATGTCGGTCATGCTGATTGCGAGCCGGCCCTTGCCGCGCTGCAGATCGTCGAGCAGGTTTTTGAGCCCGCTGACCAGGTTTTCGCCGCGGCTCTCGAGCGTCGCGCGCAGCACTTCAGGGTTGGTCATCACGAAATTGGAAGGCGCGATCGCGTCGACGAACTGCCGCGTGTAGAAATCGACCTTGCGCTCGGTGCGCTCGTCGAGCCCCTCGACATCCTTGACGACGCCCTGCAGCCACCGGGCGGAGAGCAGATAGCTCTGCTTGATGTAGTCGAAGAGGGCGTTGTCGCTCCAGGCCTGGTCGCGGAACCGCCGGTCCTCGGGCGCCGGCTCGACAAGCGGCGGTTCGGCCTTGCCGCCGAGAAAGCGCTCGGCCGTGCGCTGCCATAGCGTCAGGTAGTCCTGCCACAGCGACAGCTGCGCCTGCACCAGCCGCGACGGGTCCGACATCAGCCGCGCGGTCATCTCGAAAAACGCCGCGCCGATCGCCATCGGGTCGGCCATGCCGATGCCGCCTTCGCCGTTTTGGCGGGACAGGAACTCGGCGACGAGCCGCTGGCTCTTCTCGGCGATCCCGGCGATCTGTTGCGACAGCTCCGCCAGATCGGGGATCGGATTGGTTGGAGAGGCTTCTGCGGTTCGGGCGGTGCTCCCGGAAGAAGCACGGCCGGCCCGGCTGCCGCTCTTGCTCTTCTTCATCGAAAATGTCCTCGCCCGACGGGGCAGGCCAACGTCCGCTGCCGCGGACAATAGGCGGTTCCCGGGATCAAATGTAGTGACGCCTGGGTCCGGATCTAATACATCACCGCCTCGATCGCGTGACGGCGCGAGCGGGGATGGGATCTGGTCGATGGTGGTGGTGCGTGGCGCCGAGTTTCGATCCGGCGCCGGGCTTGCCCGGAGGGTGGTGCGGCTCGGCGGCGTGGCGCTGGCGATCGCGCTCGTTGGCTGCAGCCCGTTCGAGACCTACCGCTCGCTCGCCGGCGTCGACAAGAACGATCCCGACCCCCAGACCGCGCCCTTCACCGGCAACATGGCGGAAGCCGAGGCCGCCGATTACCCGAACCTCGCCACCATTCCGCCGCCGCCGAGCCGCGCGACCACCGCTGCCGAGCGGAAAAAGCTGGCCGAGAACCTGATCAGCGAGCGCGATACCGCACGCTCAAACCCGGCCCCGGCGGCATCGGGCCCGATCGTCGCCCCGGCGATGCCGCCGCCGCCGGCGCTGCCCGACATTCCAAAGCCGCCATTCGGGTCGCGCGCTGCCGCCGCCCCTCCGGAATCGGCGCCCGCGGCCGACGCAGCGGCTCAGCCGCGCGGCAGGAACCGCCCGGAATCGGGCCGCCGCAAGCAGGGCGAGCCGCCCGAGCCGGGTCCGCAGGACACCAGCCTGGAAACCCCGGAGCTGGCCTCGCTACCCGATCCCGAAGCGACGCGGCCGCCGCCCCCGCCGCCGCGGCTGGCCGCGGCGCCGTCCAGTTCGGCGATCGCGCCATTGCAGCCGCCGCCCGCTCTTGCCGCCACAGCGACGCCACAGCCGGCTCCGCCGCCTCCGCCGATAGCGATGGCCGCGCCGCCGTCCAGTTCGGCGATCGCGCCATTGCAGCGGCCGCCACCGCCGGCCATCGACCAAGGCCAGCCACGGCACCCGCCGGCCGGCGCCACCCTCGCCAGCATCGCCGTGTCCGGCGACGCCGCGGCGGACGCCCAGACGCGCGAGCTGATCGCGCGCATTGCCGGTCTCTACAAGGACAAGACCGATACGCTTCGCGTCATCGCCTATGCCGGCACGCCGGCGCGCGGCGTCGATCCGCTCGACAGTTATCGCGCCGCGCTCGATCGCGCGCAGGCCGTGGCCAAGATGCTTGGCGATGCCGGGATGCCTGCTACCCGGGTTCAGGCCCAAGCGACGCCCGCGGCCGGTGCCGCCGGCGCCGGCGACCGGATCGAGATCCAGCTGTTGCCGATGACCACCGCCGGACCCGCCCGATGAAACCAGCTCTGAAGATCGCCATAGCCGGGCTCGGCACGGTCGGCGCCGGTGTCGTGCAATTGCTCGAGCGCCAAGCCGAGCTGCTTGCCGTCCGCGCCGGGCGGCGGCTCATCGTCGCCGCGGTGTCGGCGCGCGATCGGCGCCGCGACCGCGGCATCGATCTGTCGGCGGCGCGCTGGTACGAGGACGCGGTGGCGATGGCCGCCGACCCGGAAATCGATGTCGTCGTCGAGCTGATCGGCGGCGCCGAGGGGGTCGCGCCCGCCGTGATCGAAGCCGCGCTCGCCCATAAACGGCACGTCGTCACCGCCAACAAGGCGCTGATGGCCGAGCACGGCACCCGGCTCGCGACACGCGCCGAGGAGGCCGGGGTGACGCTGTCCTTCGAGGCGGCGGTCGCCGGTGGCATCCCGGTGATCAAGACTCTGCGCGAGAGCCTCGCCGGCAACCGCGTTTCCCGGGTCTACGGCATTCTCAACGGCACCTCGAACTACATCCTGACGACGATGCGCGAGAGCGGCCGCGAATTCGCCGAGGTATTGGCCGAGGCGCAGAAGCTCGGTTACGCCGAAGCCGATCCGAGTTTCGATATCGACGGGATCGACGCCGCGCACAAGCTGGCGATCCTGGCCAGCGTCGCCTTCGGCCGGCCGGTCGACCTCGCCGGCGTCTACGCCGAGGGCATCCGCCATGTCTCTCGGCTCGACATCGATTTCGCTGAGGAGCTCGGCTTCCGCATCAAGCTGCTCGGCATCGCCCGGATGACCGATCACGGGCTCGAGCAGCGCGTGCACCCTTGCATGGTACCGCGCGCCACCCCCATTGCCGCGGTCGAGGGCGTCTTCAACGCGGTCGTCGCCGAGGGTGATTTTGTCGGCCGCGTGGTGCTGGAGGGACGCGGCGCCGGCGCGTTTCCGACCGCCTCCTCGGTGGCCGCCGACCTCGTCGACATCGCCGCCGGCCGGCATGTGCCGGCCTTCGGAGTTCCGGCCGCCCAGCTCAGCCACCTACCGGGCGGGGCGATGGAGCGGCACCAGGGCGCCTACTACATCCGGCTGATGGTGGTGGATCAGCCCGGGGTCATCGCCGCCGTTGCCGCGGCGCTGCGCGACGAGCATGTCTCATTGGAATCGATGATCCAGCGCGGCCGCGCGCCGGGCGAGGCGGTCCCGGTGGTGCTGACCACGCACGATACGGTCGAAGCGGCGATGCGCCGCGCGCTCGACCGGATCGCCGCGCTCGACTCGGTGCTCGAACCGCCGCGCATGATCCGCATCGAGGACTTCTAAAGGCGCGAATAACCGCAGCGGCACGGAGATCACGAAGTGGAAGGATCGGTCGCGGGCCTTCCGCCCGTAAGGCGGGCAACAGGGTCGCGTCGTACTCGGCAATCTCCGTGGCCTCCGTGCCTCCGTGGTTCTAATCTTCGGCGAGCGTTTTGATGAGGTGAGGGAGGCAACGGTGGCCGGAAATTCGAAGATGGATCGCAACCTGGCGCTCGAGGCGGTCCGCGTTACCGAAGCGGCGGCGCTGTCGGCCTCGCGCCTGATGGGCCGCGGCGACGAGAAGGCAGCCGACCAGGCGGCGGTCGACGCGATGCGGCAGGCGCTGAACAGCCTCGCCATCGAGGGCACCGTGGTGATCGGCGAGGGCGAGCGCGACGAGGCGCCGATGCTGTTCATCGGCGAGAAGGTGGGCACCGGGCAGGGGCCGAAGATCGACATCGCGCTCGACCCGCTCGAAGGCACCACGATCACTGCCAAGGGCGGCGCCAACGCACTGGCCGTGCTGGCGATGGCCGATGATGGCGGTTTCCTCAACGCGCCCGATGTCTACATGGAGAAGATCGCGGTCGGCGGCGGCCTGCCCGATGGAGTGGTCGATATCGATACTTCTCCGGCCGAGAACCTGAGAAACCTGGCGAAGGCGAAGAAGGCCGATATCGCCGATCTCGTCGTCTGCATCCTCGACCGGCCGCGCCATGCCGAGCTGATCGGCGCCGTGCGCGAGGCCGGCGCGCGCATCATGCTGATCGGCGACGGCGATGTCAGCGGCGTCATCGCAACCTCTGACCCCGAGACCGGGATCGACATCTACATGGGCTCGGGCGGCGCTCCTGAAGGCGTTCTTGCCGCCGCGGCATTGCGCTGCATCGGCGGGCAGATGCAGGGCCGGCTCCTGTTTCGCAACGACGACGAGCGCGGTCGCGCGCGCCGCCTCGGCATCACCGATCTCGACCGCAAATACGACCTCCTCGACATGGCGCATGGCGATGTCATGTTCGCCGCGACCGGCGTCACCAACGGCAGCATGCTGAAGGGCGTGCGTCGGTTCCCCGGCGGCGCCTTTACGCATTCGGTGGTGATGCGCTCCAAGACCGGCACGGTGCGCCGGGTCGAGGCCGATCACGACTTCACCCGCAAGCAGCCCTTCGCCCCGCTCGGCCGCTGAGGTCGATTCGGATCAGCGGATCCCTGTCGTCATTCCCGCGAAAGCGGGAACCCAGGGGCCAAAAGGCCAGCGTGCGGATCCCTGGACCGCTGCTGTCGTGGTGGCGACGATGGCGGATGGACGGCATCACATTGGCTGCCCCGGCAGCGTTTCTCGGCGTCGAGCGCTCGGTTTGCGGCAAGCGATGGCGCGAGCGCGAGGGCAGCAGCGCCGAGGCGGCGGCCATTTCTGCGCAGCATGGCCTCCCCGAGATCGTCGGCCGGCTGCTCGCCCAGCGCGGCATCTCCGCCGCCGAGGCGCCGCTGTTTCTCGCGCCGCGATTGCGCGAGCAATTGCCCGACCCGGCGCATCTGCGCGACATGGCGCCGGCGGTCGAGCGCCTCGTCCGCGCGTTCCGCGGCGGCGAGCCGATCGTCGTCTTCGGCGATTACGATGTTGACGGTGCGACCTCGGCGGCGTTGCTGCTGCGTTTCTTCGCGGCGGTTGGCGCGCATGCCTCGGTCTACGTCCCCGACCGCATGCGCGAGGGTTACGGACCGAACGCGCCGGCATTGTTGCGCCTGAAAGCCAAGGGCGCCGCCGTCGTCGTGACCGTGGATTGCGGCGCCACCGCGCACGAGCCGCTTGCCGCCGCGGCCGAAGCCGGGCTCGACGTGGTTGTCGTCGATCATCACGTGACCGAGCCGCTGTTGCCGCACGCACTGGCGCTGATCAACCCGAACCGCCTCGATGAGACGAGCCCGCACGGCAACCTCGCCGCGGTCGGGGTCGCCTTTCTGCTGGTCGTTGCGCTGAACCGCGCCTTGCGCGAGGCCGGCTGGTATCGCGTCCGGCCAGAGCCCGATCTCTTGCAATGGCTCGACCTCGTCGCGCTCGGCACGGTGTGCGATGTGGTCCCGCTCAACGGGCTCAACCGCGCCCTGGTCGCGCAGGGGATCAGGGTGGCGCGGCAGATGGCGAACCCGGGCATGCGGGCTCTGGCGGCGGTCGCGTCCGCCAACGGTCCGATCGATGCCTACCAGCTCGGCTTCGTGCTCGGCCCCAGGGTCAATGCCGGCGGCCGGGTCGGCGCCGCCGATCTCGGTGCGCGTCTCCTTTCGACCGACGATCCGGCGCTCGCCGCCGAATTGGCGCAGCAGCTCGACGCCTACAACCGCGAGCGCCGCGAGATCGAGGCGCGCACCTTGCAGGCGGCTATCGAGTTGGTGGAATCCGCGCCGCAGTCGCCGGTCCTCGTCTTCGCCGCCGCCGAGGGCTGGCACCCTGGGGTCATCGGCATCGTCGCCGCGCGATTGAAAGAGCGCTACGAGCGGCCGGCCTGCGTCGTCGCCATCGCCAACGGCATCGGCAAGGGCTCGGGCCGCTCGGTGCCGGGGCTCGCGCTCGGGCCGGCGGTCATCGCCGCGCGCCAGGCCGGCCTATTGATCAATGGCGGCGGTCACGCGATGGCCGCGGGCTTCACCGTCGCCGCCGACCGGATCGAGGCGTTGCGCGAGTTTCTCGCCGAGCGCCTCGGCGATGGGCTCGACCGCGCGCCACCGGTGCCGGAGCTGGCGATCGACGGCGCTCTGTCGGCCGCCGGAGCGCAAGCCGGGCTGATCGGCCACATCGATACGCTGGCGCCGTTCGGCGCGGCCAATCCCGAGCCGCGCTTCGCGTTTCCCGGCGTGCGGGTCGCCCATGTCGAGCCGGTTGGGACCGGACATCTGCGCTGCGCTCTCGCCGATGCACTCGGCGAAGGTAGGCTCGCCGCGATCGCCTTTCGCGTCGCCGACAGCCCGCTCGGGCAATTCCTCGCTGCCGCGCGAGGCCGGGCGATCCACCTCGCCGGCCATCTGCGCCGCGACACCTACCGCGGCGGCGAGGCGGTGCAGCTGGTGATCGACGACGCCGCCCCCGCCGAGGGCTGAGTCGCCCATTGACAAAAATTGCCAACCGGCTGACATCTTCAGCGCACTGAAGAGGCTCCCATGGCAACGATGAATGTCAGCCTGTCGCAGGAATTCGCAGATTTTGTCGAATCCCAAATCGACTCGGGGGAGTATGGCACTGCAAGCGAGGTTGTCCGGGACGCCTTGCGACTTCTGCGGCGCGAGAAGGCCGCGCATGACGAGAAGATCGCGATCCTTAAGCGCGAAATCGGAATCGGTCTTGCGCAAGCACGGTCGGGGCGGGTGGTGAAGCGCTCGGCCGCGGAGATCGCCGCCTCGCTCGATGTCGAAGACGACCGGTCGACCTAGGCGCTTGGATCAAAGACTCACCGAGGCCGCGGGCGCGGACATCGCTGACATTCTTCGGGAAACGACGCGCCGTTTTGGCAGGCTGCAGCGGGGCAATTACGGGCACCTGATCGACCGGGCGATCGCGATGGTCGCCGAAAATCCTGAACGTCCGGGCTCGCGCCCACGCGACGAACTCGGGCCCGGCGTGCGTTCCTTCCATGTCGAACTTGCCGTGCGACGGCTCGGCGCCGCTGCGCACCTCTTGTACTATTTCCGCGCGCTCCTTGAAGACGGGCAGGAAGGGGTGGTCGTTCTTCGCGTGCTTCACGAAAGTATGGATCCCACACGCCGCGTCGCTCGCGAGCTGCCGTAACTCCTTGGATGCAGCTGGTCATCGACGACGCCGCCCCCGCCGAGGGCTGATCAGCGCGGGCGACTGGCGCGAACTCTCGGCCAGGCCGATACTGGGGAGGAGAATCAACTCGGCGGAGCGAGGCCATGAACGCGACCCATTCGCCCGGCGAGCGCGATGTCCTCTTGATCGTCGATGTGCAGAACGATTTCTGCCCGGGCGGCGCGCTCGCCGTGCCGAATGGCGACGAGATCATGCCGGTAGTGAACCGGCTGGCGCGGCGTTTTGCGCATATCGTGATGACCCAGCAGCCCTTCGGCACCATCGAGGTGGAGTACGGCACGCAAACGCTGTGGCCGGACCATTGCGTGCAGGGGACGATCGGCGCCGAATTTCATCCCGGGCTCGACATCGCGCAGGTCGAGCTGATCATCCGCAAGGGATACCGCGCGGGGATCGATTCCTATTCGGCGTTTCGCGAAAACGACCGCCGCACCCCGACCGGCCTCGCCGGCTATCTGCGCGAGCGCCGCTTCGAGCGGGTCACGTTGTGCGGGCTGGCGCTCGATTATTGCGTGTTCTTCTCGGCGATCGACGCGCGCGAAGCCGGTTTCGAGACCTCGGTCGCGCTCGAGGCGTGCCGCGGCATCGATCTCGACGGCTCGCAGGACCGCGTGCTCGCGGCGATGCGGAACGCGGGAATTACGCTATCGGGCTGAAGCAAGCGCCGCCGGTTACACCCGGCGGGGCAGGGTGCGCCGTTCGACCTGGAAGTTCGGCGTCGTCTTGCGGCGGGCGGCGGCTCGATTGCCTCGGCCTGCTCGCGGGCGATGGCGCTCTGCGATAGCGGGCTCTGCGATATCGTGCTCTGCGGCATGGGGCTCTGCGCCATCGGGCTCTGCGGCGGCCGCGCAGGCGCAACGTCGCCGTCCTCACGCGTCAGGATGCGGCGCGGCGCCGGCCGCGGCGGTTGCCGCCGGGGGCCCGGCTTGCCATTCATCGCCTTGCCGTTCGCGGCTTTGGCCTTTTTCTCGCTGGCCTTGACGTTGAGCTTGCAGCCGTCGATCTCGGTGCCGTCGAGCGCGCTGATCGCCTTGGTCGCAGCGCGTTCGGTGGCGATGTCGACAAAGCCGTAGCGCAGCCGCGCGCCGGTATTCGGATCGCGCGCCACAGCCGCGCTCAATACGATGCCGAACGGGTCGAATGCCTCCGCCAGCCGCTCGTCGGGAAAGTCGGGCGGAAGGTTCCCGACAAAGATATTGCCTTTGTTATTGCGCACCCACATCAACTCGCCTTTCGCGGCAAAACCCCTGCCGGATTCTCGCCCTTCCAGCGCCGCGCAAGGTGCGACGCAGGAACCACCCCGTCAACGGCGGCCTGTACCGGCGCGCCGCAACGCTGCCTTGCAATTAGGGAGGCCGGGCGCCCGCCGCAATGCGACCCATTGCGCCACTGCCCGCCGAGAAGGCAGCATTGTCGAGAAGAACAGGCGCGAGCAGCGATCCTCCCTGCGACAAATTTCGGCAGAGGCCTTATGCCCGCAACAAAACCCATCCCCGACGGCTACCGCGCCGTGACCCCCTATCTGATCGTCGCCGACGGCGCCGGCGCGATCGGGTTCTACAAGAAGGCGTTCGGCGCCACCGAGCGCATGCGCCTCACCACCCCGGACGGCAAAATCGGCCATGCCGAGCTGATCATCGGCGACTCGCTGATCATGCTCGCTGACGAGTATCCCGCGCATGGTGCGCGCGCGCCGCAGGCCTTCGGCGGATCGCCGGTCATGCTGCATCTCTATGTCGAGGAAGTCGACAAGGTGGTGGCGCAGGCCGCCGCCGGCGCCTCGATCGTGCGGCCGGTGCAGGATCAATTCTATGGCGACCGTTCGGGAAGCGTCACCGATCCCGACGAGATCGACCGCCGCGCCGCCGAAGCAATGAAAAGGCAGACCACATGATCCCGCGCGAGCGCGTCCCCTATTCGGCGATCGTCGACCGCCCGCCGCTCAAATTGCCCGGCGGCGCGCGCATCGTCGTCTGGCCGATCGTCAATCTCGAATTCTGGGACATCTCGCGGCCGATGGCGCGGCAGGTCTTGCCGGCGCCGACCGGCCAGGTGCTGCTGCCTGACGTGCCGAACTGGTCCTGGCACGAATACGGCATGCGGGTCGGGGTGTGGCGGTTTTTCGCGCTGTTCCGCGAGCTCGGTATCCGCCCGACATTGTCGATCAACGCCCGGGTCTGCGAGGATTACGAGCGGGTCGCGCGCGCGGCGCGCGAGGCCGGCTGGGAGTTCATGGGCCATGCCTATGAGCAGGGGCCGATGCACCTGATCGATGACCAGAAGGCGATGATCGAGCGCTCGGTCGGGGTCATCGAACGTTTCACCGGCAAGAAGCCGGTCGGTTGGCTCGGCCCCGGCCTGACCCAGACCTACGACACGCCCGAATTGCTCGCCGCCGCCGGCATCAAATACATCGGCGACTGGGTCTATGACGACGAGCCGACCGAGATCCACACCGACAACGGCCCGCTGGTCACCCTCCCCTACACCGTCGAGCTCAACGACATCCCGATGATGCTGGTGCAACACCACGAATCGGAATACTTCACCCGCCGCTGCCTCAACACCTTCGAGCGGCTCTACGCCGAGGGCAAGGAGCGCGCCAAGATCATGGCGATCGCGATCCACCCCTATATTTCGGGGCAGCCGCACCGCATCAAATACCTCGAAGCCGTCTACGACCATATCGGCCGCCACGCCGGCGTCCTGCACTGGAACGGCGCCGAGATCCTGGACTGGTACCTATCGACGAAGGAAAGTGCCGCGCCTGCCGGCGGCCGGCGCTGAGGAAACTCAGCCGGTCGTGCTTTGCTTATTCGCCCCGCTACCGGCCGAAGCCGTACAGGGCGTTATAGCCGCGGAAATACCGCGGAAACTGGTAATTGTCGCCTGAGCGGTATTGATGCTCGCTCGACGATCCCGAGGCCCGTGCCGGGCTGCCGTTCTCCCACTGCTCGTACGACCGATTGCCAGGCGTGCCGGCCGACCCTGTGATCTGATTGCAGACCAGATGCCCGTTGGCGTTCTGGCAATATTCCCTATAAGGGCCTGAGCTTTGCGCCAAAGCAGGCAGCGCCAACAGCGAAAGCGCCGTCCCGATTGTTGCGACGCCTGTCTTGATGGCCAATGTCTGCCTCCTGTCGGCCCCGGTCGAATCCGGGTCCGGCAGGTGAACAGCAGATTGATGAGAACGATCCCGTAGCGCACATTTCCGGTGCCGGCGTCAACGCCCGTGCTAGATGTCGAGTAGGCTTCTAGATTCAGCAGAGACAACGGGTTCCGCCGATGCTCCCCACCGAACGGCTGGATTATTCCGCGATCGCCGAGCGCAAACCGCTCGCGCTCCCCGACGGGGCGCGGCTCGCGGTCTGGGTCATCGTCAATGTCGAGGAATGGGACATCAACGAGACGATGCCGCGTACTGTCTTGACCCCGCCGGCCGGCGGCGCGCCGATGCCCGACATCCCGAATTGGGCCTGGCACGAATACGGCAACCGGGTCGGTTTCTGGCGCATGCTCGAGGTGTTCGACGATTTCCGCATCCCGGCGGTGCTGGCGATCAACGGCTCGGCGATCCATCGCTATGGCGCGATCGTCAAAGCCGCTCGCGCGCGCAACTGGGAGTTCATCGGCCACGGCTTTTCGCAGAAGAACATGCAGAAGGTCGTCGACGAGCGCGACGACATCCGCCGGACCTCAGCGGCGATCCGCGAGGCGACCGGCAAGAACCCGCGCGGCTGGCTCGGCCCCGGTCTGACCGAGACCTGGGAGACGCCCGATCTCCTCGCCGAGGAGGGCTACGACTACGTCTGCGACTGGGTGCTCGACGACGAGCCGGTGGTGCTGAAGACGCGCGCGAAGCCGATCGTCAACCTCCCCTACACGCAGGAATGCAACGATGTGGCGATGATGCTGATCCAGCATCACAAGGCCGGCGAGTACCAGGACCGCGCCTGCGACCAGTTCGACCAGCTCTACAGCGACGCCCGGCATTCGGCGCGCGTGATGGCGTTGGTCGTCCACCCCTACATCATGGGCGCGCCGCACCGGCTCAAATACTTCCGCGGCGCCCTCGCCCATATCCGCCAGCACCCCGGAATCTTGTTCTGGACCGGCGAGCAGATCCTCGACTGGTATTTGGCGCAGCGCAGATGAGAACGATGGCAGCGGCAGCGCTAGCGGCCGCTCTTATGTCGGGGATAACTGCCATGGCGGCGGAGGAAAAGGTGTCGGTCGAGAACGCAACCATCGCGGAGTTGCAGCAGGCGCTCACCGACGGGCGCACCACCGCGACCGCGCTGACCGGCGCCTATCTGGCGCGGATCGAAGCCTATGACCGCGCCGGTCCGAGTCTCAATTCGGTGCGCGAGGTCAATCCCGACGCACTCGCGCTGGCCGCGAAGATGGAGGGCGTCAAGCCGAGCCCGCTATTGCCGCTCGCCGGCATCCCGATCCTCGTTAAGGACAACATCGCCACCGGCGACGCGCAGCACACGACGGGCGGCTCGCTCGCCCTCGCCGACGCCAAGGCCAAGCGCGACGCCACCATCGTCGCCCGGCTGCGTGCCGCCGGCGCAGTCGTTCTCGGCAAGGCCAATCTGACCGAGTTCGCCAATATCATCGCGATCGACATGCCCTCGGGCTACAGCTCGCTCGGCGGCCAGGTGAAGAACCCCTACGCGCCCGAACTCGACGAGAAGGGCGTGCCAATCGTGCCACCCGGCGGGTCGAGTTCGGGCTCGGCGGTCGCGGTCGCGGCCGAGCTCGCGGCGGCGGCGATCGGCACCGAAACCTCGGGCTCGCTGCTGAACCCGGCCTCGCAGAACGCGGCCGTCACGATCAAGCCGACGGTCGGGCTGATCAGCCGCGCCGGCATCCTGCCGATCGCGCACAGCCAGGACACCGCCGGCCCGCTGACCCGCACCGTGCGCGACGCTGCGATCCTGTTGAATGTGCTCGCCGCCAAGGATCCTCTGGATCCGGCCACCGCGGATTTGCAGCGGCCGGACGACTATACGAGCTTTCTCGATGCCGATGGATTGAAGGGCGTGCGCATCGGCGTGCCAAGCGACTCCTCCGACCCGGGCAACGATTTTTATTACGGCAAGCTCGGCCCGCGCGCGACCGCGGTGATGGGCGAGGTCATCGCGGCATTGGAAGCGCAGGGCGCCACCATCGTGCGCGCCAACATCCCGACCGAGGGCTGGATCGGCGGGCCGGGCACCGAGATGGCGATCCTCAACCGCAACCCCGAAAGCAAGACCCACAACGAGCCGGCGCGGCGCCCGATCGTCTTCGTCTATGAGCTCAAGCACGACCTCAACGCGTATCTGCAGGAGTGGCTGGCCGGCACCGGGATGCGCAGCATCGCCGACATCATCGCCTTCAACGATGCGCAAGCCGACAAGGCGCTGCGCTTCGGCCAGGACATCTTTCTCGCTGCCGAGGCGACGAAAGGCGATCTCTCGGAAGCCGAATATGCCTCGGCGCGGGCGATGGATCTGCGCGCCAGCCGGGCGCAGGGGCTCGACGCCTATATGGAAACGCACGGGCTCGACGCGGTGCTGTTCCCCGGCGCCGCGGGGGCGGCGATCGCCGCCAAGGCCGGCTACCCGAGCGTCCAGGTGCCGGCCGGCTTCGTGTCGGGATTCGCCGGAAAAGAGACGCCGGATTATCCGCTCGGCGCCACTTTCGCCGGCCGCGCCTGGAGCGAGCCGACGCTATTGCGCATCGGCTACGCCTTCGAGCAGGCGACCAAGGCGCGCCGGCTTCCGGCGGGGACGCCGGCTCTCGCCGGCCCGTAGATTCCTGATCGGTCTCGCGGTTGCCTTATTTTGCCGAATGATCAACTTGGTCCTGCCGTAAAGGTCGCGTAAAGAAGATGCCCGCCTTTCGGCAATTCCGCGGAGCAGCTTTGGGGGAAGCCAGTCCGTGAACGGGTTCATCAGCAACGCGCTCGGCAAAGTCGCCCGGTTCGCCGTCAGCAAGGCCGCGGCGTTCTCCTACGCGGTGGCGGTCGGGGTCGCCGGCAATCTGGTGTTCCATTTCGTCCAGCCGCAAGTCCGGATCCCATCATTCCTGACCGGCGCGCCCGAGGCGCCGCAGACCGGCGACAAACCTGCGCGCGCGCCCGCCGCAACCGCAACCGTCGCGCCGAAGCAAGCGGTCGCGCCGATCCCCGAGCCGCCCCCTCCCGCCCCCTCTGCGATGGTATCGGTCCCAGGAGCGGCCGACCGCGAGCCTGCCGGACCCCGCCCCGGTGCCGTCGCCGACCTGGAAACCCTTGCAGCTGCCGAGCGCTCCGGCGCCGAGCGAGGCGACAGCAAAGCCGATGCCGGCGGCCAGCGCTCCGTCGCCGAACACCGAAGCCTCCAACCCAACTCCGCCGGCGGTCGCGGCGTTGCCGCCGCTCGGCCCGGCGATCGATGTCGCGCAGCCGCCGATGCCGCCGGAGCGGGTCCGAGCGCCAGAGGTCGTCACCCTGCCGCCGCCGCCGTCGCCCGCTGCCGCGCCGCCGCCGCACTCTTTGGAATTGAGCGATTTCTGGCACCCGTATCGCGCGGTCAAGAAGGGGCTGAATTGGGCGGGCGATCAGCTCCCGGTCATCGGCGGGGACGGTGACGAATCGCGGCCTCCCGCACCCGCGCCGCGCGAATTGCCGCCGAAACCAATTCCCGCAGCCGCTT
>WNFM01357183.1_pt1 | contig 16413 bp, 21 predicted proteins | sample 5400271 | NCBI WGS metagenome assembly WNFM01 (sample SAMN13153352, study PRJNA577476) | soil metagenome | isolation source: 60 cm saprolite on Douglas fir-dominated hillslope | place: USA:California | collected 2013-09-17
CGCACATGAAACGCCGATTCTTCTCTGTCTGGCTGACCATCGCGGTGCTGGTCGTGGCATCCGTGGCATCACTCACCGTGACGACCTTTGTCACCGCCCCGGTTGTTCGGGCTGGGCAGGTGCCATTTGGCACTGCTACCTCTCCAGATATCCCTGTCAGCCATCGCGACCGCGTCTATACGGCGGATCAATGGTCCAACACCGTCACCGTCACCGATCCGGTCAACAATCAACTCTTGGGCGTCATCCAGCTCGGCAATCCAACGCCAGCCAATCTGAGCCCGCTGTATTATGGGCAGGTGCTGACCCATGGCATGGGCTTCTCGCCCGATCATCGCACCCTGCTGGTCGTCTCCATCTCATCGAATTCCGTGGCGTTCATCGACACGGCCACCAATGCCGTAAAACACATCCATTACGTCGGGCGCTCGCCGCATGAAGCGTTCTTCACGCCAGACGGCAAGGAGGTCTGGGTGACCGTCCGTGGCGAGAACTATGTCTCCGTCATCGACCCCGCCACCTACACGGAGAAAACCCGTATCATCGTGCCCAACGGGCCGGGCATGACGATCTTTTCGCCTGATGGGCAGTACGGCTATGTCTGCTCCTCGTTCACGCCGGAGACCGTCGTCATCCGCGTCGCCGATCACCAGATTGTCGCGCATGTCCCTCAGGCGAGCCCCTTCTGCCCCAATATCGCAGCGACGCCGGATGGCAAGCAGGTCTGGTTCACGTTGAAGGACACAGGCAAGACCGAAGTCTTCGCTGCCCGTCCGCCGTTCTCGGTGCTCAAAACGCTCGACACGGGACCGATCACCAACCACGTCAACATCGTTCACAATGCCCACGGCACGTTCTCGTATGTCACGGTCGGCGGACTCAACGAGGTGAAAGTGTTCCGCACCGACACCTTTGCCCAAGTCGCGACCATTCCGGTCGGCGCGTTGCCGCATGGGCTCTGGCCATCCGGGGATGGCACCCGGATCTATACCGGACTGGAGAACGGAGATCGCCTGGTCGCCATCGACACGCTCAGCAACCAGGTGATCGCGACGAGCCCGATCGGCCAGGGATGTCAGGCGATTGCGTACGTGCCTGACGCCGTACCGAACGGCGCGGGCACGCAAGGGCTCGTGTCGCTCGGCATCGCCGAGCAGGCGACACACCTCTCGCTCGTGCCGCCGAATAGAGGAACGCCAGCACCAGGGCAGCAGCCGGCGCCCACCAGCGTCTCGCTCTTCGATCAGGGGCTGGTGCAGGTGCTGCAAGCGGCCGTGACAGGCTTGCAGCCGCAGCAACCCTATGTGCTCGCACTCGCCTCCGATCCAAGTGGCCGTGGGCCCATCGAGCCGCTGGAGGCCTTTACAACAAACCAGGCAGGTGCCGCCATTGTCAACACCATCGGCCCGATCCGCCAAGTCGTGCAGGGAGAAGGCCAAGTCCCACGCCGCTACTTGGTGATCGTTCCGGGCACCGCCGCGAAGTATGGTGCTCCCGTACAGGTCCAGCAGACCCCAGTACCGTAAGGGCGTGGTGACGGTTCAGGCGGAGACGGAATCGCGGGAGCGATCGGTGCATAGGCACTGAGATGCTTCGTCGTCTTGCTCCACGCTGGTTCTGCCGGAACAGTCACCAACCGAGATACCGTCTTGAACGTCAAGCCCTGACCTTCCATGCTACTCTCCTGGGGACTCGCTCCAAAGGGTTGTCGCGAGTCCCCAGGCGTACTGAGCATGCTCAAGCCGCCATTGCCAGAGCGGGATCGAAGGGCTTGCCGGACTTGAGCACGCCGTAAATGAGATGCAGCAGCTTACGCATCGCCGCCCCGACGATCACCATCGGGCGTTTGCCGCGGGTACGCAGCCGCTCCGCGAGGGCACGTACCGCTGGGTTGTGCCGCAGCGCGACGATGGCCGGCATATAGAGTGCCCGGCATAAGCGACTAGTGCCTGTCTTGGCGAGCCGTGGTGGGCGGTGGACCGAGCTCCCAGACGTCCGCTCACGCGGAGTCAGACCAGCATAGGCCGCCAGTTGTCGGGCATCGACCGCACCGCGAATCTCGTCGATCTCCGCGAGCACCCGCGCTGCTGTCCAGGCCTGTCCAGGCGCCGACCCCGGGAATCGAGCAGAGCAGCATCTGCTGCTGCTTCAGTTGAGCCGACCGCTCTACTTGCTCCTGGACCAGGCGCTGGGTCTTGGCGATCTCCTCTCGTAAGAACGCGACCATCGCCTCGATGGACGCCAGCACCGCCGCGGAGCGGATGCCGCTCTGCTGCCGATTCACTTCTTGCTGCGCCATCTCTTGCAACATCTCGACCCGCCGCACCAGCGCCTGCAGCTCGCGGACCTCGGCGGCGGGTGGCGTCCAGGGGAGCGGCGGCTGCGTGCGGCAGAAGTGGGCAATGAGCGCGGCATCGGCCTTGTCAGTCTTGGTGCGCGCCAGTCGGCTCTTGGCATAGGCGGCGATGCGGGCCGGGTTGACGATGCTGACCAGGTGTCCGGCCTCATAGAGGGAGAGCGCCAAGCCTGCTCCGTACTCGCCAGTAGCTTCCAGGCACGCAGGCACCTGCTCCACTTCATGTTGGCTGATCCAGGTGCCTCACGCAACGAACCCGTGGGCATCCATGGGGAAGGTGCGCTGAGCTAGCTTCCCCTCGATGAGCAAGGCGGCGTCGAACTTCGCTTTGGCCACATCGATGCCCAAACTGGCCTGGCTCGCCTGACTCATGCCCATCCCTCCGTGCTTTCCGCTCACTCCTGACGCCTACGTATCCCTGGGCTGGTGGAGGTGCACGTCGCCACTCTTGCGCATGCAGGCTCACCGCTCCTGCTACCTCACCAGCACCAGGCGGGGCCTTCGATACCGTCCGACCTTCGAGCACCTCTTCAGGGAGCGAGGGGCCTCATCTCAGTTGCGGGCTCCAGCGCCCCAGAGCGTGTCCAGGCTCACCCCGCTCCCTGCCCGGGCGTATCCCAGCCTCATTGTACTGGTCAGCTGGTACTCCCAAGATACAAGAGCGTGTTTGGCTATGCGGGAAGAAGCCCCAGCGCGAGAGATTGTGGTCGAGGAGAACCATACTTCGCCGGATGATGCTTGCCCTCTGGGGACAGTCGAATTAGGCAAGAACCAGAAGAGGAACGTGCACCACACTTCTGCTCTCTTGCTCTCGTCAGCACAGGGCCCTCTGAAGGGCAATCTTCACCTCCAGCTGTACAACCCATACTGCCACCTCCCTCGTCTCTGTGGGACGCGTTCCGCTGTACTATGATGCTCAAGAGAGGCAACTTATCGACTCGCTCTTGTCCCAGAACATCCGGGCCAGACCAGACCAGACCAACCAGCCCGACGCCCCACAGCAGTAGGAGCAAGCAGCATGACCCAGCACCCGACCCCTCATCCCCGTGAACAGCACCAGGACGCTCAGGGCCGCTACGCTGCGGTGAACGGTCTCACCATGTATTACGAGATCCACGGAACCGGGCAACCCCTGGTGCTGCTTCCTGGCGGCTTTGCGACGATTGAGCTGTCGTTTGGGCAGCTCCTGCCCTCCCTGGCTCAGACCCGGCAGGCCATCGCCGTCGAACTCCAGGGGCATGGGCATACGGCTGATAGTGATCGCCCGCTCCACTATGAACTGATGGCGGACGACATCGCTGCCCTGCTCACCCACCTCGGCCTGACCCACGCCGACCTCTTCGGCTTTTCGTTGGGAGGGGGCGTGGCGCTGCAAACCGCCATCCGCCACCCGGAGGTGGTGCGCAAGCTTGTGGTCGCCTCGGCCCCCGGCAAGAGCGCTGGCTGGTCCCCCGAGGCCCGCGCGGGCATGGCCTTGATCAATGCCGAGGCGATGAGCGGCAGCCTCTTTCACGAGGCCTATCTCCGCAGTGCGCCGCAGCCGGACCAGTGGCCGCAGGTTGTCGCCAAAATGCAGCACCTGCTCAGTGGGCAAGACTATGATTGGTCGCAGGCCATCGCGGAGATCCAAGCCCCCACGTTGATTGTGGTTGGGGATGCCGACAGTGTGCGCGGCGATCATGCTGTGGAACTGTTGCGTCTGCTCGGCGGCGGCAAGGAGGAGGGCGAAAGAGGTGGCGTCCCGCGTGCTCAGCTCGCGGTGCTCCCTGGCACCACGCACCCACTGGTCATGGACCGGGTCGATTGGCTGTTTTCAATGCTGACCGCGTTTCTCGACGCACCTATGCCCATGCCCATGCCTGTGACCGGGTGAACGGCGCTGGAAAGGCGAACCGTGGCTGCGCCTTTTCCAGATGCAGTCATACGCCGTCGCATCATACAGTTGGAGAATGGCCCGATGCTCCCGTGGTGGGCTAGCGGCTTGGCGGGGGGTGCCAAACTACAACTGTATGATGCGACGCGATATCACTCGCTCTATTGCCAAACACGATCTGAGACCAGCAGCAGACGGTGGTGATTCAGATCCCAACGGTAAGAAGAGGAGATCAGGATGCGCAAGATCGTCGCCGGGTTGTGATGCCTTCTGCCGCCTGCGCAGCGTGTGCTCGACGTGGCGCAAGCAGGGCCGGTCGGTGTTGGAAGCGCTCGAGACGGCTTTTGTCGGTCACGCCCTCCACCTGCAGCTACCGTCTTGAATGCTTACCACCATGCGAAATCTCACAAGGATCGATTCACCGCCTCCATCTCCCCCGCCATCTGCTCGATGTCGCTGTCGGAAAAGCGCACGGGCACGAATCCTTTCCCGGGCCGGTACTCGGGCGTTTGTGATCGAAAGTACGTGCTGTTGAGCAGGTCGTAGAGGCCGCAGTTTGGCCTTACTCCGTCGCTGTCTCGATGACCACGCCGCATGCGATAATACGGCGAGGCAGGTGAACAACGAGCGGGAGCACGTCAATGGCCGAGCCGAGCACCGGCACCTCAGAGCTGCGGGCGACACCGGTCATCGAGTCCTTTTGTGAAATGATATATAAGTAGTTCCAAGGCGACGATCTATCAAGTCATCTCACAAACACTCCTCGGATAGCACACAGCTCGGTACCTGACCAGCCGAGGTACGCGCGATGCGTCCATGCGGGGGCATGCGCAGCAACACCTGCCAACGAGACTGACCACTGGCCCGCTGTATCATGATGCGCCTGGCTGTATCACTACAGATCAACGTGACTCGGCACTATGGCTGAGTCGGCCCAAAACTTGCTGGGGAATGAGGAGATTCTCTCCCGCGTCCTTGGGTACCGTGCTACGCCGGGCTGCGTTGCGCTACGGCGGACGGCGGTGGACGCTCGCGTAGAGGCATGCAGCGCATGTATCTGTATTGTCGGTGCGGCTACGCCCTGCTCGTCGCCGCCTCGTGGGACGGCCACGACTACCACCTCGTGCTCCACGACAGTGCGAGCGCACATTGCCGCGACGGCCCACCCATCACCTCCTGTCCGCACTGTGGGCAGGCACTTGTGGTCCGTGAGCTAGATCAGCACCCGCCCCAGCGGCGGTTGGAGTCCAGACCCAGACCTACACCCAGACGCACGCCCAGGCTAGGGCCAGGAGGGCCAGAAGATGGACACCGACACGGCCGTGGACATGGACAACGATGAGTACGAGACCTGCCACCCGCCCACAGCGCGCTCCCTCTTCGACGAGCGCCGACGACGTCTGGAGGCGCTGCGCGGGCGATGTGGCGCGGCATGAGGCACTGAGCGAGCAGACCTGGGCGTGTTTGCTGCAGAGCCTTGAGGCGTATGAGCGCGCGAGTGCGTCGCTCTTGGACGTCGCACATCGTGATACGCACGGCGCTGGTGGTGCAAGGCGAGGACCGGTCCATGCGCTCCTATCTCTTCAGGTGCTCGCGGGCTCGGGCTCAGAGCCTGGTCGAGTACTCGCTGATCAGCGCGCTGCTTGCTATCGTCGCCCTCGCCACGCTGTTCCTGCTTGGTCCGCAGATCGCCTCAATCTTTCAGGCCATTACTAACAACCTATAAGACAGGCAGGCGGCATCCACTGACACCCACTGTACACTGCACCCACAGGTGTCCGCTGGTTGACGATGGCACCCTCGCTAGCGCCCGAAGCCAGGTGCCATCTCAGCACCCTCGGTGTCAGCCGCGCCCACAGCAAGCACGACACCCACTCCTCAGAACCAATGGAACAGGAGCGGATACCGGTGGAGACGCCTCCCGCATAGCGGAGGCCATACGTAGCAAGCGGATAGGCGGGCGTGACGGCCAGCGAGACACCCACCGTTGGCGAGGACGGCCAGAAGGAGACCACGGTGGGCGTCGCCCGCAATAGCGCGTCTCCCTGGAGAGATAGGACCACGCCCAGCATTGGCACAGGCCAGAAAGAAGAGCCCGCTGGGCGGCGGTACGACCATTCGATCAAGCGACAGGTAGGTTGTGGCTATCGAACGTCCGCTCCCCTTGCGCCTGTAGCGCCACGCCGATCAGACGGTGCAGGTGATGCCGACGTGCTGCGGCGAGTGTTGCGCATTGGGTGCGCTCACCGTCACGCTCCCACTGAGCAGGATGTTGCTGACCGTCACCGTCTCTTGCCCGCCAGCGGCAAGGCTCCCACTGGCGGGGCTGATCTGGTAGCCGCTCCCATTGTCCGATGCCGTCCACGACAACGACGTGCCGCCGGTGTTGGCGACGGTAAACTGGGCCTGGGTGATCGCCAGGCACGTGGTAAGGGTGATGGTCGTCGGTGAGACTGATAGGATCGGTGGGACCGGCGTCGCCGTTGGAATGGGGGTCGGTGACCCGCCTGCAGAGGGTGAAGTGGTGGGCATCGCCGTGCTGTTGGGCCTGGGCGTCGCCGTCGACGTCTGTGGCACGCTAGAAGTGGAACCTGCCGACGTGCCGCTCACAGGGGACGCGCCCCCAGAAGCGCTCCCACCCGAGGAGCTTGACGATGCGTGCGACGACGCAAAGGCGTTGGACGACGTAAAGGGTGCCAGGACGATTGAGCGGGTACCGCGCGAGGCTAGGGCATAGATCGCCGTACCCGTCAGCACGAGGACGACCGCCGACAGCAGGACAACCGCCCAGATGACTGGCACCGCGGGCACGCGCCGAGGTTGCTCTCGCCGCGCGCGCGTATGGCGCTCGGCACCCACCCAGGCACCTGGCCTAGGCCACTGCGGTACCGATGCGGAGAGGGCGCTGCCAGGATGCGTGTCTGCCGTATCGGCAGCACCTGCACCCTCTGCGACGACATCGGCGCCTAGCGGCACGCAGGTAGGAGCGTGTGCCAAGGCGGCACTGAGACCAAGCACGTTGGCGATGATCGGCGTGGACCGTACCCGTTCCAGGGTGCGGAAGTAGCTGGTGTCGGAGAGGTGCAGGGCGTCTTCGAGGGCCACACGCAGGTCGCCGACGTTCTGGTAGCGCTTGTCGGGATCGTCTTCGAGGCAGCGCATGATGACGCGCTCGAGCTCAGGGCTCACGGCAGGGTTGAGATCGCTGGGGAGTCGCTCGTGAAAGCTGAAGGGCGGCTGCAAGCGCGGGTCGCTCTTGGTGAGCAGATGATGCATCATGCCGCCGAGGGCGTAGACGTCGGAGCGGATCTCGGCCTCGCCTTTATACTGCTCGCGTGCGGCGTAGCCCTGGGTGCCGACGTTGGTCTGCTTCTCGTCGGCGGCGAAGACTTTGGCGATGCCGAAGTCAATCAGAATGATGCGCTGGTCGGGAGTCAGGATCACGTTGGAGGGCTTGAGGTCACGGAAGATGATGGGCGGCTTGTGGGAATGCAGGTATTCGACGATGGTGCACAGCTGGACCATCCAGCCGCCGACAATTTGCGGGCTGAGGAAGCCCTGGGCGCGGGTAAGCACTTGCTCGAGATCTTCGCCTTCGACGTATTCGAGGACGAGGTAGGCACGGCGGAACTCGGTGAACGAGTCGTAGACGCGGGGGATGTTGGGGTGGCGCAGGGTCTCAAGCACATCGGCCTCGCGCTTGAAGTTGACCATGTGCAGGTGCTGCTGGTGGTCGTCGAGGCGGGGGATCATCTCTTTCATCGAGCGCAGGGGCTGGGCGTCGAAGTGCTCGTCCTGGACGAGATAGACGTAGCCCGTGCCGCCCTTGCCCAACTGGGAGACGACGCGATAGCGCCCGCGCATCAGCGTGCTGGGGGTCAGCGGCTGGAGCGAGTTGTGCGGGAGATAGGCGGTGCTGGGATCGTTCCACGCGCCATGATGCCACATCTCCCCCATCCGCATATCCGCCATGGGAAAGCACTCCTCAGATGAAACCGAAGCGGCCAGGATACATCGCACGGGGGCGGCGCATCCTATTGTGTTACAACGCACGATCTCACGACGTTGACCGTCTGCACCGCACCTGCGTGTACCCAGTAGTCCGCCTCGCCTAGCCAGAGTTCGCTGCGCTCGCGCTTGTGCGCGCAGGGCTTCTGTCGGTGTTTCGATAGACGCGTACGCGCAGTCCATTTGTAGCACAATGCACGCCAAAAGCGGGCGAGCGAATGGGTGCGTCGGGAGGTGGCGCCCAGTGTGTTCGCACGACACGATCAGTGCAGACGAGCAGCAGCGGCCTCCACCGCGGACCGCAGCTTGTCGAGGTCGAAGGGCTTGGTGATCACGGGGATGGCACGCTGCGTGACCAAGTCGGCAAAGTCCAGCGACATGGTCTGCCCGTACTGGCCGGTGACCAGGATATAGGCATGCCGCGCTAGCACACTCTGCTCCGCCACCTGTTCCACCACGTCGGCGCCTGTGACCTGCGGCACCTGGAGATCGAGCAGGCCCGCCAGCCGCTCGTCGTCGTGGGCAAGCCGGCGGAAGCGCGACCTCGAGAACGCATCACGCCCCACGCGGATGCTCGGCCCTGGATGGAGGTCGCCCCCTACTTGCGCTGCTGCTCGAAGATGCGCTGCAGCGGCGCTACCCGCTGCGCGAAGTCTTCAACGCCCTGCGCTGGATCGTGCGGACTGGTGCCCTGTGGCGCCTGCTGCCGACCAACTTCCTGCCCTGGCCGGTGGTCTACCGGCAGACGCGTCGCTGGCTGGACGCCGGCTGCTTCGAGGCCCTGGTGCACGATCTGCGCCTGCTGCTGCGCCGGCTCGCGAGCGCCACCTGAGGGCGCAGAGGGACCGTCTGGCACCCCCTACCCCTACCGCGTCGGACTAGCCAGCTTCCGTCATGGGGAGCAGGGAACCGGTTGCCGAATCGGCTTCCTTCCACAGGGCACGACCGAGCAAGAAGGCCGCGCCGACCCACAGGAGCAGGAGCTCCAATCCGGGGAGGATCGCGGGTGCGTTCCTGGGCAGGCTCATGAAGGCGACGTAGCCCGCCGCCAGCGCCGCGGGCAGAGCCGTTCGCCGGCTCACCGGTCTCCTCACGAGGGCGATCACGCTCAAGATGCCGAGACCGACGACGGCCAACCCGGTCCCGTACCACTGCATCATGGCGTAGAGTCGCCCGCCCAGGAAGCTCCCGGCGGGGTACGCGATGCCGCCGCACTGGGAGCCACAGGACGTGAGGGTGCCCCCCAGGTGCAGCGCGAACGCCAGTTGGGCCAGCGTGAGCGAGAGAACCCCGCCGACCGCGAGGACGGTACCCAGCCACCGCCACCCCCCACCGCTCCAACTAGCCACAGATGCAGCGCGATGATGCCCGGGATGAACAGCACCGCTGCCACGGAGAGCCAGACCTCGCCTTGTACGCCGAAAAAGTCGGCGAACCCGAGCATCCGACGGACGATGAGGGCGAGACCGCCCAAGCTGCTGCCGATCATCAGACACAGCCCACCGAGCCGCTGCGCTGTTCTGTTGCTCATCTGCGCACTCCTCTCAGCTAGTGCCGTCACCACCAGATCGGTCAGGGCGCGACCCCAAAGCGCGAACACTCCCACAGCACCGGCGTGCCGGTGGGCTTCACGAGCGAGATCCGTAAACACCTGCGCCATATCCGCCGCACATTCCTGCCGAAAGGCAAGCGGATAGAGCACGAAGAGCCGCCAATAGAGAGCGGCTGAGGCACGCACCAGCCACGGAACATGGCGCTGGCTCATGCCTGACCTCCAGGCTCAAGTGACAAGAGCGGAGGCAGCACAGCGAGCAGGGCGCGTTCTTGGGCGAGACGGAGGAGCTGAGCGAGCCGCTCTGCTTCCGCACGCGCCGCCCACCTGCCGCGCTCGGTGATGCGATAGTATTTGCGGCGCTCGTCGTTGAGGCTGGGATCGACCCGCTCTTCGCCGGCGGCGATCAGCCCGAGGGCAAGCAGCTGCCGGATCGAGCGATAGAGCGTGCCGGGTCCCAGGCGAAACGCCCCCTCGGTAGAGGTCTCGACCTCCCGCATGATGGCATAGCCGTGCCGCTCTCCGCCCAGGAGGACCAGTAAGATAAGAAACACCGCGGGGGTTAACGGCAAAAATGATTCACTTGAGACATCCATCTCCTGCTCCGTATATCTCCGATGGTTATATCCACGATAGATATATACTTCCCAGTACAACCCTTGTCAAGGGGACGGTTACGTTCCACGTGCCTGGGTCTTTGCTGAGAGCCGATTGCCTACCCTGTCCATAGGCATTGCCAAACACGCTCTTATTCCGCCATGCCTCTCTCGATGACCACGCCGCATGCGATAATGAGACGAGGCAGGTGAACAACGAGCGGGAGCAAGTCAATGGCCGAGCCAATCACCGGCACCTCAGAGCTGCGGGCGACACCGGTCATCGAGTCCTTTTGTGACATGATATATAAGGAAGCCGTCCCCGGGCACGTGGTTGCTCTCCTGGACCTAAAGTACGAAGCCGTACGACCCTTACTTAAGTACAGCCAGGCAGAAGTTCTTTGCGAATTCGCTCAGGGAGCCAGCCAACGGGTGAGATCACCCATCAAATGGGGCGCTTCCAGCGGACCAGGACACCACCATTCACTGTTGAAGGCGTCATGGCAAGGAAGCGGCAAGAGATGCCCCGCAGGGTGCTCGGACCGACTCTTCCTTAGTGTCGTGGCATGCCCAGAAGTTGGTGGACGGTAGCCGTAAATACCTCCAGGTCGAAGGGTTTCTGTAAAAACAGGCTTCTAGGGTCCAGCAGCTTGCGGCGCTTCAGGTCCATCTCCTGATAGCCACTCATCACCAGCATCTTCGTGTCCGCCTGCTGTTGGCGCACCTGCTCCTGGAATGCTCTGCCCTGCATCTTGGGCATCAGAATGTCGGCAATCACTAAGGCGATCGACGCGGCATGCCGCTCAAACAGGCGCAGCCCCTCTTCTCCGTCACCAGCGACCAGAACGGTATAGCCGTATTCCTGGAGCACCTCGACGAGTACCGCCTGAATGTCGGGATCATCCTCGACCAGCAGGATCGTCTCCGCCCCACCTTGTGCCACGACGATTTCGTGGGTCGGCTGCTCGTCCAGCGGCTCCGGTGCTGATGCGGCGGCCGGGAAGTAGAGCGAGAAGGTGGTTCCCTGGCCTGGCTGACTCTGTACGCGAATGACGCCATGATGTTGCTTGACGATGCCATAGACGACCGCGAGGCCCAGTCCGGTTCCCTGCCCGCCCTCCTTGGAGGTAAAGAAGGGCTCAAAGAGGCGGGCCTGCGTCTGTTCATCCATCCCGATGCCGGTATCCCGAATGCGTAGCAGCACGTAGGAACCTGGCGGGAGATAGGGGTGTGCGTGTTGCTGACCCTCGCTCCGCTCGATCTGCTGCGTGCTGATCTCAAGGTCCCCCCCGGTCGGCATGGCATCACGCGCATTGAGGCAGAGATTCATCAAGACTTGCTCCAGCTGGGTTGGATCGGCATAGATCGCTTGCAAGGTGGAATCGGTCTGAAAGCTGAGGTGGACACTGGCGCCGACCAGGGTTTGGATCAAATCCAAGAGCGACGTGACGTGCGCATTCACCTCCACCTGTCTTGGCTCCAGCGGGGTACCACGGGCAAAGGCGAGGAGTTGGCGCGTCATGCGCGCCCCCTGCTCAGCACGATCATGAATATGCTGGAAGTACTCGTCAAACAGCGGCGCGGTTTTTGGGGTGTGGGTCATCCCTCGCTGGGCATAGCCCATAATGCCAGCCAGCAGGTTGTTAAAATCGTGGGCGATTCCGCTGACTAATAGCCCTAAACTCTCCAGCTTTTGGGCCTGCTGCAACTGGGCCCGCAGGGCGCGATGCTCCACCTGCAACTGGTGGCGTTCCACACACTCCGTGATGGCAAGTGGCAGTCGCGCCAGGTGGGATTTGAGGACGTAGTCGTTCAGCCCCAGTTTCATCGCCTGGGCGGCAATTTCTTCACTGCCGGTATCGGTCACCATAATCACGGGCAAGTCGGTGGAGCGCGCCCGAATCGCGTGCAATATCTCCAGCCCCGTGGTCCACTTCAGGTAATAATCGGTGCAGACGACCGTGTAGTCCAGGTCACGCAGGGCCTCTTCAAACGCCTGCTCGTGAAGAATCTCCACATAGTGGACAGCGGGAAAACTGAGCTGGAGCGTGCGGATAATCAGCTCCCGATCATAGGGGCTATCATCGATGATGAGCAACCGCATCGCCTCGCTCATGCTGGCGCCCTCAATTCTAGCCAGAACGTGCTGCCCCGGCCTGGAGCGGAGATGACGCCGCTGCGTCCTCCCATGAGTTCCATTGCCTTGCGCACCGTGGCCAGTCCCAGGCCGACCCCTTCGTAGACCTCGCCACCATGTAATTGCGCGAACGGCTTAAAGAGCCGCTGTTGATCTTCCAACGCAATCCCAATGCCGTTATCCTCAATCTCCAGGCGGCAGACCTGCTGAGCGACACCTGCCCGGATCGTAATGGCAGGTCGTACGCCTGGCGACACAAACTTCAGCGCATTGGAAAGCAGGTTGGTCAATGCCGAGGTAAGCAGGGCCACATTGCCCTCGACCTGCGGCAGGGGTCGACAGATCCTCACTTCGGCCCAGTGTTGCACTATCTCCCGCTCCACCTGCTCCAGACACCGGTCGACCAGCAGATCAAGGGAAAGAGACTGCGCCTGCTGGTCACCATATTCCACCCGCGCAAAGTCCACTAGCCCATTGATGGTCTGCTGCATCTGCATGACGGCGGCTTGAATCTGACTCAGGTCGTGCCGACCCTGTGTGCTGAGCCGCTCAGCTTCTTCTGCTTGCAGAAACCGTACAAAGCCCGTAATCGCCCGTAGCGGCGCGCGCACATCATGCGACATCGCATGAAAAAAGGCCTCCAGTTCGTCGTTGCGCAACGTCAGATTCAACGAGAGCCGCCGCGCCCGCAGCAGAATTTCCACCCGCGTCTGCAATTCTACCTTCTCAATCGGTATCCGAATGAGATCATCGACCGTCTGCCACAGATGGCGGGTGATCACCTCCACCTCGCGGTAGGAGGTCATCAGCACCACCGGTAAGAAGGTCGGCGCTTCCTCGGTCTTTCTCGCCTGCACGGCTGGCCCCAGCCGGTCCAGGGTAGGGCCATCGATCAGACAGAGATCAAAGGGCATTGCAAGCGGTCTTTCCTGCTCGGCCTGGATGACCTCGTGGCGCTGGCCTAACCAGTCGGACAGCAAATCACGGTTCCGCTTGTTGTCGAGTACCAGCAGCAGACGAGGCATCTGATCCTACTCTGCCAGGATGCTTTTGATGACCCCCAGCAATTCCTTGATAACTAACGGTTTCACCATCACGCTTCTGGCTCCGTGCGACAGACTCGCATGCTGAATGGCGGTGCTCTGCTGTGGCGACACCACCAGAAAGGGGATTTTGGCTGTCCGCAACTGCTCGCAGCGCCGCCAGATTTGGCTGTCAAATCCGGAAATATCGACCAGTGCGCCGTGAATCGATGACGGCACATTCAGGGCCTGGTCGAATGCTGCATAGGTTCCTGCGCCGATCGTCTGATAGCCTTCTTTCCCTAGGTGCTCCGCCAATAACTCCAGGTTGCGCGGCAAATAGTTGACCAGGAGAATGGTGTAGGTCGAAGCCGCCATGCCTAGTCCTCCTTCCCCGACTGCTCCACGGAGGTGATCCTGCCCGTCAAGATGCCTTGTAGATTCGTCAGCGGTGTGCCGACCTTGATGCCATAGCGCGTCAATTCGAGTTCGCGTAACGTGCGCTCAAAGCTGGACAGGCGTTTCTTGAGGACGCCAATCACCCGGCGGATCTCGCCACGCAATTCCAGGTAGCGTAAGAAGACAATGTTATCTGCCAGGTAGCTGGCTGCAATCTCGCTCACCTGGAACTCTCCGGTAATCGAGGCCACTTCGTTGATCAACAAGACGGCTACACCCATGTTTTGTAAGTATTTCACCAGCGCGTGCAGATGTGTCAACGCATCATCCCCGCGCAACAAGGCGCGATAGCCGGCCAGGCTATCGATCATGACAACGCTGGCGTGTTCCTGTTCCACTGCTTGACGCACGATGCGGGCAAACTCATCGGGGGTAAAATGCAGCGGTTCAATCGGCACGACGGACAGCGTTCCCCGTTCCACCATCGAACGTACCGGAATATTGAGCGCTTCACAGCGCCGCAGGAGGGTCTCCTGGGGCTCTTCAAAGGTGTAGACCACCGACCGCTCGCCGCGCCCGGCAGCTTCTTTCATGAACTGGACCCCCAGGGTGGTTTTGCCGACGCCTGTCGGACCCGTAATCATACTGATGGTGCCCCGTTCCAGCCCACCATGCAGCAGTTCATCCAGCTCTGGCACCCCTGACGAGAGGGTATCCGGCACGAACGATTGCGTGTGTTGTTCGGGGAGCAGGCGTGGAAACACCTCCATGCCCCGCTGGGTCAGGCGCATCGCGTGCGTGCCGCCGCGAAAGTCAGACCCCCGAAACTTACTGATGGTGACGACGCGGGTGTCGGACAGCGCCTGCAGGTGAATCACCCCGTCGGCCATAAATTGCAGGTCATCATCGGGGGCGGCCGCACTCTCTTCCGAGCTAAAGCAGACGGTCGCTCCCTGCTCGACGAGAAAGCGGAGCAAAGAAAGGACCTGCTTGCGGAATTGAAAGGCATCGGTGGAGAGGTACCGAAACTGCGTCATGGCATCTAAGACGACCCGGCGCGGGCGAAGCTGCTGAATCCGTTCTAGAATCTGCTGCGTCACCGGCTCACGTTCGACTTCCGCCGGCGAAAAAATGTCGTAGGTCTGCATCTGGGTGAAAAACGCGGAATTGGGGGAGAGATCCAGGAAGTGCACATCGGTCAGATCAAAGCCGAGCGCCTGCGCATTGGCACACAGTTCCTCCTCCGGTTCGCCCAGCGTAACAAAGAGGCCCTGCTCCCCATAGGAGATGCCTGCCGTCAGGAAGTGCAAGCCTAGTGTGGTTTTGCCAGACCCAGGACCGCCGCGCACCAGATAGGCGCGCTGGGGAACGAGCCCGCCATACAACACCTCATCCAGACCCGCCACCCCGGTGGAGACGCGCCCCGGAGCGTGTTCTCGGACGCCATTGGGAGAGGGCGCCGATCCCTTTCGTTCTAGGGGCATACCCTTGGGGGCGAACGTACGCTTCTTACTGGGCACCATGGGCTTCTCCTCCAGTGAACTCGCGCCTACGTTTGGTGATCGGAGACAGAGGGCTCAACCAAGGTGCATCCTCTCTCAGACGGTGCCTGGCCCTCGCGAGTGCCGATGGCACACACCAGCAGATGCACAGAGCTAGTTGCGGGCGCACTAAGCAAACAGGTGAGTGCCTCCTGAACTGCCTGGAGCAGCGTGACAGCGGACCCCTAGCCGCCAGCACACTGCCAGGTATAGCGTCGGCCGTGTCGGGTGATGGTCACTGGGTGTGGCAGGTGGGCCAGCATCTCCAGCAGGTAGCACTCTCATTCCGCCGCTTCGAGCGCCGCCTGCAGCACGAGCGCAGTCTTGGTGACAAACGGGGCCTACTGATGAAACTGCGCCATGGACGCGTAGAAGCGCTCGCGCTGCTCGGGCACAATCGCAACACTCAGTACGGCTTAGTAATGGTGCTCCGGCAGCATGGGATTCTCCTTCTCGGCCATTCAGGGTATTCTAGCACGATAACGGCCATTCTCATGTTAGGAAAACGCGTATGCTATGAACTTTCTAATGTCTCGCGCTCCTCTTGCCCCGCTTCAGTCAGATCGGTCCGTACCCACCACTCCTTGAAGGATGAGCGGCACCCGTTGATGAGGAAGATACCCTATCAGAGCGTGGCGGCAAGATTGAGGAGTCGCCTCGTTTTAGTGAGACAGGGTCCCCCTGAAAATTGATACCCTGTTGACCAATAGAGCAGCTTTAGAGAGACTCGGCAGTGGAGATGCTGTAGATGCGTGGACTCAAGCCGAGAACACCTGTTGCCTTAACGGAACTCCAATTTCAGACCCTGCAACGCCTGGTACGGGCCCGCTCAGACCACAAGGACAGGTAACGCGCGCTCAGGCGGTGCTGTTGGCTGACGAGCATCCCACTCGTTGGTCCAATCAGCCGATTGCCCAGGCCGTCGATCA
>WNFM01355475.1_pt1 | contig 16410 bp, 15 predicted proteins | sample 5400271 | NCBI WGS metagenome assembly WNFM01 (sample SAMN13153352, study PRJNA577476) | soil metagenome | isolation source: 60 cm saprolite on Douglas fir-dominated hillslope | place: USA:California | collected 2013-09-17
TGGGCTTCAGCTTCTTCGAGCGTGCGCGCTCCGCTAGGTCCTTCATCTCCCGCGAAATGCCGGTGACGGTCTTGCTTTCCGCGTTGCGGATGACCGGTGTGATCAACCCGCCCTCGATGGCAACGGCCACTCCGATGTCTGCCACCCGAAACCTCAGGATCCGGTCCCCGGCCCAGACCGCGTTCGCGGCCGGAACGCGCATCAGCGCCGCCGCCCATCCCTTGATGATGAAGTCGTTGAGCGAGACGCGCTGGGCAGGACTGTCGGGGCTTTCCGCCGCCGCCTCGTTCACCTCCTTTCGGAGCACCAACAGACGCCCGATCGCGACTTCGGTCGTGAGGTAGAAGTGCGGAATGGTCTGCTTCGCTTCGAGCAGGCGACGGGCGATCGTCGACCTCATCGCGTCAAGCGGAACCTCCTCATATGTGCGTGGATCGTAGCCCGCGAGGACTGCCGAGGACGTGAGCGCAGCGACTTGCGAGTTCCTGCGATCGGGCGCGGCGGAGACATCGCGGGCGAGGACCCGGCCCCGGGGTCCGGTTCCTATGACTTCAGCAATGTCGATGCCGCGCTCCGCTGCGAGGCGGCGCGCAAGCGGCGTTGAGGTGGTCCCGTCGCTGCGCCGCGCAGAGCCGAAATTCCGCTCTGGCGTCCGGACGGCATTCCATGGATCGAGACCGGCTCCGTCGGAAGCCTGGACGGCGCGCGGCCCCGGCCGTGCCGGCTCTGCCGACGGCATCGCGACCACCGGTTTGGCGGGCACGGGCGGCGCTTCTCCTGCATCGGTGATGACGGCGACGACGGCGCCGACCTTCGCGACTTCGCCAACATGGACGTTGATCGCCGAAAGAGTCCCGGCGAAAGTGGCGGGGACTTCCATCGAGGTCTTGTCGGTCTCGATCTCGAAGAGGTTGTCGCCGGCCTGCACCACGTCGCCTGCGTTTTTGAACCATTTGGTGATCTTGCCCTCGGCGACGGTTTCGCCGAGCTGGGGCATCAGGACGTCCATCTCGTGCTTCTCCGCTACCACACGACGGACACGTACTGATTTTCGAGGAACTCCATCAATCCCTCGTGCGCCCCTTCGCGTCCCAAGCCCGATTGCTTCATGCCTCCGAACGCGGCAGCCGGATCAGAAACCAACCCGCGGTTGAGACCGATCATTCCGAAATCGAGGCGTTCCGACATGCGGAGCCCGCGGGCCAGATCGCGCGTGAACACGTACGCGACGAGCCCATATTCGGTGCCGTTGGCCCGGCGTATCGCTTCGTCTTCGGAGGAGAACCGCTGGATGGAAGCAACCGGACCGAAGATCTCCTCATCGAGCATCTTCGCGCCGTCCGGGACATCGACCAGTACGGTCGCCGGGTAGAAGAAGCCGGGTCCCGCCGGAAGCCTTCCGCCGGTCAGCACCTTGGCGCCCTTCGAAACGGCGTCGTCCACCAGCTCGATCACCTTGTCGCGGCCTTCCTTGTTCACGAGCGGACCGAGCACGACGCCTTCATCCAGGCCGTTGCCCATCTGTAGCGCCGCCATCCTCTCGGTCAGCTTCTCGGCAAACCGATCATGCACGCTCTCGTGCACGTAGAACCGGTTCGCCGCCGTGCATGCCTCCCCCATGTTCCGCATCTTGGCGATCATCGCGCCTTCGACCGCCACATCGAGATCCGCATCCTCGCAGACGATGAACGGCGCGTTTCCGCCGAGCTCCATGGCCGGCTTCACGATGTTGTCCGCGGCTTCGCGGAGAAGCTTGCGGCCCACCTCGGTCGATCCCGTGAACGACACGACGCGCACGCGCATGTCGTGAAGCATCGCGGAAACGACGGCGCCGGAGGAGCGCGATGGGATGACGTTGATGACGCCCGGCGGCACACCGGCCTCCTCCATGATCGGCATCAGTGCGAGCATGGTCAGCGGCGTATCGGACGCGGGTTTGAGCACCACCGGGCAACCGGCGGCGAGAGCGGGCGCGATCTTTCTGGTGGCCATCGCCGCCGGGTAGTTCCAAGGGGTGACGAGAAGCGCCACGCCCGCAGGACGATGCTGGACCAGTATGCGCGCGCCCGACGACGGCGCGATCGAGACCTCTCCGATATTGCGGACGGCTTCTTCTGCATACCACCGGAAGAACTCCGCGGCGTACGCGACCTCGCTTTGGGAATCCGGAAGCGCCTTTCCATTTTCCAGGGTGATGAGCTTCGCAAGACGCTCCGCGTCGCGCATGACGAGCTCATGGGCCTTGCGCAGGATCTCTGCCCGCTCACGGGGCCGCCGCGCAGCCCAAGCACAGAACGCGTCCTGGGCCGCGTCGACCGCGGAAGCAGCGTCCTGCACCGAGGCGCTCGCCACGGACGCAACCACGTTCTCGGTCGCGGGATCGAAAACGTCGAACCGCGCGCCATCGGAGGATTTGCACCATCGCCCGCCGATCCAAAGATCGGTCGGGACTCCCGCCAGCAGATTGTCGTACATCGAACTACTCCGCCCCCTCAGTTCCCGAGCGAACGCCTGACCGTCTCGGCGATCCGGGCCGCGTTCGGGAGCACCATGTCTTCCAGGATGTCGGCCGCCGGCAGAGGGATGTGCGGCGTCGTGATTCGAACTGGCGGGCCATCGAGATCGTAGAAAGCCTCATCGGCGACGATCGACACGATCTCCGCTCCCCATCCGCACAGACGGGGATTCTCCTCCACCGTGAACAGCCGATTGGTCTTTGCGACAGAACCGAGGATCGTCTGCGTGTCGAGCGGGACCAGCGAGCGCACGTCGACCACCTCGCAGTCGATTCCGTGCTCGGTCTTCAGCTTTTCGGCGGCCTCGAGCGCCCGCGGCACCATCAGGGCGAGCGCGCAGATCGTCGCGTCTTTGCCGGGCTGCACGATCTTGGCCGTGCCGAGCGTGTCGACGATCTCGCCATCCGGCACCTCGCCCTTGGTGGGATAGAGCGATTTGTGCTCGAAGAAGATGACGGGGTCGGGATCGCGGACGGCCGCCGCAAGCAGCCCGACGACATCGAGCGGGTTCGACGGCGCGACCACCTTCAAACCCGGAATCATCATGCACCAGTTTTCGACACTTTGACTGTGCTGCGCGCCGAAACGTGAGCCTGCTCCATTGCCCGTCCGGACGACGAGCGGGCACTTCGTCTGGCCGTTGGACATGTACCGGCTCTTGGGAAACTCGTTGGCGATGTAGTCGAAGCACACCGCTATGAAGTCCGAGAACATGATCTCCGCGATCGGCTTCAAACCCGTCATCGCCGCGCCCATTGCAGCGCCAAGGATGGCCTGTTCGGAGATCGGCGTATCGCGCACCCGGAGCGGGCCGAACTGTTCGTAGAGGCCGACCGTCGCCTTGAATACGCCACCGGCTTTGGCGATGTCCTCGCCGAGAAACACTACGTCCTTGTCGCGCTTCATCTCCTGCGCGATGCCGCGGGCGACAGCGTCGCGATAAGTCAGTTCCGCCATGCCCAACCCCCATCCGCATAGACGTCTGTAAAGAGGATGTCGGTCGGCGGCATCGGGGCGGCCTTGCACGCCTCAGTCGCCTGGTCGACCTCTTTCCGGACCGCTTCATCGATCTCGGCAATCTGGCGATCGGAGATGCCGAACTGCTTAAGGCGCTCCCGGTAGATCTTGACGGGATCGCGCTGCTTCCACTTTTCCAATTCGCCCTCCGGTCGGTACTTCGCCGGGTCGGCGCGGGAGTGGCCGCTGTGACGGTAGGTCAGGCACTCGATCAGCGAAGGGCCGCCGTCCGACCGCGCTTTGTCGAGCGCCTTGATCGCCTCGCGGTAGACGATGTCGGCGTCGTTGCCGTCGATCACAATCTTCGGCAGGCCATAGGCCGCTGCGCGGTCGCCGGCCGGGCTCGGCACCGCGGTGACGTCGCCGATCGGCGTGTATTCCATGTAGAGGTTGTTCTCGCAGACGAAGATCACCGGCAGCTTCCATACCACGGCGAAGTTCAGCGCCTCGTGGAACGCGCCGATGTTGGTGGTGCCATCGCCGAAGAAGCAGACCGAGACGTCTTTGTCGCCTCTGTACTGCGCGCGCCAGGCGGCGCCGCAGGCGATCGGCAGATGCGCGCCGATGATGGCGTAGGAGCCCATCACGCCGTGCTCCTCTGAGGCGAGGTGCATCGAGCCGCCCTTGCCGCGCATCAGACCGTTGTCGCGCTGCATCAACTCGCCGAGGACCTTCTCCACCGAAACGCCGCGCGCCAATGTGTGCGCGTGTCCACGGTAGGTGCAGAACGAAAGGTCCCCCGGCCGCATCGCGCATCCGAAACCAGCGGCGATCGCTTCCTGCCCGAGCGAAAGATGGCTCGTTCCCTTCACCAGGTTCTGAAGAAAAAGATCATACGCGCGCTGCTCGGCGTCGCGGATCCTCATCTGCGAACGGTACAGTTCGAGCCGTTTCGCCTCCCCGATATCATCGTTGGGACCCGCGGCCGCGGTCCGAATTTCCGCCGTTCGCTTCGACATCTGCAGCCTTTTCCTCCGGTCGGTTTCATTTCGGCTCGCGGTCGAACATGCTTCCGTACCGCTCGGCGTCGTCGCGCAGCATTTCAGAGAACTCCGCCGTCGAATCAGTCGATGCTGTCACGCCCTGTTGGGCGAAGCGGCTTTGGATGTCCGGCATCGCCATGACGTCGGCGATATCCCGGTTGAGCTTCGCGAGAATGTCGGCCGGCACTCCTGCGGGGACGAGGAGGCCGAACCACGCTTCGTAGGAGGCCTCCGAAAAACCCGCCTCCGCGAAGGTCGGAACGTCGGGAAATTTGGGCAGACGTTTGGGCCCCGAAACGGCGATCGCCCGCACTTTGCCGGAGAGGGCGAGGTCTTCGCCCACGCCGGGTGGCGTGAAGAACGCCTGGGTGTCGCCGCGCATGACGCTCGTGTAGGCCTCGGGCGCTCCTCTATACGGCACGTGAACCATCTTCAGGCCCTGGCTACGCAGGAACTGCTCCGCCGCCATGTTCGACGTACTTCCCAAGCCGGCAGACGAGTAGCTCGTCTCTCCGGGCTTGGACCTTACGAGCGCGACGAACTCCTTCAGGGATTTCGCAGGCAACTCGTTGGGTATCACCACGAGAATCGGCATGTGCGCGATCTTAGAAACGCCTTGAAAATCCTTGACGGCGTCGAACGTGAGGTTGGCGTTCAGAGCGTTTAGGATCACATGGCCGTTCGAGACTAGCAGCAGCGTGTGTCCGTCCGCCGGTGCCTTCGCGGTAGCCGCTGTGCCGGCGATGCCAGGCCGGTTCTCCACAATGACCGTCTGATTCCACTTCCGATTCAGCTTGTCGGCGATCTCCCGAGCGAAGATGTCGCTCATGCTGCCCGCAGAAAACGGAACCACGATCCGGACCATCTGGCTCGGAAACGAATCAGTCGAATGGGCAGAACTTGCGAAGGCGGCCGACAACAACGCCGCCGCGCACGCGCGCACGAATGGTAAGTGCACGAAGACCTCCCTGAGGTTTCCTCGCCTAGTTGACTTCGAGACCCGACTTAACGTCGGCGTTTTCGCTCTTGAGCTTCACTCCTGCGAGCAGACCCATCGTCTCCAGCAGCGCACCGAAATCCGCGGAAAGGTATTTCTTCGGATCCGACTGCAGCGACGCCGCGCCGATGTGCATCTGCACCATCTCACGCGCCGCAGCCGTCACCGGCATCGGAACGTGCATTTCATGCGCGGCGTCCAAACCCAGATCGAGGTCCTTGAGGAGGAGTTCGGGCGTGAAGGTCGTCGTCCAGTCGAGATTCACAAGCGCCGGGGTCTTGTACTGGGTAAAGATCGAACCCATCACGCTGTTATTCATGAATTCGAGGAACGCCTGCCGACTCACGCCGAACTTCTCGGCAAGAAGCGTGATCTCGATGAGATTCTCGATGACGACGCCGAGCATGACGTTGTGGGCGATCTTGCAGATGCGCGCCCTGTCGGCCTCTCCGACGTAAAACACGCCCCGCGGTGCAAACGCTTCGACGATCGGCTTCACCCTGTCGAAGGCGACCTTCGGACCAGATGCGACGCTCGACAGCTTGCCGGCACGGACACAGCCGCCATTGCCGCTGACCGAGGCGACCACGTATTCGGCGCCGCGCGCAGCGAGATCCTCACGGAGGCGCTCCGAGTCTTCTATTCCGATGCTCGAACAATCGACCAAGAGCTGCGGAGTGCAGTTCCGACCGTCGGTGAACACGCCCCTGCTTCCGAAGCAGACCTCGCGCACATCGTCGCCGGTCGCGACCATCGTGAAGAGGACGTCTACGGCGGCCAGGTCCTCAAGCTTATCGGCCAGCTTCGCGCCTTTCTTGGCCAACGGCTCGGCCTTGGACCGGGTCCTGTTCCATACCGTCAATCCGTGGCCCGCTCCGAGGACACGTTCCGCCATCGGATAACCCATCCGACCTAGCCCAACCCAACCGATGTTCATCCCGATTTCTCCTGTCGTTTCGTCAAATTGCCGCTGTGGCCGGCGAGGCGAGGAAGCGCGTCCGCCCGGTGGGACCGCTCAAGTCAACCGTCGGTCCGACGGGCACTATTCCGGTTGGATTCACCCACGTCTGACTTCCGTAGTAGTGACGCTTGATGTGCAGTAAATCGACCGTCTCGGTGACGCCGGGAAGCTGGTAGACGTCCTTGAGCCAACCCCAGATGTTCGGGAAGTCGGATAGGCGGCGGACGTTGCACTTGAAGTGTGAATAGTAGACGAGATCGAAGCGGACCGCGGTCGTGAACAACCGCACGTCGGCTTCAGTGAAGCGCGACCCCATCAGAAAACGTCTGTCGGCGAGCCGCAAATCGATGCGTTCCAGTGCTTCGAAGAGCTTCCACACCGCATCGTGATAAGCGGCTTCCTTAGTCGCGAAGCCCGCCCGGTAAACGCCATTGTTCACCGCGCTGTAGATCTCTTCGTTCACAGCGTCTATTTCAGACGCGAGATCGTCGGGATAGAGATCGACCGAGGAATCTCCCCATTCGTCGAAATCCCGGTTGAGCATCCGAATGATCTCGGACGATTCGTTGTTGACGATGGTCCTGGCCTCGGTGTCCCAAAGCACCGGCACCGTAGCGTGACCTGAAAAGTCCGGATCCGCATCTCGGTAGATCTCGTACAAGAACCGCCGTCCGGTCACGGCGTCGATTTCTCCTCCGAAGGTCCATCCGTCCTCCAGCATGTCGGGATGGACCACCGTCATCGGCACTGCGGCCTCGAGCTTCTTCAGCTTCCGGACCATGATCGCCCTGCTGGCCCAGGGGCACGCGAGGGAAACGTACAATCGGTAGCGGCGCGCCGCGGGCGGATAGCGCCCTTCCGCGGATATGGATTCCCGGAACGTGGACGATTGTCTGACGAATGCGCCGTCATGGTTGTCGCGACGGCCGAGGTGCCACTGGCCTTCGAGCAAATACCCCATCGCGCCTATCCGATGTTTTCGTTCTTGGTGCGCATGTCATCCGGCGCATCTGGCACGCAGTCGCGCGAATACACGCAATCCGTGCTTTCGGTTTCGACGGTCACGCCCCTTCCTGAATCGGTCTCCGGTGCCGCCATCGTTTCCTCGCGTCTCAACAATGCCACCCTCAAGGTACGCCCGACGGACGCGGGTGCGGACGCTCCCGCGCAAGACACTGCGTTCTCCAAAGAAGAACGAGCACCGTTGCTCTGGGGAGAACACGCCGTTCCGCAATTGTCCCTTAGCGGATGAGGGGTGTTTTGCGACGATCACGGACTACGGCCCGGTGCGAAGCACCGGCGGGCAGTACAAATCAAAATGCCGAACGACCTCAGAGCAGTCGACCTCAATCTGCTGAAAATCTTTGACGCCATCCTCACGGAGGGCGCCGTCACACGGGCAGGGAATAGGATCGGCCTGTCGCAACCCGCGATGAGCGCGGCTTTGGTACGTCTGCGCGACCTGTTTGAAGACAGATTGTTCGTGAGAACTCCGGGGGGAATGGAACCGACGGCGCGCGCGAGAGAGCTGGCCGGCCCGATACAGCGTTCGCTCCGCGAAATTGAAGACGCGCTCCGGAATTCTCCGGAATTCGATCCAGCGCGCGCCCGCCGCACTTTCGTCGTTGGGATGACCGAATACGCCGAGGTCGCCCTGGTCGAGAGGCTTACCGAACTGCTGCGGCAGCAGAGCGACTCGATCGACCTGCGACTGCGCTCGATTGCCAAGGTCGAATACCTCGATCTCCTCGACGAGGGCGGCATCGACGCGTTCGTGGGTCATGCGGACGCAGTGCCCCCTAGGTTTGTTTCGACCTCCCTGCTCAAGGACCCGCTGGTTCTCCTGGCGCGGAGAGGCCATCCGATCTTCAAGACACAAATCAGTATGGAAGATCTTGTGAAGTGGCCGCAGATCCTCGTGTCGCCGACCGGTGAAGCGCGCGGCGCTGTCGACCCAATTTTGAAGCGCAAAGGTGTCGAACGACGCGTCGCCTTGACCGTAGGGACCTATCTCGGCATACCGCTGGCGCTGCAGAACTCGGATCTTACCTCAAACGTGCCACAGCAGATCGCGGCGCGCCTCTCCAAAGTGCTCCCGCTCCGGGCGGCACCGCTGCCGTTCCGCCATGTCGTCGCGAGCGAATTGGTGTGGCACAGCAGAAACGAAGCGGACCATGCCCAGAGCTGGCTGCGCCGTCTGATACGCGAGGCCGCTCAGCCGTAGTCAGGCGGCAGCCGGCTCGATGCCATGCTGCAAGATGGGTTGGCGCATCATCACCAATTCCTCGGCCGCCGTCGGATGCACCGCCAACACCGCATCGAAATCCGATTTGGTCGCGCGCATCTGCACCGGGATCGCGATGATCTGTATCAACTCGCCCGCATCCGGCCCCACGATGTGGCAGCCGACGACGCGTCCCGTACGGCCATCGACGACCAGTTTCATCAACGATTTCGATCTGCTGCCGGACAGCGTCGCCTTCATCGGCCGGAATGTCGTCTTGTAGATGTCGACGCGGCCGAGCGAGGCGACAGCCTCTTCCTCGGTCATACCCACCGCCCCGATCTCGGGCTCGGAGAACACGGCGGTCGGAACGCAGGCGTGGTCGACGGCAGTCGGCCGACCGCCGAACACCGTATCGGCAAATGCGTGCCCTTCCCGGATCGCAACCGGCGTCAGGGTGTTCCTCGGCGAGCATGACCTTGGCGCCGTAGGAGGCCGCGACGCGCGCAGCCCTGACGCCGCCCGAGCCGCCGCCGATGACGAATAGGTCGACGTCCTTCATATGGAGCCTCAGATCGCGCTGATTGCGGGATCGGCGAAGTGACGTCGGTACTCCTCGATCGCTCCCGACTCATCCAATTCGCCTTCGCTCTTCGCGACGACCACCGTCGCCACCGCGTTTCCGATCATGTTGATGAGACCGCGTCCCATCGACATGAAGCGCTCGACGCCTAGAAGGAGCGCCAGCCCCTCCACCGGCAGCGTTCCGATCGCCGCCAGCGTCGATGCAAGGATCACGAAGCCTGCGCCCGAGACGCCGCCCACGCCCTTCGACGTGATCATCATAATGGCAACGAGCCCGATCTGCTGCGTCAAGGAAAGGTCGATGCCGTATGCCTGGGCGATGAACAGCGTCGAAAGCGAAAGGTAGATGGAGGTGCCGTCCTGATTGAGGGTGTAGCCGGTAGGCAGAACCAGGGCGACGACCGACTTGGCGCAACCGAGCTTCTGCATCTTTTCCATGAGGCGGGGCAGGACGCTTTCGGAGTTCGACGTGCTCAGCATGATGAGGATCTCTTCCTTGATGTAGGCGAGAAACTTCAACAGCCGAAAGCCATAGAGCCTGGCGACGATGCCGAGCACCACGAACACGAAGAACGCCATCGCGACGTAGGTGCTCAGGACCAAAAGTGCGAGCGAGCCCAAGGACGAGAGGCCGAACGCGCCGACGGTGAAGGCCATGGCGCTGAGCGCCGCGATCGGCGCATATCGAATGACGATCGCGATCACTCCGAATAGCGCTGCCGACAGCCGATCGATCGTCTCTTCGATCTTGCGGCCCTTTTCCCCCATGGCCAGCACGGCAGCGCCGAACAGAACCGCAAAGAACATGATCTGCAGGACATCGGCGTGCACGAAGGCTCCGACGACGTTGTCCGGCACGATATTCAGAAAGAAATCCAGAACAGAGTGTTCTTTGGCGATACCGGAGAACTTCTCCACGACAGCGCGCTGGGATTCGGTGGGCGCCGGCGGCGACATGTGCGAGCCAGGATGGAAAAGATTGCCGGCCACCAGTCCAACCACGAGGGCGACCGTCGTGACGACCTCGAAATAGACGACGGCTTTCACGCCGACACGCCCGACCTTCTTCAGATCCCCCATGCCCGAAATGCCCGCGACGACCATGAGGAATACGAGCGGCCCTATCACCATCTTCACCATCTTGATGAAGAGTTCGGCGAACGGTTTCAGCGCAGCTCCGATTTGGGGGAACAGCCATCCGGCCAGCGCACCGAGAAGCATCGCGGCCAGGACCTGCGTCGTGAGGTTGAAATACCATTTCGATGCTTTGCCGCCCGCCCGCTTCAACTCACTCTGCATGTTTCCCTCTATTCGGCGGCGGCGAGCCACGAAGATGCGATCCCGCGCCTGTGAGGCACGCTGAAATCCTGCTCCGGTCCGAGCGGAATGATTCCGCCCGGATTGAGCCGCACATGGCTGGTGTAGTAGTGCTGCTTGATGTGATCGAAATTCACGGTGCCCGCGATCCCAGGCCACTGATAGAGTTCGCGTGTGAATTCCATGAGGTTCGGATAGTCGGCGATCCTGCGCATGTTGCACTTGAAGTGCACGTAGTAGACGGCATCGAAACGGATCAGCGTCGTGAACAACCGCCAGTCCGATTCCGTGATCCTGGATCCGCAAAGGTAGCGGCGTGTGCGGAGCAGTTCTTCGAGCTCATCTAGGGCGCCGAAGACCTGCGCAACCGCCTCCCCGTATGTCGCCTGGCTTGCAGCAAACCCCGCGCGGTAGACTCCGTGATTGACGTCTCTGTATAGCCGCTCGTTCAGCAAATTGATCTCGGACCGCAGGTCCTCGCGGTAGAAGTCCGGCATTTGGCGGATGGCCCAGCGGTCAAACTCCGAGTTAAGCATCCGCATGATGTCGCCGGAGTCGTTGCTGACGACGGTCGATGTATGCGTATCCCATAGGACCGGAACCGTCACACGGCCGGTGTAGCGCGGGTCCGTGCGACAATAGATCTCGTGGAGGTAAACGCACCCATTTGCCCGGTCCCCGGTCGCACTAGGGTAGTCGGCGAACGACCAACCCTCGCCGTGCGTCCAAGGCGCGACGATCGAGACGGGAATGCATTCCTCAAGACCCTTCATCGCGCGCATGATCAGCGCGCGGTGGGCCCAAGGACAGGAAAAAGCCGCGTAGAGATGATATCGCCGGTCCTCGGCGGGGAAACCGGACGAACGATCCGCGGTGACGAAACCGCGAAACGCCGACGCCGGCCGCACAAACGCTCCGTCGTTCGAGCGGCGGTGCCGCTCATCGTCGGCGAGCCATTCGCCATCGACCAGCATTCCCATGGCTAAGTCCGATCAGGCCGCGTCGCCGAACGCGGCCGCGCGCTTCGTCTGATGCTCTTCCCGAATTCCGGGATACTGCTCGGACAAAAGCGAACCGGAATAGAATGCAGCCTTGAACGAAGGCCGAGCCTTGATCCGGGCCAGCCAAGCCTTCACGCCCGGCTTGTCCTTCCACAGGAACTCGTAGCCGAGATCTTCCATGCGGATCATCGCCGGAAGCACGCAAAAATCGGCGAGGGTGAGCTCCGGACCGAGAAGGTAGTCGTTCGCGGAGAGCGCCGGCTCCATTCTCGTGACCGTCTTTCTGATGCTGTCTTCCGCGCTCTTCAGCTTGTCGGTGCTGAAGCCCTTGGTCTTGTCCATCTCGCCGAGAAACTTGTCGCGCAACGGCTTCGATTTCGCGAGCGTTTGAAACTCGTCGTCGCTCATCTTGGAGAAATGGCGGGCAAAGGCCGCGTTATACGAGGGAAAGCGGACCGCGACGGTCGGAACTTCCTCGAAGAAGCGGAGCCAGGCGCGCATCTTGGCCCTCTCCTTCGTGTCAGTCGGCGTCAGCGAGATCTTGGGATACTCCTCGTCGAGGTATTCCATGATCACCGACGAATCGACGATCGGGATGCCGCCGTCGACCAGCGTCGGCACCACTCCGTTCGGATTCAGCTTGAGGTATTCGGGCTTGAGCTGGTCGTTCTGGAACAGCTTGAGCTTGTGCTCGACGAATTCCAGGTCCTTCTCGGCGAGCGTCAGGCGGACCTTCTGGCTGCAGGTCGATTGCGGAGCATTATAGAGTTCGAGCATGACCGTCTCCGATTGTCCGTATTGCTTCAGTAGGCGTTCGCGATGGGCAGCTCTTCCGCCGGGAAGAGCGAAATCACCCGGTAGCCTTTGTCGGTGACGACGACTTCCTCCTCGATGCGGGCGGCGGAATAGCCGTCGGTCGCCGGACAGTAGGTTTCGATCGCAAACACCATGCCTTCCTTGATCTCGGTTGGATGGTCGAGCGACACGACGTGCGAGATGATCGGCCGCTCGTGCAGGGCCAGCCCCAATCCGTGGGCGAATTGCAGCCCGAACGCCGACATCTCGTCGGGAAATCCGAATTCGCCGGCTTTCGGGAACGCTTCGCAGATGTGCGCGGTCGATGCGCCGGGCTTGATGCGCGCCATTGCGTTGTCGAGCCACTCGCGAGCCTTCTTGTGGGCGTCACGCTGGGCGTCGGTCGCCCGGCCGACGTTGAAAGTGCGGTAGTAGCAGGTGCGGTAGCCCATGAACGACTGGAGGATGTCGAAGAACGCTTGGTCCCCGGGGCGGATCATGCGGTCGGTGAAGTTGTGAGGATGCGGATTGCAACGTTCGCCGGAGATGGCGTTGATCGCTTCGACATCGTCCGAACCATGCGTGTAGAGGAACTTGTTCACCTCGGCGACGAGATCGTTTTCCCGGACACCGGGCCGAAGCTTCTCGTTGATCAGATCGTAGGCGCCGTCGACCATCGCGGCGGCCCGGTTCAGCAGCGCGATTTCGTCTACGTTCTTGATCTCGCGCGCTTCCAGCATCGTCTGCTGGCCATCGACGATCTCGAGGCCCAGCTTCTGCAGCTGGAACATCATCGGCGGCTCGATGATGTCGATGCCGATCGGCATCTTCTCGACACCGGCCTCCTTGAGCAGGCCGTAGATCTCCTTCGCGTGCCGTTCCATGAGCCCGAAGTCCGGATGCACGGTGCCGCGCAATCCCACCAGACCGGCCCTCATGTTTTCCGGCTCAAGCCAAGGGCAGAAAAGCTTGTGGTGCACCGCTGCGGAACCGAAATCCCAGAGGATGGGCTCGCCACCGCGCGTCAGAAGGGCCCAACGCGAAAGTTTGTCGCGTTCCCATTCGCCGATCTTGGTCGAGGTGATGTAGCGGATGTTGTTGACGTCGAATGTGATGAGGGCACCCAATTCGGAGTTTTCCAGCGCCTGACGCACGCGACCGATGCGGTACTTGTGCAGACGCCGGTAGTCGACGCGTTCCTCGAAGTCCACGCCCATCGTGCCCAAAGTAGGCAGATGACGACCCCAGTTGAACCGCGGATTGATGTCGTCCGGATTGACCCTCCGGAGACTCCGGGTGACGTCGTCCATTCATACCTCCCTGTTAGGCCCGCCAGCGTAGCGACCCTCGCCCAGCGGTTACGGGACGGTGGTGCTGCGCGAACGGCTGCACAAATCGAATGACGATATGTCCTACATCCACCGTACTGATGGCCCCGCAGAGCGTCGCGGCTTGCTCGTCTGGTCGGAGAGCGATGCGGGCCGGTAGCGCCGAAAAGGCTGCTGCCGACGAACGCGATCCCTCCGTACGGCTTTCGCGCGTCGGCTAACGAGAGCTAGCCTTATGCAATCAGTTGCGGCGTTCTCGATTCTGGGACACTGTGTGCTGCATCGGAAACCATGACCGATAAGTTCGAAGACATACGCACCTTCATCACCGTCGTTCAGGCGAAAGGCTTCGCCGGCGCCGGCGAACGGCTTGGCGTGGCGAAGTCGGCGATCAGTCGGCGCGTCAGCGACCTGGAAGACAGGCTCGGCACCCGACTTCTTCACCGGACAACAAGGGAGGTCAGCCTCACCGAGTCGGGCGCCGATTTCTATGACCGCGGGATCAAGCTGTTGGCCGATCTGGAGGAGGCCGAGGACTTCGCTTCAAAGGGACGAAACAGTCCCATTGGCAAGCTGCGCGTGACGGCTCCGGTCTCGTTCGGCATCTCCTGCATGTCCCCGGTCCTGGGAGAGTTGTCTGCGCGCTATCCCAGACTCTCAGTTCAGATGGAGTTTCTGGATCGCCACACTGATTTGGTGAGAGAGGGATTCGACGTGGCGGTAAGAATCAGCCGCATGAAGGACTCTTCGCTCATAGCGCGCAAGCTGGCGCCGATTCGGCACGCCGTCTGCGGTAGCCCCGACTATTTCCGGAAGCATGGAAAGCCAAAAGTCCCTGCCGACCTGAAGCATCACAAAGCGCTACAGTACTCCTACGTCGACCCTCGACAGGCGTGGCGGTTCACCGGAAGCGATCCCGTGCTGGTCCCCTCGGATTTCAGCTGCAACAACGGCGACGTGTTGAGGGAAATGGCGGCCGCCGGCTGCGGCCTTGCGTTCCTGCCAACATTCATCATTCACCGCGCCGTCGAGGAAGGCAGGCTCGAAACCTGCCTCACGGAGTATTCGCGCGAAACGATCGGGCTCTACGCGGTCTATCCTTCGACGAGGAATTTATCGGCGAAGGTGCGGGTCTTCATCGATCTGATGGTCGAAAGGTTCGGGGACGAACCTTTCTGGGACCGCGCCATCTTCAAGGATGGGAAAAAGCCCGCTCACGCGTGAGCGCCGGCTACAACCTTCGAGTCCGCCGAGAAGCGGCCGATGCTGGTGAACACGAACGCGATCAGCCAGAGAAGCGGCCCCGCAAGGCCCGGCCACCAGGGAATAAGTCCGGGCATCAGCACGAACAGCACGAAGGGAATGTCCGCAAACGCTATGAGCGTACCGTTCATCCAGTAGCCCTGCTTGTCGTTGCGCCAATTCAGGATCACTGCCATCAGGATGCCGGCCACCGCGAAGAATAGAAGATAAAACGCATCCTGTAGAAGCCGGCCGCGCACCATGCCGGTCGATTGCTCGGCCAACGCATAAACTGCGTTCGCCGCGACCAAATGGAAGACACCCCACAACACATAAAAAACGGCGCCGATCCTGGCAGCCCATCTCGCCATCTGCATAGTTCGCCTCCCCGCTTCCTATCCTCCGACGAGATTGAGCCGGATTGCCTGCGGTGCCAACGCTGCAGGCGTTCTCTTTTGCGGCACTCACCGTCGCTTCCCGGAGAACGATCGCGACGAATCATTCGCGGAACTGAGCTCCACGCAGCCGCCCGCATCGAAACGGACTGTCCACCGCGCAAATTGGCAAAGAGATCGCTGGTAATGGCTTCACGATTGTCCCGAGAAGATGCACACAAGCACAAAATGACCGACCTCTTTGCTTCGAGTGTGTGACCGATATGCGTTTAGCCTCGTTCGGTTGCGTGTTAAGAAGGTTCACGAGGTTGAGAATGTTGGGAATCCCACGCCGCTATAGCCACTTCGTCTTTGGTGTCATTCAGTCGGGATTGACCAGTTGCATCGCCGCCGCGGCCGCCAGTTTTCCTCTCTGGGAGACAGGAAAATTCCTGCCTAACTGGATTTTGGCCTGGCTCATCTCTTGGGCGATGATGCTGCCCGCTGTGATATTTGCCGCGCCAGCCATCAGAGCATTGTCAATTGCGCTCACTCGCGAAAATCAAAATCAGGGTACTCACTCCATCTGAAGTAGCGCGGAAAACTGCGCCGCAAGGAATCGCGCCGGCACTTCGTTCCATAATCTGTCATTCTGCGAATCAGCGGCGCGCTAGAACCTGGGCGATCGGCGAGGGGGTTAACCGGCGCATTAACGAGTTAACGTGTTCACATCCGGGTTCACATGTTCACCTAAATTTTGAATCTGCGCGGCTGGCGCTCTCTCGGACGGTTGCCCCCCGCATGGCTTTTTTCGCCAGGAAGGACCCGGTTGGTTCGTTTGGAGATGCCTTGTGCACGAGGTCGAAAAAAAGTTTTCGAAATTTTGCGGAAATTTGCACGCGCCAGGCGCACGGTCTGCGATCGAGAACTCCAGACTTTTGACCACCCCCACCCTTGCAGTGGGTTTTTGTTTTAATTTCCAAATTTGTATGCATAGGCCCGGCGCATCGGGATCACCTTGGTGGGCTTTGCCTTGCGACCGCGGATGGGACGTGAACAAACCTGGGGTG
>WNFM01002710.1_pt1 | contig 16399 bp, 20 predicted proteins | sample 5400271 | NCBI WGS metagenome assembly WNFM01 (sample SAMN13153352, study PRJNA577476) | soil metagenome | isolation source: 60 cm saprolite on Douglas fir-dominated hillslope | place: USA:California | collected 2013-09-17
AAAGCTGAAAAGAATATGCGGAGCGTTATCGGAAGGGGTCGACCAGCATGATGTCGCTGGTCGATTGGTCAACCTGCGAATAGAGGAGCCAGCGCCCGTCAGGTGAAACAGTCATGCCACCGTTCAGGATGTTGAAGTCCCGATCCACTTCGGTAATCTGGTGGACTTGCCGGCGTGCAAAATCAAAGTAACAGATTGAATGAGGCGCGTTTGAAGGTATGAAGTATATTCCTCCTGGAACGACGGTCCAAAGTGCAGCGTCTTTCAGAAGTGGCACGCCAATAACGGAAGCTCCCCGCTTACCTTGATTGATCGATATCTTCATCAATCTCGCGTCAGACCAGCCGTCAACAAAATAGACCGATTCCCCGTCGAAAGACTCGTGGAGACCAAAAGCTGACTCGGAGGAGAGTTCGGTCGCGATTCCGCCCTCCACCGGACAACGATACACTCTTGGCGCCTGAAGCGAGCCAGACAGGAAGTAGATCCATTTGCCATCGTGCGACCAACTAGGTTGAAACATTCCCGAGAGATTCGTGACAAGTTTACGAGGAATTAGGTCGCCCACGTCGATGATATATAACTCGGGTTTACCGGAACGCCATGAATCGAAAACGATCTTGGCGCTGTCGGGGGACCAGCGCGGAGTTCCGGTGACGTTATTGGTGAACTTGGAGATCTGCCGCAGGTTATGCCCATCCGCATCGCTAACCCAGATCTGCCGAAATCCTCCTCGAGTGGATTCGAACGCAATGTGCTTGCCATCCGGAGAATAATTCGGATTTGCCTGCTCTCGTGTTGAAGTTATTAGCTTTACGGCTGCGAGTTTCGGGTGTAACAAATCCTTGCGCCAAATGTTTATGTTATCAGCCGAAACCGTGAAGGCAATCTTGTCACCCTTTGCTGAGATTGCCGGCCAGGCGAGACCTTGGCCGACTGGAAGTTTCCGTAGCGACCCATCGGCGAGTGTCAGTTCCCATAACTCGCCGCCCCCGCCGTGGTCCATGCTCAGAACCAACTGGCTGTCATCGCGTGCCCAAACCATGCCCGGAAAGGAAGCGCCAGAGTAGAGGTATTTTGGAGACCCGGCGGCAACGGCCACACTGTAGATGCTTCCCTCGAGGGAATCACCAATACAGCTGTAAGCCAACTGTTTGGAGTCATGCGAGAAAGCCGGCACACGTTCGTAAAGACAGCTTGGTTCATGTGGAATTTGATGGCTTTTGAGAGTTTCGAGAGACAACAAATTTATTCTTTCCTCTCCACTGCCAGCTTCTGGATCGACGAATGCGATCCACTTGCCGTCCGGCGACCAGGCGATCGGTGCGGAAAGCCCGGAAATAATGCGGGTCGGCCGCAGTTTTCTCTCAGCACCACCCAGCGCCGGTACAACGAACAATCCAGTGTCTGGACCAGCGAAGCGGTGGAATGCGATCTGCGTGCCGTCGGGAGACCAGGCGGGACTCATGAACTCCGATGGATGAGTGGTAAGCCGCAACACGTTCTCGCTGCCGATGGTCTTTACGTAGAGATCGAAACCTTTAGGCCCCGTCGTGGGATCGCCGGTCCATGCAAAGGCAATCTTCGTACCATCTGGCGAAAATGTTGGTGCAACCTCTTGTCCAGGGAAGGCCGTGAAAGGGACGACGGAAAGCGCCGAAGGTTCTGTGCGGGGCCGACGATTGGCGTACCAGAATGTCGCGGCGGTGAAGAGAATGGCGACCGCGACTGCAATGATTTGCCGCCACCGGATAGCCGGAGACCTTCGCTCAGTTGCGCGTTGCAGCCTCTCCAGATCCGCACGAATTTTCTCAGCAGTCTGATAGCGTTTTTCGCGGTCCTTTTCGAGAGCGTTGCTTATGATTGCTTCGAGCCCCGCAGGAAGGTCTGGATTCAACTCCCTGGCGGGGGCAAGATTATCGTTGAGGATGGCGTTATGAAGTGCCGCCGCGGTGTCGCCTGTGAACGGTCGTCGAGCTGTCGCCATTTCATAGAGCACCAAACCGACGGAAAACAGATCTGTCCTCGCATCCAATTTCTCGCCGCGGATTTGTTCTGGTGACATGTAACCTGCCGTACCCATCGCCACTCCAGTTCGGCTCAGAAATGGACTCGACGCCGTCAGCGACTCGGATTCGTGGATTGGCTCGGCGAGGTTCGACTGCGTAGATTCTTCGAGAAATAGCTTAGCTAAACCGAAATCCAGAATTTTGGCTTGGCCTTGGTTGGTGACGAAGATATTCGCGGGTTTGATATCTCGATGGATGACTCCTTGCTGATGGGCAGCCTCCAAACCTGCGGTGATCTGAACGGCTAGATCGAGGAACTTCGCAAGTTCCAAAGGGGGCTTCCCAGGCGCAATCGTAACGATCAAGTCGCGCAGTGTTTGGCCCTCTAACAATTCCATGACCAGGAAAGGCTGCCCGTCGTATTCTTCAACCCCATAAATGGTGCAGATGTTTGGGTGGTTCAAAGCAGAGGCCGAGCGCGCCTCAGACTCGAAGCGTTGAAGTGCTGCGGGATCACTCAGCAATTCCTCTGGGAGAAACTTCAACGCAACTCTGCGGCCCAGCCTAAGATCTTCCGCTTCGTAGACCACTCCCATGCCCCCGCCACCGAGAACCTCCAGTACTCTGTAATGAGCAACCCTCTTACCGATCAGGTTTCCATCCACAGCAGTGAATCTCTCCGAGCCACGCTCTGGCTCTCCGCGGCGCACGTTCTCCTGTGGCGCCTCTATCCACTGCACTGGCACCAGCCAGCGGTAGCCTCGTCGGGCTAGAGTTTCAATGTACTGTGGATTGTCGGCGGAGTCGCCCAGCGCCAAGCGCAACCGCCTTATGGCGGTGTTGATGCTGTGATCGAACTCCACGATGGTGTCATTCGGCCAGAGCTTGCTGCGGATTTCTTCGCGCGGCACCAGCTCGCCGGGCCTCTCGATCAACATCGCGAGGATCGTAACGGACTGCTCCGGCACGCCAGCACTGACGTGGTCTTTGCGTAACTCTCGTGTTCGAAGATCTAGCTCAAAGGCGCCAAAACGGACTAAAAAGGGAGATCGGGTGGATTCCAAAGTTGTCTCGTTGGCAAACTCTATCATTCCCAGTTAACACCTCAAAGCCTTCCCTTTCGATTCGCGACCGGCTCGACTCGTTCCAATGACAAGCACTGGATTAGCAATATAGGCGTGTAAGACCGATATCAGAAGGATGTTACCTCGAGTGCATTGAGGTCTTTTCGGACCTGGGCCATTGTGCCAGGCAGTGCAAGCCAGAAGGTCCAAAGGAATCTTAATGAATAAGACCAGCCTGAAGTCCTCCGTAGCTGCTATGCTTTCCCTCGTTGCGATCGCATCCGGCATTTCGATAGCCGGTTGCGGTGGCGGCAGTTCCACTCCGCCACCTCCGATCACTATTGCCCTTACCCCCAATTCCGGGCAGGTACTGGACGCGAGTCAAAGTGCCTCGTTCAGCGCCACGGTGAGCAATGACTCCGGCAACCAGGGCGTCAGCTGGACAGTGAAATGTTCAGCGGGACTAAGCGCTTGCGGAGCGATGGCGCAAGCAAAAAGCACCAGTGGTCAGGCAAATCAATTCGCAGCGATCCAACTAAGTCCGCGTCCGTTCAAGTAACGGTCAATCCAGCGTTGGCACTCGCCAGTCCCCCGCCGTCACAGCCGAAGCCCGGACTTGTGGGCGGGCCATTCTCTTTCAATCTAATGAACTTCGTGCAAGGGGGAACGGCACCCTTTACCTGGACCATCAAATCCGGAAAGTTGCCTGCCGGTCTGACACTTGATTCTAAGACCGGAACGGTTGCGGGAACTCCTACGGCTGCGACGACCGCAGCGGTCATCATTGTGTTCAACTGCGTTGACTCTGGAAATCCCGCCACCACATTGTCTCCTGACCCGCAAATCTCATTCACAATTAATAAACCCTCAGCCCTCACCATAACGTCCAGCGCCCCGCCGGCCGGGACGATGAATGTAAACTACGGTCCGGGCAGCACAGGAACTTTGCGATGTGTTTGGCAGCACTCCGGCTTGGGTGTCGTCATCTTTCAACTTGTCTGCGCTCCCTGTTCGAGCCCTTCGGCATGCGCGTTGCTTCCTATGTGCACGGGAAACATTCATCTGTCGCCATGTCATAAATCCGGACAGATTTTTGGATTCACGCTTACTGCCACAGGAGGTGTGCCTGGTTATACTTGGGCGCTGGCGTCAGGTTCCTCGCTGCCTCCAGGATTGAATTTAGCCGTAAGCGGAATAATCGCAGGCAAACCTACGCAGTTCGGAACTTTTAGCGTGACTGTATCCGTATCTGACTCAGCGTCAACGCCAACGCAAACGAGTACGACATACAACATCAAGATTGCACCGCCACCACCTCCCGTGATCAGCGTTGTTCCTCCGCTCCCCATAGGAACGCTGAACTCGCCTTACGTTGGCTTTACGTTCACAGCTTCGGGCGGGGTTCCTCCACTCACCTGGAGCGCGACCGGATTGCCGTCGGGAATGTCTCTCAGCGGTGCTGGAGCACTTTCCGGCACTCCGACAAGCGCCGGGTCCTTCCCGATCAGCGTTCAGGTCCAAGACTCCGCCAGCCAAAACTCCGCGCCGCAGACACCGACGGTCCAGATTCTGGCTAAAGGCTTCTTGCCGACTGGCAGTATGGAAACCGAGCGCGTCTGGCACACAGCGACATTGCTGGGAAATGGGAAAGTGCTCGTTACTGGGGGCGTGAACAACACGGCTTTTCCAACCACCGCGGAGCTTTACGATTCAGTAGCTGCAAAATTCTCACAGACGACAGGCAGCCTGACGGCGGTACAATTTTCGGCCACGGCAACGCTGCTGAAGAACGGGAAGGTCTTGCTGATCGGAGGGAAAGCAGCCGACGGAAGCGAACTCGCAACAGCTGAGCTGTTCGATCCCGCTATCGAAACTTTCGAGGGAACCACCGGTGTCATGTCAACCGGTCGCTCCTATCATACCGCGACCTTGTTGGGCGATGGGACCGTACTGGTTACTGGCGGAGATCTACGATCCTGCGACCGGATCGTTCACTTTGTTAGCGGCAGCAATGAATACCGGGCGCTCTTTCCACACTGCAACATTGCTTGGTGATGGAAAGGTACTGATCGCCGGTGGCTCAACCGCCGGCACCAGCCTAGCGACAGCGGAACTTTACGATCCGGCGGCGAAAACATTTGCTCTCGTTGGGAATATGACAGCCGTGCGGGCGGGTCATGCGGCCACCATGCTAAACGGTGGAAAAGTGCTGATGACAGGTGGAGGGGACGGATTCGGCGGAAACTCAACGACCGCGGCGGAGCTATATGACCCAAGCACAGCGAGCTTTGTGCCCGTGAATTCCATGAAAAATCCTCGGAGCCTGCATACGACTACGCTTCTCAATAACGGCCAAGTGCTCGTTGCTGGCGGCGGCAGCGTCTTCTACGGAGGCGGACAAAGCTATTCGCTTTCTTCGGCGGAACTCTTCGATCCGGCGACCGGCAGTTTTTCCGCAACCGCGGACATGACCGCCATCCGCGAATCGCACACCGCGACGCTTCTAGCGAACGGCCAGGTGCTCGTCGTCGGGGGAGCTAATGGCACGCTGGGTTACTCTCCAACAACGGTGTTTGCTACTGCCGAGGTGTATCAGTAACGCAACCCACGACTGCGGAAGCGCCCTGTTCTTTCTCCAGCCTTGGGTAGTAAAGCGTACGGTCCGACAATGACATTTCGCTGCCCGACTAACGAAAGGGGTCAGCCACGGCACGCGCACATTTCCGACGGGGCGGGTAAATCAACCCTGTAGCGACGGTAGCCACTAAGAGGAATGTCATAAAAGTGTCATGGTTTTTGGTTCAAATTGAGGCAAAACAAATCAGAACCAACCAACACCAGGACCGCGCAAGAGGTTGACACTCCATATATAATCGAAAATTTTCAGCACTAATCAAAACAGCACTCTGAATTATGAGTCCGCTGCTCTAACCGCTGAGCTACGAGCCCCGTTGAGAACTAACTCTCTGATTCTATATTAGTTAAACGGGGTTGGGCGAAAGATTCGATTGCACCAAAATGGTGCAGTGTCATAAAAGTGTAATAGTTCTTGGTTCAAAAGCGCGCAGGACGAATCAGAACAAAGCAGTACTGATGGCTTAGATTTTGGCATGGAAGAAGACTATCACTGCCGGACGGCCAGACAACATGGGCTGGTGTGCGATGCTACTTCCTTGCAAGCTCGCCCTTGAAATGACTCTCAACATCTTCGTGACTCAGTGGGTTCTTAGCTTGGGCTAAGACGACTGAATGGACGACCTCGTTGCCTGCAAGCTGAGCGGTCATAAAAGCTCCGTCTTCCGGCAGTTCTTGGTAGATGAATTTCACTCTTCTGCCGTCTTCAAGTGTTTTGACCCACTCTTCGTCTGGCATGTTCGCGACTCCTTTGGTGAGGCTAGCGTGTGCCGCAAGTATTCGAACTCATCCAGAAGAAGGTCCATCAAAGCTGACTGTTGAGAAGCGCAGACGCATGGCAGCAGAAACCAGCGTTCTTTTTAATTGAGTTCGTATCTCGTAGACGAGAATGTTTACTAGGTCCTGACCCAATCACTCTTTTGAGTTGGCAGTGTAACCAAATTTGCAACCTTCGACGCTACAAAACCAGCGAACACGTGGTTCCGCGTCAATATTCTCTCGGCGATACAACCAACGACCGTGTATGGGGCACTTGAGGGTGTTGACGCCGGGCTCGTCGACGGCATACGCGTGCCGAGGCATTCCAATGAGCATGAAATATCCGTCGGTGCAGTTGTACCGAACGCTGCACCCAATGGATCCGCAATGATATGACGCTAGATCCCCGGAGTTTACTCTAGATCCGCCAACTTCGTACTTCATTACGTGGTTGTCGCGAGAGCAAAGCGGTTTCAGATCGCGATTCAAAACATTCTCTGACGAAATCATCATAAAAATTCTCCCGAACGATTAGGTTCTTGTTCGCGGAGGAGTCCGCGCAAATCCCGTTGATCAACTGACTAGAGACAACAACGGAATGGGGATCGAGCCGAGAACTGTTTAGTAAGAACCTCCCATACCTCCTCCGGCCGCAGCCATTTTTTCCTCTCCCCTAGCATCGGCAATCAGCACTTCGGTTGTTAGCATCAGGGAGACGATGGAAGCAGCGTTCTGAAGTGCAAGACGGGTGACCTTAGCTGGATCGATCACGCCAGCTTTAACTAGATCGCCGAATTCACCGGTTTCTGCGTTGAATCCGAAGTTCTCATCTTTCGAATCGCGCACTCGTCCTACCACCAGCGCTCCTTCGTGCCCTGCGTTTTGGGCAATCTGCCGCAAGGGTTCTTCGAGGGCACGCTTCACGATGTTCACTCCCGTGGCTTCGTCATCGCGGAGCTTGAGCTTCTCGAGTGCTGGCAAGCAGCGGAGCAGAGCGGTGCCGCCGCCGGACACTATGCCTTCCTCAACTGCTGCACGCGTGGCGTGCATGGCGTCTTCGACGCGAGCCTTCTTCTCTTTCAGTTCAGTTTCTGTGGCTGCGCCGACTTTGATCACCGCGACCCCGCCGACCAGTTTGGCCAGACGTTCCTGGAGCTTTTCTTTGTCGTAATCGGATGTGGTGTCTTCGACCTGAACACGGAGCTGCTTAATTCGGCCTTCGATCTCGCTGGCCTTGCCGGCACCCGCGACGATCGTGGTGTTGTCCTTGTCGATGGTGATCTTCTTGGCCCTGCCCAAGTCTTCGAGCTTCACATTCTCGAGCTTGATGCCCAAGTCTTCCGTGATCGACTTGCCGCCAGTCAGTACCGCGATGTCTTCGAGCATCGCCTTACGGCGATCTCCGAAGCCAGGCGCTTTCACTGCAGCACACTGCAGCGTGCCGCGCAGCTTGTTCACCACCAACGTCGCCAGCGCTTCGCCTTCAACGTCCTCAGCGATGATCAACAGCGGCTTGCTCATTTTGGCCGTCTGCTCGAGCAAGGGCAGCAGATCCTTCATTGAGCTGATCTTCTTCTCGTGGATAAGGATGTACGCGTCCTCAAGCACGCATTCCATGCGCTCTGGATCGGTGATGAAGTAGGGCGAGAGGTAGCCGCGGTCAAACTGCATGCCTTCGACTACTTCGAGTGTCGTCTCCATCGTCTTCGATTCCTCGACGGTGATAACGCCATCCTTGCCGACCTTGTCCATGGCTTCGGCAATGATGCTGCCCACCTGCTTGTCGGTGTTGGCACTGATTGTTCCCACCTGCGCAATCATGTCGCCCTTAACTTCGCGGGAGAGCCTCTTGATCTCTCCGACAGCGACTTCCACCGCCTTATCGATACCCCGTTTGAGTGCCATCGGACTCGCGCCCGCGGCAACCGTTCGCACACCTTCGCGGAAGATCGCTTGTGCCAGCACAGTCGCAGTGGTGGTGCCATCGCCGGCCACATCCGACGTCTTGGACGCAACTTCTCGGACCATCTGTGCACCCATATTCTCAAGCGGATCCGACAATTCGATCTCCTTTGCCACCGTGACGCCGTCTTTTGTGATGATGGGCGCTCCGAACTTTTTCTCGATCACCGCGTTGCGCCCCTTGGGGCCGAGAGTGATTTTTACAGCGTCCGCCAGAGTATTGACACCACGCAAAATCGCCTGTCTTGAATTCTCACCAGTTACAATTTGTTTTGCCATTAGCCTCCACCTTTCCGGGTGATCGAACGCTCCACTCCATTCGAGATTTTTGGACTGAAGGTGCTACTTCTTGCTGGATGCCGATTTAGCCAATCCGCTGATTTTCGCCAGTATCTCCTCCTCGCGGAGAATCAGGTACTCCTGGTCGTCAATTTTAATGTCGCTTCCGGTGTATTTGCCGAAGAGGATGCGGTCACCGACTTTTACATCGAGCGGGATACGGCGCCCCTTTTCGATCTTGCCGGCTCCGACGGCCATAACTTCGCCCTCTTGCGGCTTTTCTTTCGCCGTATCGGGGATAATAATCCCGCCCTTCGCGGTTTCTTTCTCTTCCAGCCTGCGTACCACGACGCGGTCATGTAGAGGAGTGATATTCAAAGCCATTTCTTCAACCTCCGTTCAATTTATTCCAAAACTCCAACAATTAACTTTTCGCTATCTGGATAACTCTACGGGCGAAAACTCTTCTGGTTCTTCTGCCGCGCAACTTCCAGGCCGTCCACTTGTTTATTTTGGCGCTCGGCCTCTCTTTTCGGGCCCTCTTGCTCGTCCAGTTACCCGCGTGTAGCTAATTCCTGAACATTGGAAATCGCGTGTGCTCTTCCAGTCTCCCCGTCACCGAATGACTGAGGATGCCTTCCTTTTCCAGTTGCGCCCGCAAAGAACGCCACACACGCGCCGGCGGTGCGACTTCCGCAGGGAGTAGGTGCGCCACGGAGACAATGCTCCTCAAGTCCGCCGCAAGTCTCTGGCGGCCGCTCATCGCGCCGAAGGGCGCTGGCTCGGCTATGTGTAGCGGAGGACGACCGCCGCGCGTCGATGCGACTTGCGTCTTCTTAAGTTGCATGGTCTTTCCTCCAGCGGCTCGGCACCGGATACTCCTCCTGATTGACTCTGAATCCTTGCGCCGGATTTTCAGGCAGGGGGGAGTTGCTCCTCCCCCCCTGCCGCGCATAGACTTATCGGTCTCAGGCCGCTACAGCCGCCGCGATCTTGTGGAAAGTCGAGTTGGCGACGTCATAGGTTTCAACTTGGGGAGGCCCTTCAACTACTGTGGCGAGAAACTTCGTCACTTCTGGGTACGTTGCGCGATTGTAAGCCTCGGCATTCTCCGGTGTGTCCCACAAACTGATTCCAAATGCTTCCCCGCCGCCTTGTCTAATGAACGTGATTTCGTCCTGGAACCCTTTCTGTTTTCGGAGCAGAGGAAGGACGTCCTTCTCTAACCTCTGGGTGAACTCCGCAACGCTATTGGGCTTCAGATGCATGTAAACTCTGCGTGCAAACATGACACTCTCCTTGCTTGCCGACGCCAAAGGGGTACTTCAGATAACCGCTGTTAGTTCAAATCACCGTGAAGACTTCCTTGGACTATTAACCACAATAAGTTAATTAAGTTGACGTGTCAAGTGGAATCTGAGATTATTTTTGTAATTAACTAGCACTGTTAATCCACCGTGGAGGCCATCGTGGACGTTTGCCTGGTCATTAAACAACGTTTGGAAGAGTTGGGACTTGAGCAGAAGGACCTAGCGACTGCTGCCGAAGTCACCGACTCCTATATTTCACAGCTGCTGGCTCGCAAGAAACTGCCCCCGGCGCCCGACCGAACAGACATCTATCAGAAAATGGCGAAAGTGTTGAAGCTTCCGAGCGATAGACTTTCCAAACTGGCTGATCTGCAACGCAGGGAAGAATTGAAGAAAGACTTGGCGGGCCCGCCCGCCCCGATGTTCGGGGAAATTCGGGATTTGATACTTCGCAAGTGCGTGCCCGACAAAGAAAGACAGGTGCGTGAGATTTTTGAGAAGCAGCCTTTCGGTGAACTCGAGCGTCTCGTCACGCAAAAGCTTTTGGACGTGATCAAGAAAGTCGCCAAAGAAGAATTGAACAGCGACAAATGGCTCCACCTGGTGGCTCGACTTGCGGGCCGAAGCTATGAACAAACACGAGTTACCCTTCTTGAGTTCCTGGACACGGATGTATTCAGCTTGTCGCCAGAAAACTGCGTCTCCTTCATGGATCCATTGATCGAGTCATGGGACGTCGATCTAACGACCTTCGGTATGGAGATTGTTTTAAATCGAAGAGTAGCGTCGGGCGATCCCAGAAGATTTGAGTTTGTTGAAACAGGACCTCTTCAACGCGGGAGTGCTACCAAGCAAGAAATTGAGCTTCTAAAAAAGCTGAGGTTCAATGGAAAACGGCCCACTCCACTTTATTACTACCGGGAATTGCAAAGTCTGAGAGACCCTCTCCATTTTCGTGGGGACAAATCGACCGGCGATGCAGGATTCGGAACGAAATAGCGGATAACGCTACGCAGTCCTGAGCTTCACCAACTAGCTAATGCGATGAACGTCGCTTCTAGGAGCAGGCCCAGTGTAATAGTTAACGGCGTTGGGCGAAAGATTCGATTGCACCAAAATGGTGCAGTGTCATAAAAGTGTCATGATTCTTGGTTCAAATCCGAACAGAACCAAGCAGAACGGTCAACATTCATCTTTGAACCTTTACACCGCGACGCTCTAGTTCTGTTAAAACGTCAGACCGTGCGGGAGTGCGCATGATGCCCAAAGTTTTCAGTTCAGGCAGGTCAAGCAGCGGTGAAATATCGACAACAGCCGTACCCGTCAGAGACACGGTCTTAAGTCTTTTAATCCGACTGAGTGCGGAGACATTGATTAGGGGTGAGTTGGTAACAGATATTTCCTCCAAACTCTGCAGGTTAGTTAGCAAAGCTAAATCGGTCAGCTGAACGCCAAAGAGGCTGTTAAATGATGGAGTCCATCAATCGCGTCAAGGCCCCCAACCGGAGAATAGTATTGAAATCCATCACCGCTAATTCCCAGACTAGTTAAATTCACAAGCTGCTTAACAGGCGAAACAGCAAGGCCTTGCGGTCCATAAATATGTAGATTGAGTGTTTCCAAGCCCAATAGCTGCCCGACTGGCGCCAGGTCAATAGTTCGGGACTCGTATATTGAAAGAGTTCTTAGATTGTCTTTCCTCGGTAAAGTAGAAAGCGCTCGTACTTCACTTCCGGTTATTTGCATCTTTTTCAGAGTCTCGATTTCGCCGAGCGGAAACAAATCTGTAACTGGCACCCATATGGACGGTGACTGCGTTTAGGCAGTTCGGGGAGATGTTCCTGCCAGAGTTGCCAAATCTCTGAAGCTACTTTCTTGTAGTGCTCTGGCGATCCGGCCGTATTTACTTCCTAACGAAAGTGGATGAGCGAAGCCTCGATAATCCCGGCGTATGGGGCCAAGGTTAAACAAACGCGCTGACTGCCAAGTCGCGCAGAGATTGTGGTCGTCGGGATCGACCAGGAAGTAAAAGTACGTACTGCCGTGATTTGCGTCCACCCATTGGCCGTCTCTGTTTTCTTCTAGTCCGCTCCTGGCAATCCGATCTTCTTCACGATTGCCTTAAATCTCGGTTCTTCCTTCAATGGGCCGAGCTCCGGAGAGTGTAGCATTCTCACCATCAGCGGCTGACGCTCGTCATATGCCCTCTCCAGATAGGTCAGGGCTTCGGCCTTGTGTCCGGCGCTCGAAGCCGCATCGGCCAGATCCAACTGCGAAACGTATTGCGTGTTCGCAGCCTTTTTGATGAGCTCGTATCTTAGTTCCCACACCGCTGCGATGCCGCCGGATCGAAAAGCCTCCTCTATCTTCGACGCAATTTCCGGCTGGCCATCCGCCACGTACCTCTGCTTCCACTCCGCAACCGCTTTTGCTCCGTCTCCCTTATATGCATAAGCGAATCCCAGCAATTCATGCTCGAACCCGCGGCTCGGCACGATCTCCGCCCGTTGTTGAAACTCTGCAATCGCTTCGTCGAATCTCCCGTTTCGGTACAGTGCGAACGGATACGACCACGACCGGCCGAACGGATCTAGCTCACCGCAAAGTTTGTCCTCTTTCAAAGCTTCCTCTGTGCGGTTCGCCGCCTCCAGTATGTATGAATGCAAATGATGTGCTTCTGCAATGCCGGGATTTAGGATTAGAGCCCGCTCCATTTCTCGTTCCGCCGAATTCCAATCCCAATCGAAAAATAGTTTCACCGCCGCATAGCTGTGATGCACTTCCGCAGCTTCGTCATCCAACTCCAGTCCTTTTCGGACCGCTTCCCTTGCCTTTGGCATTACGTCCAAAGGTCGCATTGTTCCGGAAACCGCCGATGCCGTGTACGAATCCGCGACTCCTGCATAAGCCGCGGCAAAATTGGGGTCAAGCCGGATTGCCTCTCGAAAAAAGCCGGCACTCCTTCGGTACTGCCCCGCGCTCCACAAAGATCTGCCCCGGTAATACGCATCCCGCGCAGCCTGGTTGGAGCTTCCGTGCGGCGGGGCAGTCGCCGCTCCCTCTGCCGACGCTGCCCGATTCACGCGCTCCGCAATATTCCGAGCCAGTTCTTGCTGCAAGGACAGAATGTCGCCCGCATCCCGGTCGTAGCTCTCCGCCCAAAGATGCGTATCCGTCGGCGCGTAAATCAATTGCGCTCGCACTCTAACTCGCCCTTGCGATCGCGATACCGAACCCTCAATGACTCCATCCACTCCCAGCTCGCGCGCAATCTCTGGCAGTGGCCGGTGTGCTCTTTTATACTGCTCAACCGACGTCCGCGAAATCACTCGCAGCGCCGGATACTTCGCCAGAGTGGTAATCAATTCGTCCGTCATCCCATCCGCAAAAACTTCCTGCTCCGCATCGCCTGAAATATTTTCCAGCGGTAGTACTGCAATCGACCGGATCGCGGCCGCTTTTTTCTCTGCGTGCGTCAGCCTCGGTGCCAGAAACTTCACTGCGGGCCACGAAAGCAAAACCATGGCTCCGGCGGCAACCCACGCCCATCGCCGCTTTCCACCTTTGCTCCCCACTCCATTTTTTTCCGGTTCGCCTTCGCCTGTTCCTTGAACCTCTATATTTATATTCGCCGCTACTTCCGCAGCCATATTTTCTGCTGCGGCCTCAACTTTCCGTACCTCCGCAATGAACCGGTACCCCTTCTTCTGAACGGTCTGCACAAACTTTGGCTGTTCGGGATCATCCCCCAACGCTTGCCGCACCTTACGCATCGCCGTGTTGATCCCGTGTTCCGCGTCTACAAAGACTCCCTTCCCCCAAATCTTCTCTTCTATCTCCTCCCGGGTGACCAGCCGCCCCCCGCTTCTCCCGAGCAAAATCAGGAGTTCCATCGGAATCTTTTCAAGCTTCAGCGCACGCGCACCCTTTCGCAGTTCATAGCGGTCGCAGTCCAACTCAAATCCGTCGAATTTTATGAGGTCCTTTGCCACCGAAAATCGACCCGGTTTGCGCAGAGTATAACACTGCCGTACATAGCAGCAATAGAACAGCTTTATTTTCAGTCTCTTACAGCTTCACCAATCCTTCACCCTTCTTCATCTCTCCTCCATTGCTGCATCACGCGTCCTTTCGCTAGTTTCCCGCTCGCCGGCCTCTGCCGACCAAAAGGGGAAATCCAATGAACGCGATAATCCGTAAGTTGTGTGTTTCGTTCTCAGTATTTCTGGCGGGTAGTTTCTGTGCATTCAACGCGGCTGCTCAGTGTGGTACGGGGGCTGGTGACGGCCACGCCACTATGAACAACGCTACTAGTGCTTTGTCCCGGTCCGTTCCGCTTCGCAATTCCGCGAAGAATGCTGTACAAAACTCATCCAACGAGCAGGGCGATTCTTCCAGCGCCTCGATTGTCGGTTTCTGGCACGTCGTGTTCACATCCCAGGGCACTACGAATCCGCCCATTCCCGATGGCGCCATTGTCGACCAGGGTTTTTCCCAATGGCATTCGGACAACACGGAAATCCTTAACTCTTCTCGTCCTCCGGTGATCGGCAGCTTCTGTCTGGGAGTCTGGACGAGAACTGGCCGCTACACCTATTCGCTGAATCACTTTGCCCTTAGCTTTAACCCGGACGGTTCCTTCCAGGGTGTCGCCAACATCCGCGAAAACGTCACCCTTTCCGCCGACGGCAACTCCTACTTGGGAAGCTTTTCCATCGACCAGTACGACACCCAGCTCAACACGCTCGCGCACATCGTCGGAAATATTTCCGCGATCCGAATCACGGTCAATACCAAGCCTACGGACCTCTTTTAGTCTACCCGTGGGCCTATCAGCCTTAACTCGCCAACTGCCACTCGCTCTGGCGCAGCTTCGCTCGCGTCGTTGTGAGTGACTTTGGTCGTTAAGCGGCAGGCCGGATCCCTCGGGTCCGTCCGAGGCAGCAGCAGCACAGATGGCCGTCCTCCCCGGCGGCCATCTGCGTTCTTTCTACTCGCCCGTAAGTTAGATCTCGCCCAGTTTTTTGACGACTCCTAGTAAGTCGGATAACCGGAGATCTCTAACAATGTCGGCTCTGTCAAATCCTTTTTTGAACAGACCTCTGCATTCACTCCTAAGAGTGGTCTTCCTGGTTGCTTCTTTGACCTCTGCTTCGACGACCACGGCTCGCTCATAATCTTTCGGTCGGCTTCAGTCCGACCTAAATATCTCTTCGATCATTACTTCGACCATGATTACTTGTTCAAACTCCCTTTGCAGGGAGCGGGACGCCCAATCAAGTCGACGGCGTTCTACTTCACGCCATCTCCGGTTCCGAGCTGTCCCGCGTACGAACCGAACTCTAACGACGGCGAATACTCACAGCCATTCCGCCACATCCAGTACAACCGAATCGCCAGCCTGCGTCCCATCGCTACTTTGGCAATGCTTTTGTGTCGACGCATCGCCAGGTGCATGTACCGACGCCGCCAGTCAGGATGAATGCGCGCCGCTGCTTGGGCTGCTTCCACCAACAAGAAGCGCAACAAGGAATTTCCTTGTTTGCTGATATGCCCCAGTCGCTGCTTGCGAGCACTGGACTCCTCACACGGGATCATCCCCACGTAGGTGCCGATCTGCTTGCCGCGTTGAAACCGTTCCGGAGTTCCGATGATCAACACGTAGGCCAGTGCCGTAAGCGGACCGACGCCGGGATGAGTCATCAGCCGCATGGCCTCGGGTCGCTTTCTGGCTTCCCGCTCAACAGCCGCCGTCAGCTCTGCAATCGTCGGATTCATGCGGCCCAGCAACTCCAACAACTCTTGCCGTCGCCGACTAGCCCAAGGAGCTAACGCCAGCTTTTCTAACTGCGCTCGCCCTTGTTCGCTGAATAGTTTTTTCTTCCAGCGATAGCCCTCGTTCATCGCCAACGCCTGCAGCTGATTCATGATCCGCGTGCGCATCTGCACCAATCGATGCCGGTGCCACAGCAGTTGTCGCAGATCCCGATTCTCCGGACCCGGTAGCCAGATTTGCGGAAAGTTATTTTCCCGCATCAGCCTGAGTATGAGTCGCGAGTCCTCTCGGTCGAACTTCTGCTTCTTCACTCGCTTGGCCTTGATCTCCGCTGGATCGCCGATCCACAGCTCGAAACCTAATTCAGCTAGCAGCCGCTCGAACCAGCGGGAATATCCGGTAGCCTCCATGCCTACCCGCACTCTGATTCCTCGCTGCTGCAGGTCTCGATAGAATTTCTCTGCTTGTCCATCACTGTGGTTCAGTTCCTGTTCGCCACATTCACCGGTCTCTTCTACAAAAAATGCAATCGTCTGAAAGCTCGGGTGGTAATCTACGCCTATAATCATCATGTTCGGCTCCTTTCTCCCGAGCCTTGGGTCGTCA
>WNFM01001436.1_pt1 | contig 16398 bp, 16 predicted proteins | sample 5400271 | NCBI WGS metagenome assembly WNFM01 (sample SAMN13153352, study PRJNA577476) | soil metagenome | isolation source: 60 cm saprolite on Douglas fir-dominated hillslope | place: USA:California | collected 2013-09-17
TGCCGAAGCGGTGCGGCGCGGCTGTCGGAGCAGTCAGGTCACGACGGCGCGTCAGCTTTGCCGCACTGAACTCGATCGATTCCGAGAAGCGGCGGCCAGTGGAGATCCGGTGATCGTCGCCTGCACGCAGGAAGCGCCTCTCTTTTCGGAGATCGCCACAGGGCAGGACGGCGGCGCCGACATTCGCTACGCCAACATTCGCGAGACCGCGGGTTGGTCCGGGGACGCAGCGAAGGCCGGCGCCAAGATGGCGGCGCTGATTGCTGCGGCAGCAGAAGCCGCGTCGGAAATTTCCTTCGTCAAACTCACCAGCGAGGGCGTGACTCTCGTTTATGGGCGTGACGAGAAAACGATCGAAGCCGCCAATCTGCTCAAGCAGCATCTCGATGTGACGGTGCTCATCAAGCCGCCCGCTGCTCTGCAGCCGCCGAGTGTTACCGACTTTCCCGTGGCGAAGGGAGAAATCCGCTCGGCGAAAGGCCATCTTGGCGCCTTCGAGGTGACGGTCGACAAATTTGGGCAAGCTTCGCCGTCATCGCGCGGCGTGCTGGCCTTCGGTCCGACCAAAGATGGGGCGGTGTCACGTTGCGACATCGTGCTCGACATATCGGGCGACGCGCCGCTTTTCCCGGCGGCCGATCTGCGCGATGGCTATCTGCGTGCGGATCCCGGCAATCCAGCCGCGGTGCTAAAGGCCGTCCTCAAGGCAAGGGACCTCATCGGCACGTTCGACAAGCCGCGTTACATTACGTTTACCGAAGATCTCTGCGCCCATTCGCGCTCTCAGATCGTCGGGTGCAATCGGTGCCTCAACGTCTGCCCGACCGGCGCGATCACGCCGGCGGGGAATCACGTCGCGATCGATGCGCAGATCTGCGCTGGCTGCGGACAATGCGCCTCCGTCTGCCCGACAGGTGCCGCCTCCTATGCGCTGCCGCCAGCCGATGCGCTGATGCGCCGATTGCGCGCGTTGCTGACCGCCTATCGCGATGCCGGCGGCGAGCGCGCGATCCTATTGCTGCACGATGAGGCGCACGGCACGCCCTTGATAGATGCGCTCGCACGTTTTGGTGACGGGCTGCCGGCGAACGTGCTGCCGCTTGCGGTCAACGAGGTCACGCAGATTGGCCTAGAAGTAATCGCGGCTGCCTTCGCCTATGGCGTATCGGCACTGCGGGTCCTGCTACGCGCGAAACCGCGCCATGACGTCGTGAGCCTTGCGACGACGCTTGCCCTCGCGGAGCCGATCCTGGTTGGGTTTGGGTTCGGGTCGGGTCGGGCAGCGACAATCGAAACCGACGATCCCGACATGCTGGGAGAGACGCTGCGGGCGATTGTCGCAGCTGATCCCGCCCCCCGGCCCGCGAGCTTCCTGCCCGTCGGAGCCAAGCGTGACGTGCTGCGGATGGCGCTGCGCCAGCTGCATGCTACGGCGCCCGCGCCGGTCGAAGTGATTGCACTGCCTAAAGGCGCGCCCTTCGGCGCGGTCGAAGTCGATGCGGAAGGCTGCACCCTATGCCTTGCTTGCGTGTCCGCTTGCCCGACCGGGGCGTTGTTGGACGATCCGGAGCGCCCAATGCTACGTTTCGTCGAAGACGCCTGCGTGCAGTGCGGATTGTGCAAAGCGACCTGTCCCGAGAAGGTAATCACGCTCAAGCCGCAGCTCGACTTCCGCGCTGCCCCGAGCCCCGCACGCGTGCTCAAGCAGGAGGAGCCGTTTCACTGCATACGTTGCGGCAAGCCGTTCGGCACGAAGAGCTCGATTGAACGTATCGCCGCCAAGCTCACCGGCAAGCATTGGATGTATCAGGGGACGGACCGGCGGATCGACGCGTTGAAGATGTGTGGCGAGTGTCGCGTGCTAGCCCTGACCGAAGCGGAATTCGAACGCTCCGGTGCGCCGGCCCGCCCGAGGATACGCACGACCGACGATTATTTGCTGGAGCGCGAACAACAGACACGAAAGAGCGCAACGTGACCTCGTCCCGACTGCAGGCCGCTGCAACTCTGAAGGTGGTGGGTTTTGATCCATGCGAGACCAGGAACAGTGCCGGCACGCCGTGCGCGACTGGGCTCGACCTGCCACCACCGTTCCGCCGTGTGACGTTGCGCGAGCGGGGTGATGCCTTCGCACATGCAACGGCAATCGCTGCGCAGGAGGGGGCGGCGACACTGGTTCACGTTGGTCGCTTCGATCTCGCTGAGTTCGCGGTGGTGCTCGAGCCTGCCGAGCGGTTATCGACCGCACGGCGCGCTATCTATCTCGGACTTTGTGCGCTTGGCGATGCGCTCGCGGCGCATGCCCCGCCCGAAAAGCCGATCAGCTTCGATTGGCCTGATGCGATCTTCGTCGATGGCGGACTCATCGGAGGCGTATGTCTCGGCTGGCCGAGAGGAGCGGAAGAAGCGGAACCGCCCCCGTGGCTCGTCGTCGGCGGCATGGTCCGCATCGTGGCTTGGGACGGCCCCGAAGCGGGCCAACGGCCGCTGGCCGCGGCGCTGGAAGAAGAGGGCTTCGATGATCTCGGCCCCGGACGCCTCATCGAAAGCTTTGCGCGTCATTTCATGGCTGCCGTCGACGCGTACCAGGACAAGGGCTTCGGCGATTTGACGAAGCGCTATCTCGCGCGCCTCGTGCCGGAGAAGGGTGCGCGACGCGACATCGATGAGAAGGGTGACTTGCTGGTGCGGCCCGTGGGCGCGCGCCGGGACGAGCGGCGTTCCTTGCGCAGTGCGCTCGCGACCCCTTCCTGGCTCGATCCCGTGACGAGAGGGCCGCGCATGTGAAGCTCTTGCAGCTGGAGACGGTCTGATGAGCGTCGTGCCCGCGCTTGCACGGATCCCTGTTGGCGTCGTGGTCGAGCGGCGCAGGGCCACGAGCCCGTGGATCGATTTCACCTGGCAACCGGTGATGGCATTGCCCGGACGCCCGGACGCAGCGCCGTGGACAGTCCTTTCTAATGATGCCGGAATTGCGACCTTCTACGCGGGCTCAATTGAAATTGCGCTCTACCGGACCGAAAGCGGCAATTACCGTGACAACCTCGCCGGTGGCGTGCCCTTGCTGTGGATCGCGCTGAGGCCGACCGGGCTCGAGCCACCCTATGAACTTCTGGCAGTCACGGCAGATCCGGCCGAGGGCGAATCCTTTACTCAGACAGGCAAGGATCTCGTGGCTACGGTGTCGATGCCTGCTGTCGTGCGCGATATCGTCGAGGCCTTCGTGGCTGCGCATCCCGTCAAGCAACCTTTCCACAAGCGCAAACGCGATCATGCCGACCCAGAGGCGCTGGCGCGCCGCCGACCGAGAGCCACGGACTGAAGCGAATGAACAATCGTGAAAACGTTTTTTTGCGCTGGTCACGCCGCAAGCACGCGGCGGCGGAAAGCGCCAATGAGCCGAAGCAGAGCGATGGCGAAGCGCGAACTCAGTCTGGCGATGCTCACAGGGCGCAGAACGCCGCTGCCGACCGGACCGGACCGGCATTCGATCTGGCGACGCTGCCTTCAATTGAATCGATCACCGCCGAGACCGACATCCGCAGCTTCCTCGCGCCGTCCGTGCCGCCCGCGCTCATGCGCGCCGCGCTACGCCGCGTCTGGACCACCGATCTCAAGATCCGAGATTTCGTCGGGCTTGCGGATTATGACTGGGACTTCAATGCGCCAGGGTCTATGGCTGGTTTCGGGTCGCTCGAGTCGCCTGACGCGCTTTGCCGACAAGTGGCTGATTTGATCGGCCGGAACGCAACCGAAGGCAACGACCGTTCTTCGAAGATTACCGAAGCGAAGCCGATATCGAGCGGATCGGTTCCTGATCGATCCGGCCCACCAGAGCCGATCAATGACGGCATCACCTCGCCGCAGATTTTCGATAGTCGACATAACCGCGAGGCGATGGAGCGTCTCGAAGCAACGAACACTGCGATTGAACAGCGGGAGAAGGCTGACGAGCCGCCGCTACTTGCCCCGCGCAGACACGGACAAGCCCTCCCAAAGTGACGCGCAAGCAGCATCCGACGGCTGGCACGGTTTGTCGGCGTGCAAATTCGTAGGGGTCAAATTGCATTCATTCAGAGAATCGCCCATGGATCTTAATGGCTGCCGTCCCGCGGCGATCGACGAAATCGCCGCAGTCGACAGAGCACGAGCGCAGGAATATGCGCTATTGGCGAACCTGCTTGGGCGCGCGCCCGATGCCGATCTGCTCCGTCGGCTTGCCGAGCTTTGCGGGGACCCGAGTCCACTCGGCGTTGCCCATGCTGCGCTTGCCGAAGCCGCCGGCAGTGCAACGCGGGAGAGCGTCGAGCGCGAATATTTCGATCTCTTCATCGGGCTCGGTCGCGGCGAGCTTCTGCCTTACGGTTCGTACTATCTCACCGGCTTCCTGCACGAGCGTCCACTTGCGCGCCTACGCTACGACCTAGCCCGGCTCGGCATCGAGCGAGCGCCTGGCCGCGCGGAGCCCGAAGACCATGCCGCGATCCTTTGCGAGATCATGGCTGGGCTCGTGAGCGGACGATTACTCGCCCCACGCGGAGCGGACCGCGCGTTGTTCGAGGCGCATCTCGCGCCGTGGATGGAGAGATTCTTCGCGGACCTTGAACGGGCCAATGCGGCGGCGTTTTACCGCAGCATCGGAGCGCTCGGCCGGGTATTCATGGCGGTCGAGGCCGAAGCATTCGCGCTGACCTCCTAGCGGCTCCGATCAGCTGACGCGTCTCAGAGGCGTACGGCAGAGGTCGAGAACGCGACCGAGGCGGGCTTCTGAAACCTATCCAGCACGACTGCGGCACCGACCGCGATGATAACGGCGGCGGTCAATGAAACGAGAAATACGCGCATGGCCATCATCCTTGCGAAGGGCAGCATGCCCATACCGCGTCGTGATCGCATTGCGCCACCCGAGGAAACGCAGTCAGCGCACCGTAGACAAGCCCGGAATCGTCACGCCGAACGTCTGCACGATGAGTAAAACATTGAGCAACAAGACCACGATTGTACCGAGGATCGCCGCGACATTCGTAAGGCGACTGTTAGCGAACTGACCCATGATGTCATTTCGCCGGGTGAAGATAAGCAGGGCGACCATCGGAAGCGGCAAAGCAATGCTGAGCACAACCTGACTTACGACGAGCGCATTCGTCGCATCGGCGCCGAGGCCAACCACAATGAAGGCAGGCAGCATCGTTACCAGGCGTCGGACCCAGATTGGAATGCGAAACCCGATGAACCCTTGCATGATCATTTGGCCGGCCTGGGTTCCAACCACCGAACTCGACACCCCAGACGTAATTAGGGAGACCAAAAACACGCCGGATGCCGCGACGCCGAGAAGCGGAGTCAACGTATGATAGGCAGTTTCGATATCCGCTACCTCAGGATGCCCCGCGTGGAAGGCGCTCGATGCCATGATTACCATCGCGATATTGACCATTCCGGCGACCGCGAGCGCGACCGTGACTTCGGTATTTGAGATGCGCACCATCCTGCGCTTTTCGCTTTCATCGCGCGCTGGTATCCGTGCTCGCGTCAGACCGGAATGCATATAGACCGCATGCGGCATGACGGTCGCGCCGATGATGCCGACGGCAAGCAGCAGCGCATCGCCATCGGCTATCTGCGGCAACACAAGATGCACAGCGGCCGAACGCCAGTCGGCCGGAACGATGAACATCTCGATGAGGTAGCAGAGCGCGATGACAGCGACAAGACTGCCAATAACCAGCTCCACCGGCCGAAATCCAAACCTCTCGAACATCAAGATGCCGTAGACTACAACCCCGGTAACGAACATCCCATAGAAGAGAGGCATGCTGAACAGCAGCGAGAATCCAATGGCGCCGCCAAGAAACTCAGCGAGGTCGGTTGCCATGGCGGCAACCTCGCTGATGATCCACATTGTCGAGACCACCGGCTGTGGAAACTGCTCGCGGCATAGCTCCGCCAAATTTCGTCCCGTGACGATCCCGAGCTTTGCCGAAAGCGCCTGGAACAGCATCGCGATCAAGTTGGCAAGCAGCACGACCCAGAGGAGGGTGTACCCGTACTTCGCTCCCGCCTGGATGTTGGTCGAGAAATTGCCTGGATCCACATAGGCCAAATAAGCTCGAAACCCACAGCGCTGGCCAGCCAACACCCTGCGCGCCGCGGCAACAGTTCGCTCGGAGAGCGATTCTTGTCGAAAGGTCGAAGCGGTGACTGTCGCATCATCGCTCATTGCAGCGTCTCCACCGGGAATTGCCGAGATTGTCGCAATCGCGACGATCTCTGGTTCATGAAACATCCGGCTCTTGACGACCGCCGCTTCAGAGGAAGCGAGATCGCTTCCTCCACCCGGTCCATCGAATCTTCAGGCGGGGACGAGGCCCGGCTGATTGCTGGGAAATCTCGCCAGCACGGCGGGATCGATGTTCAAATGCTGTGCGACCAGTGCGGCCGGCGTGTGCGTGAGCCAGTCGGAGAGGCCGATCTCCTGATATTTGGGCACCTTGAAGATCGCCAGGAACTGCAGGTCCGTCGTCCCAGTGTTCTGGATGTAGTGGCCTTGGCCCTTCTTGACGTAGCCGATGTCGCCGGGCTTGAAGTCGGCGGTCTGGGCGCGAGGTCCGGCATCGAACACCGTCATGCGGCCCTCGCCCTTGATCCAATATTGCCATTCGTCGGCGTTGGGATGCCAATGCAGCTCCCGGATCCCACCGGGCTTCACCGTTTCCAGCGCCGAGGCGATGGTGGTCGAGACTCTGAAGGTCGTGCTGTCCGCCAGGCGTATGGTGCCGGAACCTGTGTCCCTGATGGGATTCGTCTCGCCGAGCGACCAGGTAAAGGGATTGGGCGGCCTGCCTGCTGAGGCCACAGCGGCCTGGTCGTCCGTGAGCGGGCCCGGCTCCTTGCCTTGGAAGATCCAAAGGTCGTGAAGTGGGATCGATTTGAAGACATCCACCGGCACCCCGAAATTCAGGGCGAGGATTTCCGGCGGCGTGTGCGCGATCCAGTCGGTCAGCAACAGCGTGTTGTATTCCGATTGGTTCCCCTCGTCGAAGACGATGAGGAACTCGCATCCGTCGGACCCGAGCCCTTGCAGCGAGTGCGGGTAGCCGGCCGGGAAATACCAGAGATCGCCCTCCTTGACATCCTGCACATACGCGCGCCCCTCCGGGTCCAGCACGGTGACCCGGCAACTGCCGTTGCTCACGTAGCCCCATTCGGCAGCGAGGTGCCAATGCAGCTCGCGGATGCCGCCCGGACCGAGACGCATGTTGACGCCGGAGACCGCCTCGGAGATCGCGAAATCCGCCTGGGTGACCTGCCGCGCCCAGCCGCCGTTCTGGATACGCTTGGGCGCGTTGTTGAACGACGCCCAGAACAGCGGCATGTCGCCGACGTCAGTGGGAGGGGGGCTCTGGAACGAGGGAAACTGGCTGTCGAGCGTCGGGTTCTTGGGTCCGGGATCCGACAGGCCGGCCGGATTGGCGTTGATCGCGCCCTGCGCCGGCGAATCCGGATTTCCGAACGAGGCCGCCTGAGCCGCCGTCGCTGCGACGGCGGCTGCTCCGGCCGCTCCGAGCGCGAGAATATCGCGTCGAGAAAAAGGATCCATGGGCCTTTCCTTGCTGGCATAGGAGTTCCACTCTTCACGCGAGCATATTACCCGGGAGAACTGATCGGCTCTTTTCGGGGCTTGCGCTCGCTGGGGCCCTTTTGCTGCGATTTTGCACGAAGGTTTGAATTCGCTGGATATTCTGCGGCGTTGCCGCGGGACGAGCTTTGTCCTCGTTGACATACGCGTCCCGCTCACGGACGGGTTAGAGCTGGCGCAACGCGTCACAACCGCTCGCCCACGCTCAAGATTCTGTTCATGACGGGATACACATCAAAGGTTGTCGCGGTGCGGCTGGCCGGGCCGCTGAGCATGCTTCAGCCCGGGGGCTACCGGGGTCGAGGGTCGATTTGCACGGTGGCGGTCATACCTTGGACCAGCCGCACGCCATCCGGCACCTGATCGATTTGGATGCGCACGGGTATGCGCTGAGCGAGGCGCACCCAGGTGAAGATCGGGTTGACCGAGGCGAGACCTTGCTGGTCGGGTTGCGCATTTGAGACATTGATGCCGCGGGCAATGCTGCCGACATGGCCGCGAACGATCTGGCTGTAGCCCATCGGCCTGATGCTGGCAGGGTCGCCCTCGTGGATCGACCCGAGGTTGGTCTCCTCGAAATAGCCGTCGATCCAGAACGAATCGGCGTCGACGAGGGAGATGTCATTCTGGCCGACAGTGGCGTAATCGCCGAACTGCGCCAACAGGTTGGTGACGTAGCCGTTGACCGGGGAGCGAATGCGCGTGCGCTCGAGGTTCACTTGCGCCTGGTTCAGATTGGCGACCGCCTGCTGAAGGTTGGCTTGCGCCATCAGCGCAGCGCTGGCAAAGATCTGCTTCTCCTCAACCGACGTCGATAGAGTGGTCAGTTGCTGCCGGCGCGCCGATTCCGCCTGCTTGTTCTGCTCGTCCGCCTTCGCCTGCGCCACGGCTGCCTCGGCCAGCTTGACGGCGATCGTGTAGTTCGTCGGGTCGATCACCATGAGCAGATCACCCTTCCGGACGAATTGATTGTCGGCAACTGGTAGCTCGACAATTCGTCCGGCCACCTCGGGTGCCATCGTCACCACATAGGCGCGCACTGTGCCATCGCGGGTCCAGGGCGCACCCATGTAGGCGTCCCACATCGCCCAGGCGAGCAGGGCCGCTAGCGCGACCGTGCCGAGCGTAATCAGGAATGGAATGACCGGGATGCGCGGTTGGGCCCTGCCACGGATGGTCGGCTCGGGAGACTGGACGGTGTCGCGATCACCTTCCGTCGTGTCGCGCTTCGCTTTGGTTTCAACAAGCGACATGGCGAACTCAGCGTGCGACGAGGAGGACCATAGACGAGAGCACGATCGTGTAGACCGCGAACACAAACAGAGGCGGATGCCAGACGTACCGCAACAGGCCGAAATGCGCCGCCATCCGGCGCAGCCCGACCATGATCAGCCACGCTGCCACCATCATCAACGAGATCGGTGCGACGTAGACGCCGAACAGGTTGATTTCGGTGAACCTCACCCGGGCGCTCCTGCATCGAAATAGGCGGCGTGTTGGGTAAGCGCCTCCGCCATTGCGAGAATCCTTCCGCGCGCCCGGAGAGCGGCGGTCGCTCCGGGCCCGGCGCCGGGCAGTGACATGAGTGTATGGTCGAGGCGAGCGAGGCGTGCCGTCGCCAATGCGCTGTTTCCTAGCGCCACCGCTTCGAGCGCCGCATCGAGGTCGGAACCCAGGCCGAGCCGGCGAGCGATACGGCGAAGCCGGATAATTTCGATACCCACTGAAAGCGCCGCCACGAGCTGCGCGCGCTGCAACGGCTCGGCCGCGTCCGGCAATGCCGAGAGGCGGCTGTACACGCGGCCCTCCCAATCATCCGGCATCCGGGCAATGCGACCCGTCGCGAGGCGGCGCAGATCGCGCAAGGTCAGAGCCAGAAGCCGGCGTGTCCGCAGTGCCGGCGATAGCGGCGGGAGCAAGCGGAAGGAGAATGCGGCGGCGCCCACGCCTGCGACGATCGCCAGCGCCGCATTGTAGAACTGCTGAGCGTCGTAGCTCATCTGGTTTGCGGGCGCGAGCAGCGGAACGAAATTCGCCGCGATGGCCGTGAACATTGCCGGTTGCCATGGCTGGGCCATCAGTGCGCCGGCGGGCACCAGGACAAGGCCGATCGCGATGCTGAAGCCGGCGAAGGTCGTCAGGCCCGGCAGCACCGCGAATTTGACAATCGCCGCGAAAGCGGCGGTCAGGCCGGTGCCGACCATGAAGCTCATCACGGTGGCATAAGCTTGATCGGCTCTTGGCGAGAACAGGATGACGCCGATCGCGGCGAAGGTGATGGCCGAAGCACCATTGGGCCATTGGGTGACGATCCAGAGAAGCTCGGCGGCGCCGATCGTGACGAATGCGCGTCCCGCATTGACGAGAGAAGGCAACCAATCGGGCACACGGAGCCGGGGATTGCGTCGGCGAGGCACGGATCGAGCGGGATCGTCAACAAGCAGCGCCAGCCCGTTGAGCGCGCGTGACATGCCGGCCAGAGCCTCAGCCGTATGGTCGGCAAGCAGGCGTAGCGATGGCGTCCCGGCCGGCAGGGCGATCAGCGCCCGCACCGCAGCCTCGTGCATCCGACGCAGACCGATGGGATCGGCGATCCAGCCGGTCGGCTCACCTTGCACCGGCGCTGCCCGCAGCTCCTGCGGGAGCGTTCGCAGAACGGCGTCCGCCCCCCGCCGAGCCGCTTCAGGCGGCAGCCGCGTGAAGTGAGCCGCTACCGTCCGCCAGGCGGCCAAGGCGGCGAACAAACCGTGCGCCGCCGCCTGTAAAACCGGCGAATGATAGCGCAGTCGTGAGGATTCTCCGATCGCCTCATCGATTACCGGGTCGAGCGCGATGACCCGCCGAGTGAACTCGCGCCTCATCGACTGCGTCTCCGGCAGTTCCGGCCCGGCGAGCGCCAAAGAGCCGGTAAACCGCCCGGCGATCTCGGCCGAGAGAGCAGCGAATAAGGTAGCCAGCCGGCGCTGGCCGCCGCCGAAATCGGTAGCTGCAAGCACGATCCCGGCGCAGACGATGCCGATGCAGATCTCGCTGGTGCGGGCCACCGCGAGCATGAAGGCCTGCCCATTGACGCCGCCGGTCGCGCCGAGCTGGTCACTCGCGATGATCGCGGCCGTATAGCCGGCCAGCGCCGCCGAATAGGCTGCAAAGTTGCGCAGAAGCGTGGCGACGAGAGCGCACACGGCGCCCCACAGCGCCAGACCCACGAGAAAGGCGGCGCGGTCTTGCGGGAAGCACGCCGTCAGGACCACGATCGCCACGGCGCCGACCACGGTACCGATCATCCGGAACCAGCCCTTGCGCAGCGAAGCGCCGAGGCTGGGCTGACAGACGATCGCCGCGGACGTGCCGGCCCAGTACGCATTGTCGAGTTCGAGCCAGAACGCGACATAGAGTGCGAGACAGACCGAACCCCAGAGCCGTAAGCCGAAGAGCAGCGCCGGACCCGCGGGCCGTAGCGCGCTCGCGAATCGGCTCGCATCGGGCCAGTAGGTCCGAGGCGGACCCGGCGCCCAAGGTCGAGCTTCGCTCATGAGCTCCTTCCCCCATCGGGTTGGGCCGCAAATCCCATCGCAAACGCGAGGAGGGCGAAGCCGGCAGGCAGAGCCAAGGACCACAGGCCAAATGCAGCCTCGCACGCCGCGCCAATGCCGCAACCGACAGCGAAGCCGACAATGACCGGGAGGGTGCGCGCCGCTCGATCGCGCGCCTCTGCCACATCCACCGGATTGCCCCCGAGTAGCACTTCGCCGACATCCATCGCGAAGCGGGTGACGTTGCTCGTCATCACCGCCGTGGTCGGCGCCCCTTTGAGCGAGATCTGCACGAGTGCGTTCTGCACGGCCATCGCTGAGACGCCGAGCATACCCGCAAGGATCGCATTTGTCGCGTTAGGGTCGATGCCAGGGCCGGCCGCGACGCATAGGGCGAGAAAGCCCGCAAGCAACAGGAACTGGAGCAGCAGCAGCGGCCGAAGCGAGGCAAGCCCGATCGATTCCAAGCCGCCCACCATGACTCTCGTCAGCCCGACCATCACGATGAAGACCGGAACCGACAGCATCGGCGCGATCTGCGCTTCGCCGCCGCCGACGATGTGCGCAGCCAGGATGACCAGGTTGCCGGTGATGTGGGCGGTGAGCAGCCCGTTGAGGCCGAGAAAGCCGATGATGTCCGTGCATCCGGCAGTGATGCTGAGTACGATCAGCAGCGCTCGGACGGCACGCGAGCTGTCAATCGACGGCACCGACACCGACGCGATCGGGCCTTCAGCTTCCGCCGACACCATGCCCGACCATCTCGCGGGGATTGACGATCTCGTCGAACCGCCGCGCATCGATGTATCCTGATTTGAGTGCGGCCTCTTTTAGGGTCAGGCCTTCGTCGTTCGCCTTGTGGGCGATCGCGGAGGCCTTGTCGTAGCCGATAACCGGGCTCAACGCCGTCACCAGCATGAGCGAGCGGCCGAGCATCTCGTCGATGCGCTGGCGGTTGAGCCGCGTTCCGTCCACTGAGAAGCGCCGGAACTTGTCGCAGGCGTCGCCGAGCACGCGCGCGGAGTGCAGGAAGTTGTTGATGATGATCGGGCGCATCGCGTTGAGCTCGAAATTGCCTTGGCTACCGGCGAAGGCGACCGCATTGTCCTCGCCGATCACCTGAATGCAGACCATGACCATGGCCTCGCACTGCGTCGGGTTGATCTTGCCTGGCATGATCGATGAGCCCGGCTCGTTCTCCGGCAGCAGCAGCTCACCAAGACCGCATCTCGGGCCGGAGGCGAGCCAACGCATGTCGTTGGATATCTTCATCAGCGCGACCGCGAGTCCGCGCAACGTCGCCATGGCGCCAACCATCGCGTCCAAAGATCCCTGCGCCGCGAACTTGTTGGGCGCCGTGACGAAGGGGCGGCCCGTCTGTTCTGCGATCTTGGATGCGATCTCGCGGCCGAAATTCGCCGGCGCATTGAGCCCGGTGCCGACCGCCGTTCCTCCCGCGGCCAGTTCGAAAAGACCCGCCTCGGACGCCCGAGTGCGCGCGAGCGCATCGCGCAGCTGCCGAGCGTAGCCCGACCATTCCTGCCCTACCGTCAACGGCACTGCATCCTGGAGATGCGTCCGCCCGGTCTTGACCACATCATTCCATTCCGCCGATTTCGCCTCGATTGCCGCGGCGAGCATCTCGACATGCGGCAGGAGATGCTCCTCGAGCTCCAGGACGGCAGCGATGTGCATTGCGGTCGGAAACGTATCGTTCGACGACTGGCCCATATTGACGTCGTCGTTCGGATGCACCGGAGATTTGCTCCCGACCTCGCCGCAGAGCAGCTGGATCGCGCGGTTCGACAGCACCTCGTTGACGTTCATGTTCGACTGCGTGCCCGACCCGGTCTGCCAGACGTAGAGCGGAAAATGCTCGTCGAGCTTGCCGCCGATCGCCTCGTCGGCGGCGCGCGCGATCGCCGCGGCCTTCCATTGCGGCAGCCGGCCGGCCGCAGCATTGACCAGAGCGGCCGCCTTCTTGACGTAGCCATAGGCGTGGTAGACGCGCTTCGGCATGCGGTCGCCGCCGATCGAGAAATGCACGAGACTACGCTGCGTTTGCGCGCCCCAGTAACGATCGGCCGGCACATCGATGCCGCCCATCGAGTCGGTCTCGTGACGCTCACCCGCGGCGTCGATCCCGATCGGCGCGTCGTGCAAGATAGGATGCACTGGATTGCTCATGACAATCTCCTTGAGGGCATGGGCGGGGCGCCGGTACGGACGCCCCTCCCATGCGGTCAGTATTGCGGCTTGTAGAGCTGGCTCTCGATCCAGGCGCGGATGTCCCGCGGCCGCTTCACCTGGGCCAACCCCTTCTCGAACATGAACTCGGCGACGCGCGTTGCCGTCGTCACCTCCGTCTCCAGGATGTCGGCTTGGCTCGGGAACAGCATTCCCTCGGCGCGGAGATCGGGACCGACTTGGTCGGCGCTCGCCTGGGCCGCGACGATGAAGCATTCGTCGGTGAGCCGCCGCGGCCGCGCGGCATAGGTCGCCAAGCCGACCGCCGGGAAGATGTAGAAATTATTGGCCTGCCCGGGGTGAAAGGTCTCGCCGCTCAGCGTCACATCCGGGAACTGCACGCCCGCCGCGTAAAGGGCTTTGCCCGTCGACCAGGTGTAAGCCTGCTCGGCTGAGCATTCGGCCTTATCGGTCGGATTCGACAGCGCGAAGATGATCGGCCGCTCGTTGATCCGGCTCATCGCCTCGATCACCCGCTCGTTGAAAGCCCCACCCTTGGTGCTGACGCCGATCAGGATCGTCGGCTTAAGCGTCTCGATGGTCTTGACGAGGTCCTTCGATGGCTCCGCTCTATGCGCGTATGGTTTCTGCGCATCCGAAAGGCCGGTGCGGGACGGCTCCAGCAGCCCGTCGATATCGAACAGGGAGATCCGGCTGCGCGCGGCGTCTTGAGACAACCCCTTCATCTGCATCGCAGACACGATCAGGTTGGCGATGCCGATCCCGGCCGAGCCGGCGCCGAGAAACAGGATGCGCTGCTCGTTCAACGGCGCGTCGATGATCTGCAGCGCCGCTGTCAGGCCGGCGAGGGCAACGCTGGCCGTGCCCTGGATGTCGTCATTGTAGCACAGCACCTTATCGCGATACCGGTTCAGCATCCGGATAGCGTCGGTACCCTTCCAATCCTCGAAGTGGATGCAGCAGTCCGGAAAGACCTTCTGCACCGCCTGAACGAATTCCTCGGTCAGTTCGTCCAACTCCTCATCGGAGGGCGGCTTCTCTCGCAGACCGAGGTAGAGCGGATCGGCGCGCAGTACATCGTTGGTCGTGCCGATGTCGAGCAACACCGGCAGCAGGCACGACGGCGGCACCGCGGCGCAGGCCGTGTAGAGCTGCAGCTTGCCGATCGGGATGCCCATGCCGTTGGCCCCGATGTCGCCGAGCCCCAAGATGCGCCCGCCGGTCGAGACACAGATGAAACGCACGTCTCGCTCTGGCCAGTTGCGCAGAACCTCGGCGATGCGGCCCTTCATATCGCGGCTGATATACATGCCGCGTGCGCGCCGGTAGATGTGGCCGAAGGCAAGGCAGGCATCGGCGACGGTCGGATCATAGAGAATCGGGATGAACCGCGCTGGATCGGACATCACGGTGCGGTAGAACAACGTCTCGTTCCGGTCCGATAGAGCGATGAGGTAGACGTACCGCTCGAGATCGTTCGGCTTGCCGTCGAGGTGGCCCAACACGCGCTCGACCTGCCGGTCGAGGCTGTCCGTCGACGGCGGCAGAAGACCTTCGAGCCCGAGCCGCTTGCGCTCGTCAGGGGCGAACGCCGTGCCTTTGTTGAGAACGGGATCGTTCAGCAATGCAAGGCCTCGCGGGGTGTTCGATGTCGGATGTGTTGCAGTCCGAGGCATGTGATATCTCCTTCATTTCAGTGAGCGGGGTTGGCGACCGTTCGGACCGCAGGCAGGACGGAAAGCGAGCGCACGCCCTGCGCGCCATGGATGAGTACGCCCTCGATGTCCGCCGTCGCGGACGGACCGGTGTGAAGCGAGGCATAATGCCGTTCGTGAAACTCGGGCCGGCGATAGGCGTGGTGCAGATTGACGACGATGTCGGCTGGATCGAGGAGTACGATCAGGTGCTGCGCGAGGTAGGCGACCCCGTTGACGTGAAGGTCGGCATCGCTCAGGAGGACGGAGCCGGTCTCCGCGACGGCGAACGATGCGCGGACGATGGCGAAATCGACATCCGACAGATCCTGCGGCGCGCCCACGCTGGCGATATCCCGGTTGCCCGCGATCTCCGGAACGGTCGAGCAAACGATCTTAGCGTCCGCGATCTTCGTCCGGACCGGCGCCAATATGTCGCCGGTGGCCGGCGGATCGAGGAACACGCCGCCCATGCGCTGCAGACTGTCTTTGAAAGCAGACAGGAGCGACGCCGGCGAGTCGTCGTCGAACGGGGGTACGTGAGGAAGCGGCCGGTCCACGCGTGGCAGATTGGCTCGGATCGAGGCCAGGATGTCGTCGCGGCTGCTCATCGCTTCGCTCCCCGGTTGGCGTGGTACCAGCTGTGGAAGGTTTGCTTGGGCGGATGCGGCACCTCGCGGTGTTTTCCCCAGGCGTTCAGGCCGTTGTAGATGACGAACCGCGGTAGATGCGCGAGGGCCGTATCGGCCACGGCGATCGCCGCGCGGTAGGCAGCGGGTTGCGACAGCAGCACCCCAGCGGCTTTCATCGCGGCCTTTTTGGCCAGCGGCACCTCATGCCGCTCCACCAGCACGCGCCGCCACGCATAGATCTGCTCGTGAATATTGATCTTCACGGGGCAGACATTGGTGCAGCTGCCGTTGAGTGACGAGGCGAATGGCAGGTTGCTGTATTTTCGCGCATTGAAGGTCGGGTCGATGATGAGGCCGATCGGACCCGAATACGTGGCGCCATAGCTCAGGCCGCCGCTGCGCCGATAGACCGGGCAGGTGTTCATGCAGGCGCCGCAGCGGATGCATTTGAGCGACGTCCACTACCTGGCCGAAGCACAGCGGGAGGCGACCCGGCCGCTGATCCTCAAGGCCGACGCCGGGATGACGGGAGGCAATTTCGTGGTCGCCGAGACCGGAACCTTCGTCGTCTGTACTAACGAGGGAAACGCCGACCTGTCGGCCAACGTGCCGAAGCTGCACATCGCCTCGATCGGCATCGAGAAGATCATCCCGCGCCTGGAGCATCTGGCGGTGTTCGTCCGCCTGTTGTC
>WNFM01080240.1_pt1 | contig 16398 bp, 16 predicted proteins | sample 5400271 | NCBI WGS metagenome assembly WNFM01 (sample SAMN13153352, study PRJNA577476) | soil metagenome | isolation source: 60 cm saprolite on Douglas fir-dominated hillslope | place: USA:California | collected 2013-09-17
ATGTCCTGGGCGCCGTGCTCGTCGGCGATGTCGAGCGCGGTCATGCCGGAGAGGTCATGGACGTTGGGATTCGCCCCCGCGGCGAGCAGCTCCTCCACCGCCTCCTGGAAGCCGATCTCGACGGCGAGCGCGAGCGCGGTGGCGCCGCGCTCGTCGCGAAGGTCGAGGGCGGCGCCGCGCGCCACCAGCAGCTCGATCGCCGGCAGGTTGGTCTCCTCGACCGCCAGCATGAGGAGGGTGGTGCCCCCGCCGGCGACGACCGCATCGACCGGCGTGGAGGCGAGCATGCGCGCGAGCGCCGTCACGTTGCCCTCCTCGACCGCGTCGCGGATATTCTGGTACTGCTTCTGCGTCGCCTCGGTGCGCCAACGCAGCACCACCCACCAGACATACCCCGAGACGCCGTAGGCGAGCATGAGGCCCCAGAGCACGTGCGACGGCTCGATCGAGATGAGCAGCAGCGCGAGCACGATGCCCAGGACCACCGAGAAAGGCACCGCGCGGCGCAGGTTGATGTCCTTGCCGCTGTAGAAGCGCACGTTGGAAACCATCGTGATGCCGGCGTAGATGGTCACGGCCGCCGCGAGCCATTTCACCTCGCCGCCGCGCACCTGGTAGTCGTTGAACACCCAGATCATTCCGGCGACCAGCGCCGCGGCCGCCGGGCTCGGCAGCCCGGTGAACCAGCGCTTGTCGGCCACCGAGAGCTGCGTATTGAAGCGCGCCAGGCGCAGCGCCGCGCCGACGCAATAGACGAAGGCCGCGATCCAGCCGACGCGTCCCATGTCGCGCAGCGCCCATTCGTACATCACCAGGGCCGGCGCGGCGCCGAACGACACCATGTCGCTCAGGCTGTCGTACTCGGCGCCGAACGCCGACTGCGTGCGCGTGAGCCGCGCGACGCGCCCGTCGAGGCTGTCGAGCACCATGGCGACGAAGATCGCCACCGCGGCCTTCTCGAAATCGTGGTTCATCCCCTGCACGATGGCGTAGAAGCCGGCGAAGAGGTTGAGCGTCGTGAAGAGGTTGGGCAGCAGGTAGATGCCGCGCCGGCGCATCGGCTCGAGCGTGGTCTTGGCGGGCCTTTCGAGGGGCGTGGCCATGGACGAATCGCCTACGGGCGGGCCGGCAGCTCGGCGAGCACGGTGGAAGTGGCCATCACCTTGTCGCCGATCGCCACGCGCGGACGCGAGCCCGGCGGCAGGTACACGTCGACGCGCGAGCCGAAGCGGATGAAGCCGTAGCGATCCCCGCGCGCCAGGCGGTCGCCCGCCTTCGCATAGCACAGGATGCGCCGCGCGATGAGGCCGGCCACCTGGACGCAGCTGAGCTCCTCGCCCGTGTCCATGCGCAGGATGAGGGCGTTGCGCTCGTTGTCGGACGAGGCCTTGTCGAAGGACGCGTTCACGAAGAGGCCGCGGTTGTAGACCACGTCCTTCACCACGCCGTCGACCGGGGAGCGGTTGGAGTGGACGTTGAAGACGTTCATGAACACGCTGATCTTGAGCGCGTCGACGCCGCGATACGGGTCGCGCGCCTGGCCCACGAGCAGGACGCGTCCGTCGGCGGGGCACAGGACCAGTCCGGCGCCCTCCGGGATTTCCCTCGGGGGATCGCGGAAGAACTGCAGCACGAAGAGTGCCGCGAGCCAGAAGGGGAGCGACCACCAGCCGGCGAAATACGTCACCGCCGCCGCGACGATCACAGCGGCCGCGAGGAACGGCCAGCCCTCGCGGGCGACGATGGGATGCGGGTAACCGGACACTCAGTTCCTCGACGTGTCGACGAGCTTGTTCTTGCTGATCCAGGGCATCATCGCGCGCAGCTTCTCGCCCACCTTCTCGATGTCGTGCTCGGCGAGGAGCCGGCGGCGCGCGTTGAGCGTCGGCGCGCCGGCGCGGTTCTCGAGGATGAAGTCGCGCGCGTACTCGCCCGACTGGATGCGCGCCAGGCATTCCTTCATCGCGTGGCGCGCCTCGGCGCCGATCACCTTGGGGCCGGAGACGTATTCGCCGTACTCCGCGTTGTTCGAAATCGAGTAGTTCATGTTGGCGATGCCGCCCTCGTAGATGAGGTCGACGATCAGCTTGGTCTCGGCTTCAACCAACGTTTCATAACCCGCCTTGATCAGCTCCACGATCCCACCGCAGAGCACCGTCTGCTCGCCGAAGAGGTCCGTTTCGGTCTCCTCGCGGAAGTTGGTCTCGATCACCCCGCCGCGAGTTCCGCCGATCGCGGCGGCGTAGGACAGCGCGAGGTCCTTGGCCCTGCCCGAAGGATCCTGGTGGACCGCGATCAGGCACGGCACGCCCCCGCCCTGCACGTAGGTCGAGCGCACCAGGTGCCCCGGCCCCTTGGGGGCGATCATGATCACGTCGAGGTCGGCGCGCGGCGCGATCTGGCGGAAATGGATGTTGAAGCCGTGCGCGAAGGCGAGTGCCGCGCCCTTGCGAATGTTGGGCGCCACGGCCTCGGCGTACACCGCGGCGTGGTTCTCGTCGGGCAGCAGGATCATGACGATGTCGGCTCCCTTGACGGCGTCGCCCACCTCCTTCACGGCGATCTTCGCCTTCTGCGCCTTGTCCCACGAAGCCCCGCCGCGTCGCAGCCCCACCGTCACCTTCACTCCCGAATCCTTGAGGTTCTGGGCGTGCGCGTGGCCCTGCGAGCCGTAGCCGATGATGGCGACCTTCCTGCCCTTCACCAGCGAAAGGTCGGCGTCCTTGTCGTAATAGACCTTCATGTTCGTTTCCTCGATTGTCTTTCTGGCGGGTTTCAGGCCTTCAGGACCCACTCGCCGCGGCCGATGCCGGAGACCCCGGTGCGGACCGTTTCCAGGATGGCGCTGTGGTCGAGCGCCTCGAGGAAGGCGTCGAGCTTCTCGGTCGTGCCGGTGAGCTCGATCGTGTAGGACTTGTCGGTGACGTCGATGATGCGCCCGCGGAACACGTCGGCGGTGCGCTTGACCTCCTCGCGGTCCTTGCCTGCCGCGCGGACCTTGACGAGCATGAGCTCGCGCTCGATGTGCTTGCCCTCGGACAGGTCGACGACTTTCACGACGTCGACCAGCTTGTTCAACTGCTTGGTGATCTGCTCCACGATCTCATCGGAGCCCACGGTCACGATCGTCATGCGCGACATGGTCGCGTCCTCGGTGGGCGCGACGGTGAGCGTTTCGATGTTGTAGCCGCGCGCGGAGAAAAGCCCCGCCACGCGCGAGAGCGCACCCGCTTCGTTCTCCACGAGAATGGAGAGGATGTGGCGCATGGCGCGCCCTCCTTATAGTTCTTCTGAGAGGATCATTTCCGACATCCCCTTGCCGCCCGGGATCATCGGAAATACGTTTTCGGTCTGGTCGGTGATGAAATCCATGAAGACCAGCTTGTCCTTCATGGCGAACGCCTCGCGCAACGCCGGCTCGATGTCGCCCGGCTTCTCGATCTTCATGCCGACGTGGCCGTAGGCCTCGGCGAGCTTCACGAAATCGGGCAGGGCGTCCATGTACGACTCGGCGTAGCGGTTTTCGTGGAAGAACTCCTGCCACTGCCGCACCATACCCATGTAGCGGTTGTTCAGGTTCACGATCTTCACCGGCAGGTGGTACTGCTTGCAGGTCGAGAGCTCCTGGATGCACATCTGGATCGAAGCTTCCCCGGTCACGCAGGCGACGTCGGCCTCGGGGAAGGCGAGCTTCACGCCCATCGCGTAGGGCAATCCCACGCCCATGGTGCCAAGGCCCCCGGAGTTGATCCAGCGGCGCGGCTTGTCGAAGTGGTAGAACTGCGCCGCCCACATCTGGTGCTGGCCCACGTCGGAGGTGATGTAGGCGTCGCCGCGCGTGACCTGGTAGAGCTTCTCGATCACCATCTGCGGCTTGATGATCGGCGAGGCGCGGTCGTACTTGAGGCAGTCCTTCGCGCGCCACGCGTCGATCTGCTTCCACCACGCCGCAAGCGCGGCGGCGTCGGGGCGCTCGCCCGAGGCCTTCACCTGCGCGATCAGATCGGTGAGCACTTCCTTCACGCCCCCGACGATCGGCACGTCGACCCTGACGCGCTTGGAGATCGACGACGGATCGACGTCGATGTGGACGATCTTTCGCGCCGGGTTGCCGGCGGCGAAATGCGCGGGATTGCCGATCACGCGGTCGTCGAAGCGCGCGCCGACGGCGAGCAGCACATCGCTCTCCTGCATCGCCATGTTGGCCTCGACCGTGCCGTGCATGCCGAGCATCCCCACGAACTGCTTGTCAGTGCCAGGATAGGCGCCCAGGCCCATGAGAGTGTTGGTGACCGGAAAGCCGAGCAGGCGCACGAGCTCGATCACCTCGGCGCAGCCCTCGCCCAGGATCGCGCCGCCGCCGACATAGATCATCGGGCGCTTGGCTTCGAGCAGCAGGTGAAGCGCCTTCTTGATCTGCCCGCCGTGCCCCTTGGTGACCGGGCTGTACGAGCGCAGGCTGATCTTCGCCGGATAGTGGAAATGCGCGGCCTGGTTGGAGACATCCTTGGGGATGTCCACCACCACCGGGCCGGGGCGTCCCGTCGTGGCGATGTGGAACGCCTTCTTGATCGTGATCGCGAGCTGGTTCACGTCCCTCACAAGGAAGTTGTGCTTCACGCAGGGGCGCGTGATGCCGACGGTGTCGCACTCCTGGAAGGCGTCCTCGCCGATCGCTCGCGTCGGCACCTGGCCGGTGATCACCACCAGCGGGATCGAATCCATGTGGGCAGTGGCGAGTCCGGTGACCGCGTTGGTCACGCCCGGGCCGCTCGTAACGAGCGCTACGCCGCATTTGCCCGTCGCGCGCGCGTAGCCGTCGGCCGCGTGCACCGCGCCTTGCTCGTGGCGCACCAGGATGTGCTTCACATCCTTCTGCCTGAAGATCGCGTCGTAGATGTGCAGGACCGCGCCCCCCGGATAGCCGAATACGAATTCGACGCCCTCGGCCTTGAGGCAGCGGAGCACGATTTCGGCACCCGTCAGGGTGTCGCCGGTGGTGGCCAGCGGGGGTAGCTGAAGTTCCATGCTAAAGCCTTGTATATCGAGCGTTTTTCCGAGGGTGAACCAAAGACATTAGCGGCTGGGCGGGGATTGGTCAAGCCAAAATGCTGCGCTGCAATCAGCGCCCGCCCCGGGTCAGGGTCCCTGCGAGGTTTGTTACCATTCGCCGCAATAACGCGATGCGCCGCCGATCCCCGGAGAGAGAACCTGGCCACCCCGAAGGAGCTGTCCGACTTCCTCGCCTCCGTGGAGCGGCGCGCCTTCAAGCAGAGCGTGTACGCGGTGCACGAGGAGCAGGCGGCCCTCGACATCGTGCAGGACGCCATGATGCGTCTCGCGGAGAAGTACGCCGACCGGCCCGCGACCGAGCTGCCGCTGCTTTTCCAGCGAATCCTGCAGAATGCGATCCGCGACCACTTTCGCCGCGGCAAGGTGCGCTCGACGTGGACGACCCTGCTCTCGGGCCTGGGTCTCGGCGGCGAGGATGAGGAAGGCGACCCGCTGGAAACGTTCGAGGTCGACGAGGCGTCGAACATCCCGGCCAATCCCGCCGATCGCCTCGAGCAGTCCCAGGTGATGGAGGCGATCGAGCAAGCGGTGCGGGCGCTGCCCGGGCGTCAACGCGAGGCTTTCATGCTGCGTTACTGGGAGGAACTCGACGTGAGCGAGACCGCCAAGGTCATGGGATGTTCGGAAGGCAGCGTGAAAACGCATTGCTCCCGGGCGACCCACGCCTTGGCGAAAGTCCTGAGATCAAAAGGGATAACGCTATGAATGAAAAGGAATTTGCTGGCAAGCTGAAACCCTGGCTCGACCGCTCCGCGGCCGGGATCGGGGAATTTCAGGCGACGAAACTGAAAGCGGCCCGTCTGCGCGCCCTGGACGCTTTCGGCGAGCCCGTGCGCGTCCTCGGCGTGGTGACCGTCAGTGCCGGCACCGCGCAGGCGATCCAGTACCGCGTCTTCCCGCAGGCCCTCCTGTGGGTGCCGATCGTCGCCCTCCTGGCGACGCTCGCGATCAAGTCCGTGAGTGAAGCCGACTTGGGGGCGCTCGACGCGCAACTCCTCACCCAGGAGCTGCCTCCCGACGCATACCTCGACCAGGACTTCCGCTCATGGCTTGGAGACTCACGCAGCTGATCGGCGCGCTCGCGCTCGCCGGCGCGCTCGGCCTGGCGCCCGCGGCGATCGCGGCGGACCTGAAGACGCCGCAAACGCCCTGGTCGAGCCTCACGCCGGAGCAGCGGCGCATCCTGCGCCAGGTGGAGCCGGACTGGCCCCGCATGCCCGGCTACCAGCAGCAGCGCCTCATGGGCGCGGCGCGGCAATACCCCAAGCTGCAGCCGATCCAGAGGGAGCGCTTCGAAGAGCGCGTGCGCGATTGGGCGGCGATGACGCCCGAGCAGCGCAATGCCGCGCGAGAGGCCTTCCAGGGCCTTCGCAAGCTCCCGCCGGAAAAGCAGCACGAGCTGCGCGAGCGCTGGTTGCAGCGCCACGGAGGCGAGGAAGGTCCGCGGGCGCAGTCCGGGCGCGGAAGCGACGAGGGCCCGGGGCGCGGTGAACGGCGATAGCGGGCCGCGGGCGCCGGGCCTGCTGCGGCGCCTCGCGAGCGCGCTCTACGACGCGCTGATCCTCGCCGCGCTGGTGCTGGTCGCCACCTTCCCCTTCCTCGCCGTCTTCGGCGATTCCACGCACGGCTGGCAGCGTCACGTGCTGCAGGGCTGGGTGGTGCTGGTGGCCGGAGCGTACTTCGTCGGCTTCTGGACGCGCGGCGGGCAGACGTTGCCGATGAAGACGTGGCATATCCGCGTGGTGCGCCGCGACGGCGCGCCGCTGGGCATCGGCCGCGCCACCCATCGCTATCTCCTCGCCCTGCTGGGCACTCTCGCCGCCGGGCTCGGCTTCGCGTGGGCGCTGCTCGATCGCGATCGCCAGTTCCTGCACGATCGCCTCGCCGGCACGGCCCTGGTGGAGGCGCGCTAGCGCTTCTCGGCGCGCACCAGCAGCGCCGCGGCCACGGCGCTCACGATCACCACCGGCAGCCCCGCGGAAACCAGCGCCGGCCAGTCGTTGAGCAGGCCCACGTGCGAGAAGAGGCGGCCGGCAAAATTGAACGCGAGGCCGATCAGGATGCCGAGGATCAGCTTGGCGCCGACGCCGCCGGAGCGCGCCGACTGCACCCCGAACGGAATGGCGAGGACCATCATCACCACCGCGGCCAGCGGGCTGAAGAACTTGCTCCAGAAGGCGATCTCGTAGCGCGTCGATTGCTGGTGGTTCTCCCGCAGGTGGTCGATGTAGGAGCGCAGGTTCATCGCCGACATGCGCTCGGGCACGATCTTGAGCACCGAGAGGATGTCCGGGGTGAGGACCGAGTCCCAGGTCGACGCGGGCAGCTTCTGCAGGATGGCGCGGTCGCCATCGAAGCGCGTGAGCTCGACGTTGCTGAGCGTCCATTGGTTGGAGCCCGCGTAGGTGCCCTTGTCGGCGCGCCGGATCGAGGTGAGCCGGAACGCCGCGTCGAAATCGTAGATCTTCAGGTTGAGCAGCGCCGTATCGGGCGTCACGTCCTGGATGTTGATGAAGCTGTGGTCGTCCTTCACCCAGAAACCCGAGCGGAATTCGCGCGCCACGATCGAGCTGGTCGCCTTCAGGCGCAGGGCCTTGGCGGCTTCCTCGGTGTAGGGCGCGATCAGCTCGCCGAAGGCGAGCGTTACCAGGGCGACCACCGCGCCGGCGACGCCGACATGCAGCGCGAGCTGGCGCAGCGACAGCCCCGAGGCGCGCATCACGGTGATCTCCGACTGCTCCGACATGCGCGCGAGCGCGAACAGCGTGCCGATGAGCCCCGCCGCGGGAAGGAGCACGTAGGCGTGCGAGGGCAGCGTCAGGGCCACGAACGTGAGCATGGCGTTCAGGCGGTAGTTGGTGTTCTTGCCGAGGTCGTCGAGCTCGCGGATCAGGTCGAAGAAGCCGAAGAGCGCGAGCAGCGCCGCGAGGACCAGCAGGCTGGTGAGCAGGATCTCGCGCGCGAAATAACGCATCAGCATTGCGGAATCTTAATGGAAACCGGCGCCGCGGCGCCCGCGATGAAGCTAGCGGAGCATCTCCTGCAGGCGCGCCACCATCACGTCGGCCTGTTCCGTCCCCGTGCCCTTGGCGATCGCCTCGCGATAGGGCTCGACCAGCTCGACCAGGTCGGCGACCACGCCGGCGCGCTCGAGCTTCATGGTGAAGAAGAACGAGCGGATGCCGAGCGCGTCGACCACCGTGGTGTTCATGAAGTTCTTCGCCTCGCGGAAGCGCGCGAACTCGTCGGCCGGAGCCGTGGTTGCCGCCGCGCCCGGAGCGGCCGCGGAACCCTGGGTACGCTCGATCAGCCCGGCGGCGGCGAGCTGCGCGAGGAAGTCGGGCGGGGCGCCGACCTTCCCGGCCTCCTCCTTGAGGATCAACTCCGGGCGCATGCCGTCGATGAGGATCAGCATGGTGCGCAGCCTCGGGCTCAGCTTGAGCTTGCGGTCCCGTATCTCCGCAAGCCCGAGCGCCGTCTTGCGATGGATGTCCCCCGCGGCCATGCGCCAATTGTCCACGCGATGCGCCCGGCACTCAACAAGAAAAACGCCCCGCCGGATCCCGGCGGGGCGCGGTTCAGCAGGCAAAACCTCAATCGTTGATGTTGCGGTCTCTGTTGTCGCTGAGGAAGAAGAAGCCGATGACCACCGTCATCAGCGCCACTCCGATCGGATACCACAGCCCGAAGTAGATGTCGCCCGAGGCCGCCACCATCGCCGTGGCGAGCAACGGCAGCATCCCGCCGAACCACCCGTTGCCGATGTGGTAGGGCAGCGACATCGAGGTGTAGCGGATCTTGGTCGGGAAGAGCTCCACCAGGAACGCCGCGATCGGCCCATAGACCATGGTCACGTAGATGAGCATGATGAAGAGGATCAGCAGCGTCATTGGCCAGTTGATGGCGTCCTTGGCGGCCGAGGTCGGGTACTTGAGGTCCGCGAGGGCCTTCTTCACCTCCGCTTCCTTGTACCCCTTGAGCTCCGTCGGGCCGATCTTCAGGATGACGTTGTCGGGCGACGCCGCCGGAAGGTCGCTCGACGTGAACGACAGCCCGGACTTCGTGAGGAAGTCCTTCGCGCGGTCACAATCCGAGAACTTCGACCACGGGCCCACGAAGATGTGGAACTGGCATTCCTTCGCCTGGACCGAGATCGGGTTCGCCTTCGCAAAGGTCTCGAGCCCCGGGTTCACGTAGTGCGTGAGCGCCTGGAAGAGCGGGAAGTAGGTCAGCGCGGCGATGAGGCATCCGGCGAGGATGATCTTCAGCCGCCCGATCTTGTCGGAGAGCGCGCCGAACACGATGAAGAACGGCGTGCCCAGCAGCAACGAGATCGCGATCAGCGTGTACGCGGTCTGCCCATCCACCTTGAGCGTGATGGTGAGGAAGAAGAGCGCGTAGAACTGGCCCGTGTACCACACCACGCCCTGGCCGGCCGTGGCGCCGAGGAGCGCCAGCAGCACGTACTTGTTGTTCGGGTAGTGGAAGAAGCTCTCCGTGAGCGGCGCCTTCGATCCGCGGCCTTCCGCCTTCATCCGCTGGAACACCGGCGACTCATTGAGCTTCAAGCGGATGTAGATCGAGAAGATCAGCAGGAGGAGGGAGACGAGGAACGGAATGCGCCAGCCCCATGAGGCGAAGTCCTTGGGTTCCATGACGCCGCCGAACCGGCAGACGCCGATCACCGCCAGCGCGAGGAAGAAGCCCAACGTCGCCGTGGTCTGGATCCACGCCGTGTCGTAGCCGCGCTCGCCCTGGGGGGCATGCTCGGCCACATAGGTCGCCGCGCCGCCGTACTCGCCGCCGAGCGCGAGGCCCTGCACGAGCCGCAGCAGCACGAGGAGGACCGGGGCGGCCCAGCCGATGGTCTCGTAGGTGGGCAGCAGGCCGACCGCGAAGGTCGAGAAGCCCATGAACAGGATCGTCACGAGGAACGTGTACTTGCGGCCCACGAGGTCGCCGATGCGCCCGAACACGATCGCTCCGAAGGGCCGCACCAGGAAGCCGGCCGCGTAGGTCGCGAACGCCGAGAGCAGCGCGGCGGTCTGGTTGCCCGAAGGGAAGAACAGCGCGGCGAAGAACGGCGCCAGCACTGCGTAGAGGTAGAAGTCGTACCACTCGAAGACCGTGCCGAGGGAAGACGCGAATATGACTCGCTTCTCCTCGCCGCGGTCGACGCCGTTCATCGTCGTCGTTGCCATGAACCCTCCTCTGGTCGCGAATGAGAATGACGCGGGGCACGCGCGCCCCGCGTTCCCGGGCGCGCCATTTCTTCCTGGCGGCTACCCCCGGGACGACCGATGCTATCGGGGCGGGAGGGCTACGCGCAATTGGGGTAAACCCTAACCGGCGGCCGCGACCACGGTCTGCACCAGCTCGGCGACCGAGCTCACCTCGAGCTTCTCCATCAGGTGCGCGCGGTGGGCCTCGACCGTCTTGATGCTGATGTCGAGCGCCTCGGCGATCTCGCGGTTGATCGTGCCCGCCACCACCAGGTCGAGGACCTCGCGCTCGCGTTGCGTGAGCTGCGCGAGGCGCTCGGCGCAGCGCAGGCGGTGCTCGCATCCGGCGCGCGAGCGCGCGTCGCGCTCGATGCATTCGTGCACCAGCTCGACGACTCGCTTGTAGTCGAACGGCTTCTCGATGAAGTCGATGGCGCCTTCCCTCACCGCCCGCACCGCCTTCGGAACGTCCGCCCCTCCCGACAGGAAGATCACCGGGAGCGTGACGCCGTTCTCCTTGAGCTGCTGCTGCAGGTCGAGGCCGCTCATGCCGGGCATGTTGAGGTCGAGGACGAGGCAGCCGGGCTGGTCGCTCCGATAGGCGTGCAGGAAGCTGCGCGCGTCGGGGAAGACCTCGGCGCGCAGGCCGTTGCGCTTCATGAGCCAGGCGAGCAGCTCGCGGGTCGAGGCGTCGTCGTCGACCACGAAGACCACCGGCTCGAGGCTCATGCCGCCTCTCCCAGGAGCGCCCGCACCCTCGTCACCAGGTCCTGGGTCGAGAAAGGCTTGGTCATGTATTCGTCGGCGCCCGCGGCCCGGCCGCGCGTCTCGTCGCTCGTCGCACCGCGCGCGGTGAGCATCAGCACCCGCGTGGCGCGCAGCGCGGGCGTGGCGCGAATGCGCTCGCAGACCTCGAAGCCGCTGCGTCCCGGGAGCATGACGTCGAGCAGCACCAGGTGCGGCGAGAAATCGGCGAGCGAGGCGAGCGCCGTCTCGCCGTCGCGCGCGACGCGTGTCTGGAAGCCGGCGTGGCGCATGAGGAACTCGAGCGAGGCGATGATGCTCTCCTCGTCCTCGGCGATGAGGATGCGCTTGGCGCTCATTCGGCGGCGATCGCCGCCCGGGCGGCCTCGGCGTTGTGGGCGAGCGGCAGCGTGAAGGAGAAGGTCGAGCCCCGGCCCGGCTCGCTCTGCACCCACAACCGGCCGCCCAGGCGCGCGACGATCTGGCGCGAGATCGCGAGCCCCAGGCCGGTGCCGGCCGGCTTGCGCGTGAGGGTGTCGCCGACCTGGCGGAACTTCTCGAAGATCACGGCCTGGTGCTCGCGGCTGATGCCCTCGCCGTTGTCGGCGACGTCGATGCGCACGCCCGCAGCATCCTCCGCGAGCCGCACCTCGACGCGCCCGGTCTGCGGGGAGCAGAACTTCACCGCGTTGGAAAGGAGGTTCAGCATCACCTGCATCACGCGGTCGCGGTCGGCAAGCACCAGCGGGACTCGCGCCGGCAGCGTCGCTTCGATCGCCACGCCGCGGCCCTTGAAGATCTGGCTGGTGGCGCTCACGGCGTCGCCGACGATTTCCCGCAGGTCGACGTCGGCGGTGCGCCACTCGGCCAGGCCCGACTCGAGTTTGGCGAGGTCGAGCACCTGGTTGATGAGCCGGGTGAGGCGCTCGGACTCCTTGATCACCAGGCCGAGGAAGCGGTGGCGCTCCGCCGGATCGATGTCCGGATTGTCATAGAGGATCTCGGAGAAGGCGCGGATCGACGTGAGCGGCGTGCGCAGCTCGTGCGTCACGGTCGAGATGAAGTCGTCCTTCAGGCGGTCGAGCTCCTTCAGGCGCTCGTTGGCGGCCTTGAGGCCGGCGGTGGCGGCTTCGAGCTCGTGCTGCTTTTCCTCGAGCTCGTGGCTGTAGGCGATGACATGCGAGGCCTCGTCGATGATGGTCATCACCTCGTCCAGGCCGAGCGTCTCCTCCTGCGCCACGGTGGCGACGATGGTGTGCGCCGAGGCCGCGCCGATGGTCCCGGCGAGCTGCAGCTCGGCGAAGCCCACCAGGTCGGCATCGGCCTCGAGCTCGTCGGCGGACTTGAGGCCGCGAACCGTCGCGTACGCCTGGAAGAGCTCCGCCGCGCGCGTCGGGCCGAGGAACCTCCCGAGGAGCGTCTGCAGCGCCGAGACCGAGGTCGCCGCGCGCCACTGCTGGCCGCGCTCGCCGGTCTGCGTGAAGACGTCGACGAAGAGCGTCGCCTGGCTGTGCTCGGCGGCGCTCTGGCGCCCCAGGTTCGATACCAGGACGAAGGCGCCGATGTTGGCGAACATGCTCCAGACCATCGCGTGCGTGATCTGGTCGAGGCCCGCGAGCCCGAAGAGTTGCGTCGGGCGCAGGAGCGCGATGCCGAAGAGCCCGCCCTGCACCACGTCCATCCCGAACCAGCCCGACTTGGCGAACGCCGGAAGCAGCAGGGTGTAGAGCCAGACGGCGAAGCCCGCGGTGAGGCCGGCAAGCGCGCCGTTGCGCGTCCCTCCCTTCCAGTAGAGCCCGCCCAGCAGCGGCGGGGCGAACTGCGCCACCGCGGCGAAGGAGATGAGGCCGATCGACACCAGCGCGTAGGCTTCCCCCGCGGCGATGAAGTAGTAGTAGCCCAGGAGCAGGATCACCACGATCGCCGCGCGCCGGACGTCGAGCAGAACCGCGGTGAGGTCGGGCCGCGCCGCGAGGTTCAAGCGCCGGATGCGAAGCAGGATCGGCATCACGAGGTCGTTGCACACCATCGTCGAGAGCGCGATCGTCTCGACGATCACCATGCCGGTCGCCGCCGAGATGCCACCGATGAACACCAGCAGCGTGAGCGCCTCGCGGTGGTTGGCCATCGGCAGGGTGAGCACGAAGCTGTCGGGGTCGACGTTGCCCTGCGGGAAGGTGAGCAGCCCGCCGAAGGCGATCGGCAGCACGAACACGTTGATCGCGAACATGTACAGCGGGAACAGCCACATCGCGGTCTTCACGTGCTTCTCGTCGACGTTCTCGATCACCGCGACCTGGAACTGCCGCGGCAGGAACAGGATCGCGAACATCGATAGCACCGTCATCCACGCCCAGCTCGCGAGCGTGCCCTCCTTCTCGAAGGGCGTGGTGAGCGGCGCCACCTCCGCCAGACGCGAGGCGCGGCTGAAGATGTCGCCGAAGCCGTCGAACATGCCGTAGGTGACGTAGAAGCCCACTGCCAGGAAGGCGACGAGCTTCACCAGCGACTCGAAGGCGATCGCCGCGACCATCCCCTCGTGGCGCTCGCTCACGTCGAGGTGCCGCGTGCCGAACGCGATCGTGAAGAGCGCCATGAACATCGCCACGTAGAAGGCGGTCACCTGCAGGATCGGCATCGTCCCCGATTCCTGGGGCATGACGAGGTCGGGATACTGGAACAGGATCTGGAAGCTCGACGACACCGCCTTCAGCTGCAGCGAGATGTAGGGCACGATGCCGACCACCGCGATCACGGTGACCAGCCCGCCCAGGAGCGCGCTCTTGCCGTAGCGCGAGGCGATGAAGTCGGCGAGCGACGTGATGCGCGCGAGCTTGGACACGCGCAGGATCTTGCGCAGCACGAACCACCACAGCAGGATCATGAGGGTCGGCCCGATGTAGATGGGCAGGAACCCGACGCCGTCGTGCGCGGCGCGCCCGACGCTGCCGTAGAAGGTCCACGCCGTGGCGTAGACCGCGAGCGACAGGCTGTAGATGACCGGGCTCGCGATCACCGAGCGGCCCGCGCGCGCTCGCCGGTCGGCGTAATAGGCGACCGCGAACAGCAGGCCGATATAGCCGAAGGAGGCGAGGACGACGACCCAGGGTTGCAGCATCGGGCCGCTAGTCCGAACGCTCCATCACCATCGCGACCAGCACGATCAGCAGCGCCCAGGCCGCGAACAGGTAGGCGTAGAGCAGCGGGACGCCCAACAGCGTCGTGCGCACGTTGAAGAGCACCAGCAGGGGATAGTTGAAGAAGAGGCACCCCAGCAGGAACAGGCCGAACAGCCGCTGCCCCGTGCGGCTCGACTTGGGCATCGCGATCCTCCGGTGGCCCCGTGTTCCCGGGGCTTCACCGACAGCTTAGAGGTTTTGCTTCAGCTGTTCCAGAATCGCGGGGTTCTCGAGCGTCGAGATGTCCTGCGTGATGGCTTCGCCCTTGGCGATCGAGCGCAGGAGCCTGCGCATGATCTTCCCGGAGCGCGTCTTGGGAAGGTTGTCGCCGAAGCGGATGTCCTTGGGCTTGGCGATCGGCCCGATCTCCTTGGCGACCCATTCGCGCAGCTCCTTGGCGATCCTGAGCGCCTCGTCGCCGGTGGGACGCGCGCCCTTGAGGACCACGAACGCGCATACCGCTTCACCGGTGAGCTCGTCGGGACGCCCGACCACCGCGGCCTCGGCGACGAGCTTCGAGTTGGCGACCAGCGCGGATTCGATCTCCATCGTTCCGAGGCGGTGCCCGGAGACGTTCAGCACGTCGTCGATGCGCCCCATGATCCGGTAGTAACCATCCTCGTCGGTGCTCGCGCCGTCGCCCGCGAGGTAGTACTTGCCCTTGAAGTCCTCCGGGTAGTAGCTCTTCTTGTAGCGCTCCGGATCGCCCCAGATCGTGCGGATCATGGCGGGCCACGGGCGCTTGATCACGAGGATCCCGCCCTTGCCCCCGCCCACCGGATGCCCGGTCTCGTCGACGATGTCGGTGATGATTCCCGGCAGCGGCAGCGTGCAGGATCCGGGCTTGAGCGGCGTCGCCCCGGGTAGCGGCGAGATCATGTGCCCGCCGGTTTCGGTCTGCCACCAGGTGTCAACGATCGGGCAGCGCCCTCCTCCGACCACCGTGTGGTACCACATCCACGCCTCGGGATTGATCGGCTCGCCCACGCTGCCGAGGATGCGAAGGCTCGTGAGGTCGTACTTCTTCGGCAGATCCCCGCCCGCCTTGATGAGCGAACGGATCGCGGTGGGCGCGGTGTAGAACACGTTCACCTTGTGGTCCTGGATCATCTTCCAGAAGCGCCCCGCGTCCGGATAGGTCGGGACGCCTTCGAACATCACCTCGGTCGTCCCCGCCGCGAGTGGGCCGTAGGTGATGTAGGTGTGCCCCGTGACCCAGCCCACGTCGGCGGTGCACCAGAAGATGTCGGTGGGCTTGTTGTCGAATACCCACTTCATCGTGAGCACGGCCCACAGCAGGTAGCCACCGGTCGAGTGCTGCACCCCCTTCGGCTTGCCGGTGGAGCCCGACGTGTAGAGGATGAAGAGCGGGTGCTCGGCGTTCACCCACGTCGGCTCGCAATCCATCGGCTGGCTGCGCACCACGTCGTGCCACCACTTGTCGCGCGGCGCCGTCATCGGCACGTTCGAGCCGCTGCGCTTGTAGACGATCACGCTGCGCACCTTCTCGCAGCCGCCCATCGCGAAGGCCTCGTCGACCACGGGCTTGAGGGGAATCTCCTTGCCGCCGCGGAATTGCCCGTCGGCGGTGATCACTTCGGTCGCGCCCGCGTCGATGATGCGTTCCTGCAGGCTCTTGGCGCTGAAGCCGCCGAACACCACCGAGTGGGTCGCGCCGATGCGCGCGCACGCCTGCATCGCCACCACCGCCTCGATCGACATCGGCATGTAGATGAGCACGCGGTCGCCCAGGTTCACGCCGTGCGCCTTGAGCGCGTTGGAGAGCTGGCACACGCGATGGTAGAGCTCCTTGTAGGTGACCTTCGTCACCTTGCCGTCGTCGGCCTCGAAGATGATCGCGACCTTGTCGGGCTGCGTGCGCAGGTGCCGGTCGAGGCAGTTGTACGACGCGTTGAGCTCGCCGTCGTGGAACCAGCGGAAGAACGGCGCCTTCGACTCGTCGAGCGTCTTGGTGAAGGGCTTGTGCCACAGCAGCGCCTCGCGCGCCTGGCGCGCCCAGAAGCCCTCGAAGTCGCGCTCGGCTTCCTTGCACAGCGCCTCGTAGGCGGCCATTCCGGAGATGTTGGCTTTCCCCACCAGCTCCGCGGGAGGCGGAAAGACGCGCGTTTCCTGCAGCACCGACTCGATGGTGGACATGGCAGTTTCTCCTCTCGAATGCG
>WNFM01159317.1_pt2 | contig 16382 bp, 18 predicted proteins | sample 5400271 | NCBI WGS metagenome assembly WNFM01 (sample SAMN13153352, study PRJNA577476) | soil metagenome | isolation source: 60 cm saprolite on Douglas fir-dominated hillslope | place: USA:California | collected 2013-09-17
TATTTGTTCAGCGCCGCCAGGCCCGGCCCCGAGGTGAGGCACCTGTTCGGCGCAGCCCGCAGCGGCACCGCCGCTGTGGCCTAGCGACAACCGCGCTCGCCGCTGGTCCTGCTGCGTCGGCGCGCTCTTTAATCCCGGTCGATCTGCCGGCTCGTGTCGGCCGCGCAGTGATCTTTATTTAACCACAACCAACTATTTTTGGCCTCGACCAGCGTTGGAGGCGTCGATGTCCAGATCGAAGTTCTTGTTTGCAATAGTTTTTTTCCTGGGCTTCGGTCAGGCTTGGGCAGAAGGCGCCAATGATCCGACCGGTATCTGGCTAACCCAAGCCGGCGATGCGAAGATCCGCATCAGCCATTGCAGCACCACGCTTTGCGGCACGATTGTCTGGTTGAAGGTCCCGGTCAATTCGGCGACCGGAAAACCTCAGGTCGACGACAAAAATGCCAATCCCGCACTGACAAAACGTCCGATCATCGGCATCAACATCTTCAAGGCGATGAAAGCCGTCGCCAACAACAAATGGTCGGGCGTCATCTATAATGCAGACGACGGCAATTCCTATTCAAGCGACGTGATTGTCGCCGGCCCGAAAAAACTCGAAGTGCGCGGGTGCGTGATGGGAATCCTGTGCGGCGGCGAGACCTGGACCAAGGTCGGCGACGTGACCGTGGCTGACGCGGCTGACCAACTCGAACCCTCGTCGTCCCGGCCTTGAGCCGGGACCCATAACCCCAAATATCGATGTTGGAATGAGCTGGAGCCCCAGCTCGACGTGACCACGAACTTCGGTGGTTATGGGTCCCTGCTTTCGCAGGGACGACGGGAATTAGCGGCCCGTCCTTACGCCGCCAACCTGCCGCGATTGTTCTCGGCCAGGATCGGGCGGACAAGTCGCCCAAAACGCTCGGCCTCCTCGTCGTGCAGATAGCCGGACAGGCAGAACGAGTGACAGCCGGCGTCGATGAATTGCTGCAGCGTGTCGGCGCATTGGGCGGGATTGCCGACCACCGCGATGCCGGCGCCCGGCCGGACGCGGGTGATGCCGGTCCACAGATGCGGCAATAGCAGATCGCCGTATTCGCGGGCGAGCTGTTGCACGCGCAAATTGGCCACCGAATTGTTGTAGAGCGTCCGCCTCTCCTCCTTCAGCCGCTCGGTCGCGTTGCGCACCAAAATGTCGGCGGCCTCCCAGGCGTCGGTTTCATTTTCGCGGCAGATGATTTGCAGGCGCATGCCGAAGCCGATCTCGTTTTCGCGGCCATGCGGGCGCGCCAGCGCCCTGATCTCGGCGATGTTTGAGGCAATCCGCTCCGGCAGGTCGCCCCAGAACAGATGCACGTCGGAATGCTTTGCGGAGATTTCCCAGGCTTCCCGCGAGCCGCCGCCGAGATAGAATTTCGGATAGGGTTTTTGCAGCGACCGCGGCCGGACACGCGCGCCTGACAGCGTGTGAAATCTGCCTTTGAAATCCAAAGGGCCAGGCGCGGTCCATAGCGCCTTGAGGATCGAAACTTCTTCTTCCATCAACGCGTAGCGCTCTTCCTTGGCGTGGCGCACGCCTTCGGCCACGACCTCGCTTTCGTTCTGGCCGGCGATCAGATTGACGCAGATGCGCCCGCCCGACATCTGGTCGAAGGTCGAGATCATCTTCGCCAGCAGCACCGGATTGATGTAGCCGGGGCGCGCTGCGATCAGCGGTTTTATCGTTTGCGAGCGCGCCGCCATGAATGCGCCCGAGATCCACGCCTCCCAGCAGGTCGAGCCGACCGGGATCAGCAAATACTCAAAACCCGCCGCCTCCGCGGCGCTTACCACGCGCTCACACAATTCCGGCGATCCGGCCACCTCGGCCGCAGCCACGCCATAGGCCGTGGTGTCGCCATGCGTGGGCAGATACCAACCGAATTCGAGCGGACGCATGGACTTTTCTCCTTAACGCGCGGCGATGCCTGCGCATGGCCAGGAAGCGGCGAGTGTACAGCCTGCGTGCGGAGCGACAATCGGCCGGCGATGGCGGCGCTAACCGGCGGAGTTTTGTCGCAAAATCCGCTCGCGATAGGCCTCCATTCCCTTCCGAACATCCTTATCCGCAACCCATTCCCCGCCCTCATCCATGACGCCCGCCTCCAGCATCGCGGCGGCGCAGGGCCAATGCAGATCGACCCAGTGCGGAATCTCAGCCTCCGCCATGCCGCTCCGGCGGCAGATGCGCGCGGCCATCTCGCGGGCCAACGGTTCGATGTTCGAGGTCATGGGTGAGGTCATGGGAAGGTCATCCACTGCCCCGGTTCCGGGCGGAGTGTTGTGTTCCCGGACATTGCCCACAGCAAGGCAATCGGCTAAATGAACCCCGATGCACCCGTAGCTCAGCTGGATAGAGCGTTGCCCTCCGAAGGCAAAGGTCACACGTTCGAATCGTGTCGGGTGCGCCAGTTCGCGATACGCTATTGACGCCGCAACTCGCCGTTCTCCCGATGCAAGCCGTCGGGTTGCATCCGCTGACCGCGCATCTCACAATCTCAACGTATCGCGATGACGGGTTAAGTGCACTGTCACCGTAATACCATTGCTGACAATGGCTTATTTTGCACGCTGGATAGCAGCCGATGTAACCCGGTTTACGGCGTAGCCGACCATGGCGAATAGAGGGAGGCCGACGGCCGCCAACCAGTTGTAGCCCCACCCAAGGTGCCAAATCCAATCCGCAGCAGCGCAAAGTGCAATCAGAGCAACAACAATTAAGAATGCTATGCTGATGAAATTCGCTGCGCGAAGGATCAATAGATAATACCAGCGTGGCACGCTTTACGCTCCTTCAGCGGTAGTGACTTGTTTCAGTCCGGCCAACGCTTGGCCTCAATGGCGGTGACCACGTCACGCACTGTCAAACTTTCAAACTGCCGCGGCTTCATTCCGAGCAATCGACGGACCCAGCTATGTAGGCGATAGAATGGTTGTTCCCTAGGAGCATATCTGGCGAGGTAGAAGCTTCCCTCCACGCCAAACTCTCGCGTGGCCCAGAGCATCACATCAAAAGCAAGATCGTCCCCATAAATACCGAGATCGCGATACAGTTCTGTATCAGGTGATATCGCCGTGCCACGCGCCCAAGGCAGAAGATGTTCCTCAACTCGGCGAAATGTCTCTTTCATGCAGTAGCCTAATTGTAGGGCGCGAGAAAGGTGGACGCTGTCGCTAAAACAGCTATCGCAATCCAAGCCACCAACCCAACACGAAAAGCTTTCGCCCTGTATTTCAGCCCTTCAGGCGTAAGTTCATCTTTAAAGAGCACCGCATTGAGAGGGTTCGTGTGGACAAACCAGCGCTGCGAGGGGCGGCGACGATTAAAGCTGGCTCGAATAACGAAGTAGGAGCAGGTGAGCATGGAGGCCACCGCGACCACCATGACGCAGGCTGCACAAATAGCTACCGCGGCCCTCATTGTGATCTCCTAGACATCGCGACCAAGATCAGCAGGTGATACCAGCCGGGGAATGCGCACCATACACCTCTAAGGCCGCCTCAGTGGGCGGCCGCTACCGTAGCAAATCAGGCTGGCGATGTCGCCTCGTGGCCCTTCTCATCTGTCCGAGAGGCTGCTCGGATGGCCGCTCTTGAGGGGTCAACCGGACCACCTCGCAATATGGGGATCTAAGAGGCGCAGTGCTGGATCGAACGCCGTCGCAGTTTTGCTGCTTGGAGCGCGTGGCGGATTGCAGCATCATAGCTGCCACAGCGAAACAATAGTGCCCATCTTCATCGGCCGCGGCGCGCCACTTTACAATCTACGCCAGAGCACGCAGCGGCAGCCTCAGCCTAGCCGATGGTGCGCCAACGATTGCTCAGAGGCAGACTATTCGCCTCGTTTGACGCTCCGCGCAAATCTGGCTATAATCTGGCCAGAATGTCTTTCGAGATCGTCCTTGCTCCTGAAGCTGTCGAAGACCTCAGGCGGCTGACGGCAAGTGTTCGCGCGACTGTCCGGACTGCGCTCGAAACGCATCTGAGGCACGAGCCCAAGAAAACGAGCCGCAGTCGCATCAAGCGTTTGCGAGGATTGCTCCGTCCACAGTATCGGCTGCGGGTGGACGAAGTTCGGGTTTTCTACGATGTGTCCGGCACGACCGTCGAGGTTCTGGCAATAGTGCCCAAATCGGAGGCCGAGTCATGGCTCGCACAATTCGGAAATCCGGAGTGAAGGAAGTTCCTTTATCCGAGATCAAGGATGATCTGTCTCGCTTTCTTCGAGAAGCTGAGACGCAGGAGATCGTTATCACGCGCCATGGTAAGCCCGCCGGCGTGTTGATCGGCTTCGAGTCGGAAGAGGACTGGTTCGAGTACCGCCTCGAACACGACCCGCGCTTCCTGCGTCGTATCGAACAGGCGCGAAACAGCCTGCGCGCGGGACGTGGGACCAGGCTCGAAGACATCGAAGGCGAATAACGGCATGTACACACTCCCGTCGGAGTGTGCGCGCCAAGATCGGCAAGTTGTCGGACAGGATAGCGTGGACTCGCGCACGACATCATAGCGCCACGGCGAGGCAGTAGTGCCCATCTTCATCGGCCGTGGCGCGCCATTTACACCAGAGCACGCTTATCGCGACTTACAGGCTGCCTTTCCACGCTGCCGCTTAGCCACTCTGATTTGCGAATCCGAAGAATCCACGCGAAGGTGGACATCGACCCTGAAGCCGACATCAATTGGATGCGGCTTGCGCCAAATCCCTGCCGGCACTTCAAACAAAATCCGTAGCCCACACCCCGAGCGCAGACAGATTCGCACGAGCACCCTTTATCGCGCTCGCTTCGCATCAAACGATCAGCCTGCGAACACTACGATCTCAATGAGCGCCGGGCCGTTCCAGGCGGCCGCGGCGCTCGGGCAGGACCGTTGCCGGCGAAGCCGGCAATCGCGTCAGATTTCGCGCCGCGCCTCGTCGGCTTCCCTCGCCAGTTGCTCGAGGAAGTTAGAAAAAGCCGGCGACTGGCCTTTGAACAGGCCGTCCGCCGTCAGGGCGTTCACGGCTCCCATGGCGGCCCCGCGTGTTTCGGTCGGACGGATGATCGAGACGGGGGTGTTCGGGAACTTGCGGCTGAAGATCGTGGGCTCAGGCATGATCAGGTTGGCCTGCAGGTTCTCGTCGGTGGAGTTGGCGAGGTCGGGGAAGGTCAGGCCGGTGACCGGATCAGTCATCGGCCTGATATTGCCGGCCTTGTCGTGCCAAACCTGGAAATGCATGGTCTCGGTCGGTCCGATGGCCAAGAGGATGCGCAGCACCTCGACGTTGCTGACGCGCTGCGCCAGCGACGGATACAGGCTGCTGCCACCCTGTTCGATGGTTCCGAAATGGAACGCGGCCGTGTTGGCGATGGCCTGGAGTCGGCTCGGCGGCTGGAGGTCTGCGTCGGTGCGCGGGATAGCCGTGTGCTCGCCCGTGGCCAACGACGGAACCGCCGGCGAGAATACATCGCCGAGATCGGGATTGAGCGTGCTGCTGCGGTAGCGGGTCCACCACGACGTGTCGACGGTGAGCCGCATCAAGTTGGTCAGGCGTTTTTTCTTGGAGGAACCAGTCGCCTGGCTGCCGTCCAGCATCCTGAATTTTTCCAGGCTGACCTGGGAGGCATTTTTCGATTGCAGATAGGCGTTGAGGAAATTGGCGTGGGAGAACTCGTCATCGGTGTTGTCGTGAATGTACTGCGACATGTCGTTGTCGATGCTGTTGAGAGCATCCGTATAGGTCTTGATGCCGGTGCCACTCGTGAGCTCGCTGTCCCGGATCCCTCCGAGCTCGTTGTACTGCTCCCACAGGTCGGCTTCGAGGATCTCAAGGGCAGCGAGAAAACGCAGGATGGAGACATCGCCTTCCGTGAGCTCGTCGCCGTCACGGAAATCACGGGCGAGGCTTGTTGCCGGCATCCCTGCGAGCAGCGCGGCTCCCATGAGTCCCGGGCCCACCAGTCCGCCGCGCAACATCGAACGACGGCTCGTCAAACCAACGAATAGCTTCATTATGTTCATGACATTCCCCTGTTAGATGAGATTGGGAGTTGTGATCTGCTTGGCGGGCGCGCAAACGCCGTCGTTCACGCGGTCCGCTCGGCTCGTGTGCTGTTTAGGTCGAACGCCACGGTCGATCGGAACCGTGGGCCAGTCTGACTTGAGGCAATCAAGAAGCAGGCGATTGCGCAGTCGGCGATTGTGAGGGTGAGTCACCCTCGCCGTCAGAGACAAACAAAACTAATGCTGGTCTATTTCATCTCGGATTCGTTTTTCGTCGCGGCGGGCGATGACGAGTCGGTGATCGCGCGACAAATGCATGACGTTGAAATGACGCGGAGGTGACGCATGGCGCTTCGAAGCCGACGTAAATCTTCCGCCTGGCGTCGAACGGCAACGACTTGGTGTCCATCATCGCGGTCGGCCGCGCAACCGTCACGCGGTCGGCGCGGCTTTATTCCCAGCTGTCGAGCTTGATATGATTGATATGATTTGGCGCGGGGGAACCTTTGCCGAATCTCCCCGCGAAATCGTTCAGCCGTTGTCGTACTCGTCGTGGCGGCGCCACCAGGGGCCGGTCTCGTTGCGACCTCTGGGGGCGCGGTCGAGCCACTGGTACATGCCCCAGAGGCCGTCCAGTCCGCGCGCATAGGTGGAATAGGTGTGGTAGACGGCGCCGTCGTCGAGCACGAACGCGCTCATGCCGGGCCGCTCGCGCCTGTAGGTGGGCACGTCGGTTCCGCATGAGGCCGCGAATTGGACAACGGGCTTCGGGACGGCTTCCGGCCTCGCGTCCAGCGCGTGGCCGCCGCGTTTGTAGTTGTATTCGACCGCGCCCTCGCGCTGTTGCTCCTTGGTGACCGAGACGTTGAAGTCGAAGTTGAAATCGCCACCAAGCGCGGACGCCCAGGGGAACGTCCAACCCATCCGCCGCTTGAATGCCGTCAGCTTCGGAAGCGGCGCCTGCGACACTGCCGACAGCGTGACGTCGTGGTTCGCCAAATGGACGGCGAAGCCTTCGAACCCGTCCGCGATCGCCGAGCAGGACGGACACCCTGCTTTGTAGTCGGGTCCGAACATGAAGTGGTAGACGAGGAGCTGCGAGCGTCCTCCGAAGAGGTCTTTAAGCGAGGCGTTTCCTTTATCGGTCTCGAAGCGGTAGTCCTTGTCGATCTGGACCCACGGCAGTGCCTGCCGTCGCCGCGCCAGCTCGTCGCTGCGCCGCGTCAGCTCCTTCTCCGCATCGAGCAGCTCGAGCCGCGCTGCCAGCCATTCCTGACGTGTCCCGACCATGTGTTTCGTCATCGTTCTCTCTCCGTTGGCAAGGTTTGGCACTGTTCGAGTGGGTGAAAGTGGGATCGAGACCGTTAGGCGCCGCTTCGTCGGCCGGAAATCAGCTTCAGCCAAGGGGCCGAATGGAAGGCGCTCATCAGCATGTACATCGGGACCATTCCGGTCAGCGAAGGCCCATGCCCAGCCGAGCAGACCATATCCATCGGGCCCCCGCCGAGAACGCCCGTCATCAGCGCCATGATTGCGAAGGTCGGCGTGGCCGCGAGACATAGCCATTTGGCGATGCCGAGCGCGGCCGCGGCTCCCTCGCCATCACAGCTCGCACCGCCGGTCGCGTTGGCGGGATAGGCCTCGGTCATGGCTTCGCGCCTGCGTCGAGGTTCCGGAAGGCGGCCTCTCCGGCGTCCGACACCTCGACCCATTTCGGGTCGGGCGCAGCCTCGGCAGTGTAATTGTCGTGCCAGTTCCACCATTTGTAGGGCGGGCTCTGGGGGTAGCCCTCCGGCGAGTCTTCCCAAATCTCCTGGCGGCCGAGCGGCGTCGCGTCGAGGTAGCTCCAAATGGTCCCCATCGCCTCGTCGCCGCGGCTGTTGATCAAGTAGGTGCGAAACACGCGCTTGCCGTCGCGGAAGAACACATTATGGCCGTGCCACTCATCCACGCCGAAGTCGGCGTCGAAGCTGTCGGTGATGGTGTACCAGGGCATCTCCCAGCCCATCCGCGCCTTCAGGCGCGCGATGTCCGCCTGCGGTGCGCGCGAGGCGTAGGCGAGTGTGGTGTCGCGGACGTTCAGATGGGCGAGGTGGGCGACCTGATCGGCCCCAAGGGAGCAGCCGCGGCAGGCATGTTCGGGCCAGCCGAACACCCCGGGTTCGAAGAACGCGCGGTAGATGATCAGTTGACGCCGGCCTTCGAACAGGTCGAGCAGGCTCGCGGTGCCCGTCGGCCCCTCGAACGCGTACGCCTTATCCACGGCCATCCACGGCATCCGCCGGCGTTCGGCGGCCAGCGCGTCATGGGCTCGCATCTGGGCCTTCTCCTTCACGAGCAGCTGTTGGCGCGCAGCCTCCCAGGCTTGCGGCGAAACGATCGGTGGCGTGTGCATGGCGAGCCGTCCGCCTTTTCGGTCGTTCTCAGATGAATTAGTCATGGTTGTTGCAACCTCCGAATTGGACGAGTTCCAGCGCGTTCGGGCTGACGTGCTAATCCATCGCTGCACTCGTCGTTGGTCATGAGCTAAACTTAGAGCCGGAAATCGAAGCGATGGGAGTTACAAGTGTGGCGGGATTCCGATGGACTCGTTGATCACGGCCGCAGCGCAAGCCCTCGCAGCCGGCGATCCGCTGGGGGCATTAAAGCGGGTCGCCCTGCGCGACGACGCGCCTGCGCTGGCGCTTCGAGGCATCGCGATGGCGCAGCTCGGCGATCTCGTCCGCGCCAAGGCGCTGTTGCGAAAGGCGGCGCGCGCCTTTAGTCCGAGAGAAGCCGTGGCCCGTGCGAGGTGCGTCGTGGCCGAGGCCGAAATCGCGCTCGCCTCGCGCGACCTGGGCTGGCCGGCGAAGACGCTCGAGGCAGCGCGGGCAACGCTCGATGCGCACGGCGACTTGGTGAACGCCGCGCATGCGCGGTATCTCGAGATCCGGCGCCTGCTCTTGATCGGGCGCCTCGACGAGGCCGAGCGTATGCTCGCCGACCTCGACCCCGCGCCCTTCCCGCCCGCGTCGAGGGCGGCCCACGAGCTGATGGTTGCGGGAATCGCGATGCGACGGCTGCGGACGAAGACAGCGCACGCGGCGCTCGCTCGGGCCAAGCACGCTGCGCACCTCGCCGGTATCCCCGCGCTGGCGGCGGAAGTCGAAAGCGCATCGAACGAGCTGAACACGCCCGCGGCGCGCCTGATCGAGAGCGGCGAGGAGCGCCTCCTTTTGCTTAGGGATGTCGAGGCGTTGCAGGTGTCGAAAGCTCTGGTCGTCGACGCGTGCCGTCACGTCGTGCGCGACCCGCGGACGGTGGTCTCGCTCGCAAGGCGTCCGGTGTTGTTCGCGCTCGCACGCGCGCTGGGCGAGGCGTGGCCGCGAGACGTGCCGAGGGCCACGCTGGTCGCGCTGGCATTCCGGGGCAAGCTCGCCGATGAATCGCATCGCGCGCGGTTGCGGGTCGAAATCGGGCGGCTTCGCAGGGCGATTCGGATGCTGGCCGGCGTGAGCGCGACGAGCCGCGGGTTTGTGCTGGTGCCGCGCCACGCACGGGAGATCGTCGTGTTGGCGCGGCCCGTCGAAGAGCAGCACGCGGCGGTGCTCGCCTTCCTCGCCGACGGTGAATCGTGGTCGAGTTCGGCGCTCGCGCTTGCGCTTGGAGCCAGCCAGCGCACGGTCCAGCGGGCACTCGACCAGCTTGCGGCAACCGGCAAGGTGCAGTGGTTTGACCCCGCCGGTCGGAGGATTCACGACGACCTTGTTACTCCCGGCTCCGCTACCGAGTGGCTAGGATGGAAGCCTGCCTAGCGATATGGAGTGAAGCATGAAAAGATCAGCGGCCGAAATCATCAGGGAATATGGACCCTTTCCGGGTTCCGAGCGCGTCAATGGGGTCACCTATGACGGTCATCACGTCTGGTTCGCGTCCGGAGACAGGCTGAACGCGCTCGATCCGGCAAGTGGGAAGACGGTGCGCTCGATCGATGTCGCCGCGCATGCAGGAACAGCGTTCGACGGCCAGCATTTGTATCAGATCGGCGAAAATCGCATCCAGAAGATCGATCCGAAGACCGGCCGTGTGCTAGCCACGATCCCCGCACCCGGAGGCGGCGGTGACTCGGGCCTCGCCTGGGCGGAAGGGACGCTCTGGGTGGGGCAGCATCAGGGCCGCAAGATCCATCAGATCGATCCGCACACAGGTGCGATCCTTCGCACCATCGAGTCCAACCGCTTCGTCACCGGGGTCACCTGGGTCGACAGCGAACTCTGGCACGGCACCTGGGAGGGTGACGAGAGTGAATTGAGGCGATTGGATCCTCGAACGGGCGAGCTCCACGAGAGGCTCGAGATGCCGCCCGGCGTCGGCATATCGGGGCTCGAGTCCGATGGCGGCGATCAGTTCTTTTGCGGAGGTGGAAACAGCGGAAAGGTGAGAGCCGTGCGGCGGCCCAAGCGAGGCGCCGCGGCGGGCAGCAGCAATCAAGGAAAACTCCGATGACTGAACCGCTCATGGTCCGGCGCGAGACCCATATCGCAGCGCCACCCTCCACCGTCTTCGCCTTCCTGACCGATCCCGAAAAAATCATGAGCTGGATGGGCACCGAGGCGGAGACCGAGATGCATCCGGGCGGGCTCTATCTTGTCAAAGGTATCCACGGCCGCGCAGCGCGCGGAGCGTTCCGCGAGGTCGTGCCGGTCCACCGGCTCGCCTACAGCTTCGGTTGGGAGGGCAGCGAAACGGTGCCACCGGGATCGAGCCTGATCGAGATCGACCTGATCGACCGGGACGGCGGCACCTTGCTGCGCATGACCCATAGCGGTCTTCCCAACGCGGCGCAGTGCGCCGGCCACGACGAGGGTTGGGCACATTACCTCGGCAGGCTGGCCGTGGCGGCCGCCGGTCGAAATCCCGGCATCGATCGTGGCCCAAGTGACGCTTAAGTGACGCTTAGCGCGACACCCGCCCCCTCGCGAAACCCTTTGTCGCGTCCATGCGTGCGTGTTCGCGGGTGTCGGCGCTTGAGAGCGAACCGCGCTGGCCGCGCGCTGTCAGTGCGCGGTGCCCTCGCCCGCTGGCTCGGCGTCCGGCACCAACGCCAGCGCTGCGTCGGCGACGACATGGCGGACATAGCGGTAGTCGCGGATGAAGCTGATCCGGTCGTCGCGCCACTCGAGCCACATGCAGCGAGGTCAGAAATCAGGTTTTGAGCTGAGTGGGTGAGATAGCTCCCTCGAGCTTGCTGATGACGCACCTTGCTGACGGCAAGATAGTTTGAGCTGCGCCCATTCTTCGGCCTCCGCCAGCCAATATTCAAACTCTCTCCTGGCAACGGCAGCCCGCTCGCGGCACATCACTTCGAGAGCGTAAAACCGGCTTTCCGAATTCATCGAACTCTCCGTCGATAAGGTGCGGCCGGACTCTAGCTCGGTCACGTCGAACGGAAACTAAACCTTTTGTCATTCAGCACGACGAAATAGTGGTCGATTATTTCGGAACATGTCTGATTGTCACGTTGGGAGTAGACCGACTCGCTTGCCATCGGTGCCGACAACGCTCACGCAGCCACCGCCGTTCGCCAGCGCGTATCGCGTAGCGAGGGGCGGCGATGCAGACGGCGGTCGAGCAGCTCGCGCGCCTTGGCGGCCTCACCGCTCTTCATCAGCGCGATCAAAAGCGTGTCCTCGATCATTTCACGCTGGGCATGACTGCCGCCGATGCGCACCACCTCAGCGGACACCGGCTGCAATATCTCCGCGCATGTCCGATAATTCGCTTCGGCAAAGGCACGCGCGGCGCGGCAGATCGTGGGCACCACAAGACCTGCCGGAAGCTTGCCCTGATCGCGCCGCGCCTCAAGATCGGCAATGCGCGCCTCCAGCGCACTCCAGTTTCCGGTCATGGCCGCAAGCAGCGTCATATGCACGTCCACGAATGAATTCCCGGTTTTGGGAAACCAGCGCTCGGCATGATCGGCCTGATCGAGCCAGGCTTCTCTTTGCACTGGATGGCCCGAAGCCTGGAGCCGCCACAGCAATGAGACGCCGTCGGTCATGACATTGAGCGGAGGGGCCGGATTGACTTTCGGCTGCAGGCGTTCGGCGTAGATGGCGCCGGCTTTTTCGCTGTCGCCGTTTTCCAGTGCCAGCAACGCCTGATGCCATGCGACATGGCCATGCAACAATCCGGAGCGGTGATAGATCGGCAGCCAGCCGGCGATCAGGTCCTCCGCATCCGCGGTCGAGCCGTCCTCGAACATTGCGTGCGCCAGCGCGTGCAGTGCGTGGGCGTTTTCGCGGCGTCGCTCAAAGGCGCGCTGCGTGAGGGGGCGGCCGATCTCGAGGCTACCATTTTCGGTGTGCGACCAGCCGTGAAAGGTCTGGAACCACCAATCATCGCCGTAGCGCCGCTTGTATCGCTCGCACAAATCGACGCGCGCCTGATCGTGATCCGCCATCCCGGAAAACGCGAACAGGCCGAAGGCGCCGAGCGGCAACGACATGATCAGCGCATCGCGCGGCCAGCTATCGAGATGATCAAGCGCGAGTTCCAGTGCCTTGGCGGGCTGGCCTTCGGTCGTCAGCGCCAATATCTCGACATGGCTCTTCTCACGCGCGCTTCCATTTCGCGCGACGAGCTGGCGCGCCGTGGCCGCCTTTTCCCGCGCCGGCTGCATTTCGGCGTAGATCAGATGGGTCCGCGAGCGGGCCGCATGGGCCAACGCGAAATCAGGGTCCGCTGCGATCGCTGCGTCCAGCGCTTCCGAGGCGCCGGGCCAGGCCGACAGCAGGAGGTCGATGCCCTCGCGGTAGCGCTGCGCCGCGACCTCGCTCGAGGTTGAAATGGCCAGGCCGTATCGATCTTCGAAAGCCATCTGGATCCTCTGAGATGTCGATCGCAAATCGCTAGCGCGGCTTTAAGCCTTCTGCATGGCAATAGCGCACCGGGAGGCCCCGCAAGCATTGCCGATGCGCCCCGACAATGCAACCAATCACCGCGCGCGCCCGCCCGCAAATTCGACCGAGTTGCATCGCACCGATGCCGTCGGCGAGGCTGCCTGCTGCCGACGCTTAAAACCGAGGCTCTCCCCGATCAGCTCTAGTCGGCCGCGCCCGCCGCCGGCTTGTACTGGTCGCGCAGCCGCAGCCAATCCATCGGGTAGGGCAGGCCCTCTTCGTGGCGGCCGAGCGGCGTCAGGTCGAGATAGTGGTAGGCGGCATTCATCATGTCGAGGCCGCGGGCGAAGCAGGAATAAGTGTGGAAGATGTTTCCGTCTTCGTCGCGGTAAAACACGCTGATGCCGGGCGCTTCCTCGACACCAAAGCCGCTGGTCCCGAAATTATATACCTTGGCTCGCGACCCGATCTGTTCCGGCGTGAACGAGACGGCGTAGTCGAAATTGAAATCGTTGCCGGCCGAAGAGACCCAGTCAAAGGTCCAGCCCATCCGCGCCTTGAACGCCTCAAGCTTTTGCAGCGGTGCGCGCGAGATCCCGATCAGCGTGGTGTCGCGCGCGGCGAGATGCGGAACCATGCGCTCGAACCCGTCGGCCCAGAACGAGCAGCTCTTGCAGCCCTCGTTCCAGTCGGGCGCGAACATGAAATGCTGCACCACCAGCTGGCTGCGCCCCTTAAAGAGATCGGCCAATGTCACTTGGCCGTTGGGGCCGTCGAACACATAGGCCTTGTCGACCTTGACCCATGGCAGCGCGCGGCGCTCCTCGCTCAGCCGGTCGCGGGCACGGGTATATTCCTTCTCATGCGCCATGTGGGCCTTGCGGGCTTCGATCCATTCCTCACGCGAGACGATCTTGTGCGGTTGCATGATCTGCTCCTCTGTTGGATACGTTTCAGGCGAGATATTTTTCAAGCTTGTCGAGCGCGCCGATCCAGCCGCGCTCATGGCCGTCGCGCGCTGCCTGATCGAACAGCTGCTCGTGCAAAAGCGTGAGCAGCGTGCCGTCACCGTCGGGCTTCAGCGTGACGGTCACTTGAGATTCGCGTTCCGGCGTCGAATGCCAGGCCCAGCTGAACACCAGCCGCTGGTTCGGCACCACTTCGCGATAAACCCCGCCGATTTCGTAGTATTCGTTATCGGTCGAAAAGCTGACGCGAAAACGCCCCCCGATCCGCGCGTCGATGTCCGCGCTGAACGAGCCGGGCTTGGCGTCGGCGCGACCGAACCATCGGACTATTTTTTGTGGGTCGGTCCACGCCGCGTAGACTTTCGCCGGCGGGGCATCGAGACGACGTTTGAAACTGAGGCTCGGCCTGGCGACGTCGGCGGCGGCACTTGATTTGGTTGCCATTGTTCTCCCTCCACAAAAGCCGCAAGGCGGTCGAGACCTTCGGACCAGAAACGCTGGTAGCGGTTGAGCCAATCCATCGCCTGCTCCATCGGTCCGGCGGTCAAGCTGCACGCCACGGTGCGGCCGGTCTTGACGCGCGCGACGAGACCGGCGTCCGACAGCACGTCGAGATGCTTCATGATCGCGGGCAGCGACATCGAAAATGGCTGCGCCAGTTCGCTCACGGAAATGCTCTCGTCCTCGCCAAGCCGCGCCAGCAGCGCGCGGCGGGTGGGATCGGCAAGCGCCGCAAAGGTGCGGTCCAGCGTTTCGTCTCGATACTTAACCATATGGTTTAGTATAGGCGCAAGCGAAAAGGAGTCAAGCCGCTCGCGTGAAATTTACTCGTCGTGATGGCGCCGGTGGTGACGCCCGCGCCGCTGGGGCTGTGGCTCGAACTGGGGCTGCTGCTGCCCGTACGCGACGCGCGGGTTGATGCTGCAATAGAGGTTCCATCGCCCGGATGCAGACGCCAGACATTGGGCTTGGGTCTCATACATGCAGTCGCCGGAGTACCCGAGCTCCCCGCCCATGACGCACCAGGGATAGTCGTACGCGGCTGCGGGACCGACGCCCGTCATCGTGGCGGTGCCTACCGCCAGTAACGCCAACATTGCCAACTTCACATTGCGCATGGGATCGCCTCCTAAGCCACAGCTTGCGTTGCCTCGCATTCAAAACCAAACCATCTTGGTAAGGTTCCGGAAGCCCTGTTTTATTCCACCTTGGCGCCAGAAAACTTGACGACCTTCTCCCACTTTTCCGTTTCCGCGGCGATCATCGCGCCAAAAGCTTCCGGCGTGCCGATCAGCGGCTCGCCGCCCAATTCGATCAGACGCGCCTTGATCGCGGGCTCAGCCAGCACCGCGTTGATCTCGCGGTTCAATCTCTCGATGATCTCCGGCGGCGTCTTCTTTGGCGCGCCCATGCCGAACAGCGCGCTGGCTTCATAGCCCGGCACGGTCTCGGCAACCGTCGGCACGTCGGGCAATTCCGGCGAGCGTGTCGCGGTCGTCACCGCCAGCGCGCGCAGGCCATTGGGGCCGAGATGCCCGATGATCGAGGGCATGTTGTCGAAGATCACCTGGACGCGGTTGCCGAGCATGTCGGTGATCGCGGGTGCCGCGCCGCGATAGGGCACGTGCTCCATTTTGGCGCCCGACATCGCCATGAACAATTCGCCGGACAGATGAACTGAAGTGCCGTTGCCTGATGACGCCATATTCACCTTGCCCGGATTGGCTTTCACATAGGCGATGAACTCGGCAACCGTCTTCGCCGGCACGTCGGGTGCGACCGTCATGACATTCGGCACGCGGTTGAAGGCGGCGACCGGCGCGATGTCGCGGATGAAGTTGAATTTCAGATTGGTGTAGAGCGAGGCGTTGATGTAGTTCGCCGGGTTGACCAACAGCACCGTGTAGCCATCAGGCGTCGCATTGACCACCGTCTCGGTGCCGATGTTATTGCCGGCGCCGGGCTTGTTCTCGATCACGAATTGCTGACCAAGCCTTTCCGACAGCCGCTGGCCGATCAGGCGGGCTAAAATGTCGGTCGCGCCGCCGGGCGGAAATCCGACCACAAAGCGCACCGGCCGCGTCGGATAGTCCAGCGCCTGGGCGGCGCTCATCGATGCGATTGCCGAGGCGCAAATTGTAATTAGCTGAGCCGCAATCAGAAAAATCGCGGTGCGACGCGAAACCATGCAAGTTTCTCCCTGATATCCGGAATTACGCATCCGGTTGTGTAGTTGAATTGACGATCGGCACGCGTTGTAACAAACAAAGCACGATGCGGCCAATAGGCCAGCCGCGCATCGAACCGCGACCAAAGGATGAGATCATGTCTGTCAAAGTGAACGCGATCGATCATCTCGTGATCAATGTCACCGACGTGGCGCGCTCGGTTGAGTGGTATCAAAAAATCCTCGGCATGGAGATCAAGGTGTTCGATCCGGGCCAGGGCAGGATACCGCGGACCTCGCTTGTGTTCGGCAACCAGAAGATCAATGTGCGGCCGCGCGACACCGACAAGGTCGACT
>WNFM01276971.1_pt1 | contig 16382 bp, 17 predicted proteins | sample 5400271 | NCBI WGS metagenome assembly WNFM01 (sample SAMN13153352, study PRJNA577476) | soil metagenome | isolation source: 60 cm saprolite on Douglas fir-dominated hillslope | place: USA:California | collected 2013-09-17
TCTCACAAGATTCCCCCATAAGTTGTTTGAAATAAACCGGAAAAATCACGCTAAAGCGGTGGGGAGAACCCGACAAGCGCACGGCGGGCCTCGAAAATGGCGCCTGCGGATGCCATCTTTGCTATCGAGAGAATCGATCCGGCGGCCGAAGCCGCCCTTTACCGGACAACATGGCCGAGCCCAAACGTAACGACCCTGCGCCGTTGAACCCGCAACCTGTTGCGGGCGGCATTGCCGCGCGCGCGCTGGGCGCACGCAGCGCGGCCTATCTCGCGGACCTGAACCCCGAACAGCGCCAAGCCGTTGAAACCCTTGATGGTCCTGTCCTGGTGCTGGCGGGCGCGGGAACCGGAAAGACGCGCGTGCTGACCACGCGCATCGCGCACATCCTCAATCTCGGGCGGGCGCGGCCAGCGGAAATCCTCGCCGTCACCTTCACCAACAAGGCCGCGCGCGAGATGAAAAACCGCGTCGGCCAGATGGTCGGGCAAATTGTCGAGGGAATGCCGTGGCTTGGCACCTTCCACTCGATCGGCGTGAAGGTGCTCCGCCGCCACGCCGAGATGGTCGGCCTGAAGAGCAACTTCACGATCCTCGACGTCGACGACCAGATTCGGCTGATCAAAATGCTCTTAGAAGCCGAGAAGCTCGACGACAAAAGATGGCCTGCTCGGGTGCTCGCCATGTTGCTCGACGGCTGGAAGAACCGCGGGCTCACGCCCGAGCAGGTTCCCTCCGGCGAGGCCGCCACCTTCGCCAATGGCAAGGGCAAGAAGCTCTACATCGCGTACCAGGAGCGGCTCAAGACGCTCAACGCGGCCGACTTCGGCGATTTGCTGCTGGAGAACATCCGGCTGTTCCGCACGCACCCGGACGTGCTGCGCTCGTTTCAGGAGCGGTTCAAATTCATCCTGGTGGACGAGTATCAGGACACGAACGTCGCGCAGTATTTGTGGCTCCGGCGATTTCTCCCAGCGCCGCAGTCACCTCTCCCCAGCGGGGAGAGGTCGACGCGCGGAGCGCGTCGGGTGAGGGGGAAGGTGATGATCGAGAGTCACTTACCCCCTCACCCCAACCCTCTCCCCAACGGGGAGAGGGAGTCCCGCCGAGTTTGCCGCCTGCGACATCGCAATCCGCAATTCAGCAACGCCACCCGAAAAACATCTGCTGCGTCGGCGATGACGACCAGTCGATCTACGGCTGGCGCGGCGCGGAGGTCGATAACATCCTGCGTTTCGACCACGACTTCCCCGGCGCCAAGGTCATCCGCCTCGAGAGAAACTACCGCAGCACCGGCCATATTCTCGCCGCCGCCTCGCACCTCATCGCGCACAATGAAGGCCGCCTCGGCAAGACGCTGCGCACCGAAGACGTGCTGGGCGAGAAGGTGCAGGTCACCGGCGGCTGGGATAGCGAAGAAGAAGCCCGCACCATCGGCGAGGAGATCGAGCAGCTGCAACGTGTGGCGCGCGAACAAGGCCTCGACCACCCGCTCGACGAAATCGCCATCCTCGTGCGCGCCTCGTTCCAGATGCGCGAATTCGAAGACCGCTTCATCCAGCTCGGCCTGCCCTATCGCGTCATCGGCGGCCCTCGATTCTACGAGCGCGCCGAAATCCGCGACGCCCTCGCCTATCTGCGGGTGATCGCGCAGCCGGCCGACGATCTCGCCTTCGAGCGCATCGTCAACGTGCCCAAGCGCGGCCTCGGCGACGCCACGGTGCAGATGCTGCACGATTACGCGCGCAAGAAACGCATCCCGCTCAGCGAATCCGCCAGCGCCCTCTCCGCCACCGACGAGATGAAGCCGAAGCCGCGCATGGCGCTCCGCGATTTGATGGCGAGCTTCGAGCGCTGGCGCGCCAAAAAAGACTCGATGCCGCACACGGAGCTGGCCGAAATCGTGCTCGATGAATCCGGCTACACCGACATGTGGCAGAAGGACCGCTCCGCCGACGCCGCCGGCCGCCTGGAAAACCTCAAGGAGCTGGTGCGCTCCATGGAGGAATTCGAGAACCTGCAAGGTTTCCTCGAGCACATCTCGCTGGTGATGGACCGCGAAGGCGCGGAGGCCGAGCAGGCCGTCAACATCATGACGCTGCATTCCGCCAAGGGGCTGGAATTCGACACCGTGTTCCTGCCCGGCTGGGAGGAAGGCCTGTTCCCGCATCAGCGCTCGCTCGACGAGACCGGCCGCGCGGGCCTCGAGGAAGAGCGCCGCCTCGCCCATGTCGGGCTCACGCGCGCGCGCAAGAGCGCTAGGATTTATTTCGCCACCAACCGGCGCATCCACGGCCTGTGGACCTCAACCGTGCCCTCGCGCTTCCTCGACGAGCTGCCGGAGGCGCATGTGGAGGTGAAGGAGGCCGCGGGCGGCACCGGCGGCTTCGGCATGTCGGGCTACGGCGCCTCGCGCTTCGACGAGATGAACTCATTCGGCTCCAGCTACACCACGCCCGGCTGGCAGCGCGCACAGGCGCGCAAGGGAAAGGGCGGTTTCTCTGACAACGGCCAGCCCCGCTTTGTACCGGATGGCGTTTATGATGAGAGCGGCGAGCCGGACTCCGATCACCTCTCCCCTCGGGGGAGAGGTCGCGCCGCAGGCGCGGGTGAGGGGGCGCGAGCTTCTTCCCGCCGCAACAAGCCTCTCATCATCGAAGGCGAGCTGGTGGCGAAATCCACCGGCACAACGTCATCCTTCACAATCGGCGAGCGCGTGTTTCACCAGAAATTCGGCAACGGCAACGTGGTGGCCGTCGACGGCAACAAGCTCACCATCGCCTTCGACAGAGCGGGCGAAAAGCGCGTGGTGGATAGTTTTGTGGATAGGGTGTGAGGGCGAAATGAGCATTCTATTACTTCAGTGACGCGATCAATTTTTCATATGCCTTTTTAATCTCTCCGTATTCTTTCCAAGGTCCAAGACCGTCTCTTTTTTTGGCCAGTCTTTTTCAAATTTTTCCAATTGTTTCCGACTCAGCTGCGATTTGATAATTGACTCTAAATTGTCACTCGCGACAATTTCCTCCATCATATCGGAAAAGAGGCAAATCGGGGGGAGGAGCAATTCTATCTTGGTATCGATGAGGGCGAACAGATTGACTACGGATTGGCACCGACGCAGTCGAAATTATTTCTTCATAGCCTACGGACGAGCATTAAAGGAGCCGGCCAACGGAAGATTGCCAGAGCGAGCGGCATTTCGCGGCGGACAATATCCCGCTTTATGCAAGGCAGGAACGTACGGAATCATATTGTTGAAAAGATTGTTTGCGCGATCCGAGTACATTAGACTTGCAATCATCGATTTAGGCGCCACGCGATATGGCCGAGCTCAAAGTACTGACAAAATCCAGCTGGCGCCAGTCGTTGAAACGACGAACGTTCAACCTCTGCAGCATACCACATGATGTCTGTGAACATTGTCGCATCGAGGATATGCAGTTGAGGCGTATGGCTATTTCGTTCGAGGATGGCAGCGCCTTGCCCCTAATGGATTTTAAAATAACCAGCGGACGAGAGATGTACATTCCGCGAAAAATAAGTAAGCAAATACTTGCATACAAAGCCAAGCACCCAAGCTCATTCTATGATGTAAAAATATCGGGAAAGCTGTTGGCGAAAATCCAATCCGATGCACAAAACAATCGGGGATTCCGCACGCAATCGGACCGCTGTTGGGTCTTAGTATGTAATCCGAAAAAGTGGGCTATAGATCGTTTTTTTGAGGCCGGAATCGAATTCGATACTTGGGGAATTAGACCATTCGACCGGGAGCACTTTGCGCCTGGTCAATTTGCGATTGTCAGAGTGGGCGTCGACAGACGAAGCGAACGCGCGCGCGAGGGTAGACCAAAACTTGCGCCAGGCATTTACGCCTTATGCGAGATTATTAGCGAGGCCTTTCCCGGTACCGGCGCAAACGATCTATTTTGGGCGCGTGGCGCCGGTCGAAAGCCGGGTTGGCCAACTGTAAATATCAGGTATCTCAACAGCTACCAAGATCGGCCACTAACTATAAAAAAACTGACCGCCAAAAGGCCGAAGACCTCACCGCAGTTACTTAAGGGTTTTCAGGCCTCCTCATTCCCAATTTCAAAACAGGACTTTGAAGCCGTCCTGGTATTGCTGAAAGAAAATTTGCACGATTTATCAGATATGGAGGTTCCGGTAGTTCCAAATACAGCGGATCAGGTTGCGGACTTGGAAAAAAAATTTCGGACAGCAAGTCCGAAGCGCAAAGAGCGCGTCAGCCGTACAATCGAGCGCGGGCCAGTTGGTGCGATCGTTAAGCGCTTCAACAAATTTAAATGCCAAGTCTGTGAAGCTCTTGGATTATCACCGATAGGTTTCTTAAAGCGCACAGGCGATCCATATGTGGAAGCTCATCACGTGATGCCAGTATCAAAAGGTCAAATCGGGTCACTCGCCGCATCGAATATTTTGACGGTGTGCGCAAACCACCATCGCGAGATGCACTACGGAAATGTTGCGGTGAAAATAAATAAGTCAAAATTTGTACTTAAGTTTCCTGCGAGGCGCATAGAAATAAGTCGATGCAATCTTGCAAGCGTAGTCTCTGCGCCGGGTGCATGATCATGTCTATTACACCAGCGAATTGAAGCCAGGCTTATGGCAGAAACGTTTGCAGGGATTATCGAGGAAATCGATAGGTTCTCCATTCCATCGCGGATGGAAAAATTCCTCGTCCGTGAACGCCCCCCATCTACAGCCGATCAGACACTTGGTTTCTATGCTTACGGGTACGAAAGGGCGTTCGACATAATCGCGACTGTGTTTAAGCAGAAGTGGCGAAACGGCGATTATTTGCAGTTTCCGCTGTTTTATCTGGCGCGGCACTCGATCGAGCTGAGCCTAAAAAATGCGATAGAGGATTTTGCGAGCTACACCGGCGATCCTTCGGCCGACCTTGGCCATAACTTGTCGCGGCTTTGGATTGAGCTAAACCGACAATTTAGGCTTGCGGGAATGCCTGAAGAGGATAGTTGGGGCGTACACTGCGCCAAGCTCATTGGTCATATTCACGAAATAGATCCGACCGGCGAGGCTTTCCGGTACCCGCACAATATGCAAGGCCGAACGTTCGCGTATACCCGCGTCAGCTTTGATGGGCTGGTAAAGGCGCATAACCACCTAACGGGCTACTGCAGCGCATCGATCGATATGTTGAGCGAGTATCGCAATTATTGAAAATGCAGCCGGGGCGGGGAATATTATGAGACGGCTTTGGCATCCGGTGACGTTATTTGCGCTGTTATTAGCGATGCAGAGCATCGCCGTAAAAGCGGCAGACATAAATGTAGAGAAAATGCCACGTTCGAAAAATGAAGGCGAGTATCGCAACTACCCTGACGTATACCGCATTCAGATAACTGGAGAGCTTAAAAAAAATGATAATCAAAAATTCAGTGATGCGGTTAGCAAGCTGCTCCCGCTTTTCGGGATAGTAATACTCGATAGTCCCGGAGGCGAGTTATCTAGTGCGCTCGCGATAGGAAAAGAGATAAAGCTTAGAGGTTACTCCACAGTCGTAAAAGCGAGAGATACATGCGCTTCAGCCTGCGCTCTCGTCTGGTTGGCTGGTGACACTAGATATATGGAGCCGTCCTCAAAAATTGGCTTTCACGCAGCGTCTGTAATGAAAGGGAACGCCGCTGTGGAGAGTGGGTTTGCCAATGCCTTGGTGGGTGCCTACTTAGACCGACTCGGCCTCACTACAGAGGCAATTGAATACATTACCAGGCCGTCGCCTTCCGATGTGCAATGGCTTTCAATCAGACATGCGATGTTACTCGGGATTAACGTAACTATTTCGAGTGAGATTAATTCGCAAAAATGAAACGACATCAAACCAGTTTGCGAATGCTTTATTTTGGTTTGGCGATAGCGTGTGCGACCGGAAACGCGGGCGCACAGAACCCAGCCCCCCTCCGCGAGAATTTTCCGGTAGTGAATAGAGGCGTAATAGAATTTTTTAAAATCAAAAATAGCGGAGATTTTGACGGATTTGTTACAGAAATCAAAAAGTGCTGGGCAAATATTGAAATTAGAAAAACACAAGAAGCAATCGCATTTTGTTTTTCACTTGATTATTCAACTAGCACTTTCGATGAATTGGCTGCAACGAGAACGAATGTACCGCAATCTGATTTCACAAAAATTGAGAAAACACTCACCCGCGTTAATAAGGCTCTGAAAGAATTAAAGGATGACCAAGACAAAAGAGGGCAGCTTATTTCAGGTTGGACTATCGCTGCCAATACGATGCTGCCGTTTTATGCGAAGAGAAATGGAAATACCGCGCCGATAGCTAGTAAAACAGAGAACGAGATTCTATTTTCGAGAGTCAGGGATGCAATCATCGGAATCGTCAAAAGTCAGAACATTTTGCAGTTTCAGAAATTTGAACACCTCATGACACCAAATTTGAATGGTGAACCCATAGAAGTCGTTTGTGGAGAAATTAAAATACAAAGTTTGTCTAGCGGAAAGGTAGGTGTTCGTCCGTTCGCATATTTCTTAGCCGATAGGACTTCTTATTATGATAGCGGCTTACCAGGCGCTGACGACTTGGATGCGTACGTGATCAAGAATTTTTGCGGTTGAGTCGTCGAGCCGTACCAAAATTGCCGAGTATGAAAGCCAGAAAGATCGCTAGTAAGAAAATATCAGTTGCGATCTGGATGCCCACGATCATGTCGGCGCCCTGCGGGTAACCAATCGTTCCAAATACCAATATGGCCTTAAAGAGAGCTTCGCCGGGCTGTTTGTCGAGCATCCAACGGTACCAAATCGCAAAGGTAAAAACCACTTGAGCGACGTTAAAAATGAAGAGCAACAGCGTTCGCTCGGCTGAAATAGGCGGCCCGAATACCTTGGAGAGGAAGACGACATTCGCCATATTAATAATTGTGCCAGCAAGAATAAAACTCGCAAAACACGCACTTAGTAACGGTGCGCAATCCGAAAAGTTGAGGACAGCCGCTAACAGAATAGTCATCCCGACAACGTACAAGTCCGTTGCCCAGTAGGTGTCAACCCGCCGACGTATGTAAGTTATAATCCACTCTGATAAAATGTGCTTCGAATAAAAAAGTCCCAGGTCGAAAATTCGCTCAATACCGACTAATTTATTCGAAGCGTGAATTTTTCTGAGCTCATTTGAAAAATTTGTCATGTAGGCCCCTGCGCTCGCCTCTGAAATAACAATGCGACCCTATGTCGTGTAGAATCGTGGTAATTGCCTAGCCATGGCAAGGCATCCACGACAGAAAGCCGTACCAGTCTTTCCCTCTGGGCGGCAGGCATTGGGTCCTTTGCCAAAGGACATGGCCAAAAAAAGTAACCCGTCCACCGCAAAGCTTCGATTCCGCACCCGGCTGTGCTTTCACCTGTTCTGGAATGGATTTATCTCACCAATTTTTAATGCTGCGGCGCTGTTTCAATTTATTGCACAAGCCATTGGGTTTTGGGCGCTGTTCATTCTTTTCGGCCCAAAAAAGCTAACCGAAATGACGACTGGCGCGGCGGCTGCCTTTGCTGGATTTGCCGGGGCAATGGTGTGCTGGACGGCTATCCAAGCATTTCTTGCCCCAATGCGAATCCAAAAAGAGGAAAAATCCATCGGCACTTGGCAAGGGAATCGTTTTGTCTTTAACGAGGCACGTAGGGTCTTTACCACTGAATGGTCGCCTGCCGACAACGGCACGTACCAGACGATCGTTATCCCTGACGTTGAATCCGATGCATTGGTAGATTATCGAATCGACATCGATGGGCCCGCGTCCCGATTGAATTGTTTGATTTTGGGCGCTTACTACTTCAGCCCCGTGCAGGAAATAGTGCGATCGACGCGGTTTGCGCCCAGCGGCAGGGTCAGACTGAAAAAAGATCATTCGGTTACGCTACATTGCTTTTCGAAGCCCGATACTGTTCCTGCTATTGTGCGAGTGTATATTTTGGCGTGGGAAGTCGACCACAAGATTCTTCTCGATTATACAGATCTTAGTGGCGATAGCCGTGTCGTGCTGGCCCCACCCGCATCTTAGCGGCTAGTAACGACCTTATACGGTCAGCATGGCACCGAAGATGGTTTTGGGTAATCCGCCGAAATCTCATGGTCCACAAAATGGCAGCCTACTTCTTATTGGAGGAAGCCTTACTGGCAGCCGCATAATTCACGAAGTGGCAGCGTCGCTTGCTGGAAATCCATCGCGGTGGGTGATTATTCCAACTGCTGCCGGAGACTCCCAACTGGATGTCGCGGCGAATCCAAATAACCTAGTGAATATTATTGGACAGCCATCCAAAATTCTCCATACGCGAAACAGAGAGGAAGCTAACACCGAAAAATTTGTGGCCCCGCTTCACGACGCTACCGCAGTTTGGATCCAAGGAGGCCGCCAATATCGTTTAATGGATGCGTATGATGGCACACGTACAATTACAGAGTTACGGAAAGTTTTAGATCGAGGAGGGCTGATTGCTGGTACATCCGCTGGCGCAACGATCCAAGGCTCTTATCTCGTGCGCGGGGCGCCATCCGATGATAATTCGATCGTGATGTACCCTGGGAGAGAAGAGGCATTCGGCTTTCTCTCCAATGTCGCAGTCGATCAACACGTGGGCTCACGCAATCGTGACTCCCATCTCTCTGCGGTGGTGCAGAGATATCCTCATTTACTCGGCGTGGGTATTGACGACGAAACGGCAATTTTTGTCAGAGGCAATACGATGCAGGTGATAGGCCAAGGTCGTGTCTTAATCACCGACGGACAAAATTACGGTGGTGCGCCATTTCACGTGCTGCGACACGATGATCAATATGATCTCGTCAGGTGGTCGAAGCTCTGATAGTCGAAACCTAACTATTACCTTTCCACCAAGTCGTCAGATTTATATCGAGACCACCAGGTATCGATTTAGCTAATTCCGGTCCAATTTTTCCAAGAGTATCTGCGGCCCATTGAAAATCGTTGGGCGAGACTATTTCAACGATGACTCGATTGTGCATTTGCTTCACTTTCGTCACGGTTGCCCGCGTCCCAAGGTTTCCCTTAAGCGCGTCACACACGCGACTCTCAACCTCGTTGAGAGATGACCCATCACCATTCGCCACAACAATCCTCCACCATGAATTCCTCCAGCTCGCCTTTTACCAAGGTGGGCCTACTTTGGCAGTTATCGCTATACCCCCTAGCGATGCGCCTAGTGGGTTGTAAAGTTGTAAATTACACACAACGGCAATGATCGCGTGCGAGACTCGTGAGGGACACCGCTGCTCTTGCCAACAATCTAATTCCGTCCGGGCCCCGCGCGACTGGGTACCTCCTGAGCCAATCCCAACCAAACGTCCTGCACGCTTCGCAACCGCTCTTGCGCGGCCTCGGCCACGCGAAGGATCGCGCTCCCCTCCTCACAGCCGCGTTCGCTCAGGCCGTCGCCCATCAGCCGCAGCGCCTCGACAAAGCCGATGGCCTCGACGAGCGGCTCACCTATTTGCCGGACAAGCGCAGGCAGCGTCGGCGGCGGGCAGACGATCCAGTCGTCTTTCCAGGTGCGCGAACGCTTGCGCGGCGCGAGCCGAGCGCGCGACATGACGGACCCCTGAGTTGAGCTTAGCGGCGATGTTAGACATTATGGCTGAGTCTCAAAACCGTGTCAATCATTTTGACTGAAATCAATCATAATGGCTATTAGCCCCGCCCAGTGCCGCGCCGCGCGTGGGCTCATTAGAATGAGCCAAACGACGTTGGCGAAAGCGTCGTCGATCTCGCGCAGCGTGCTGGTCGATTTCGAGAACGAGCACCGCATTCCGAACAGAAACAATCTCACCGCCATTCAACGCGCACTCGAAGCAGCCGGCGTCGAATTCATCGACGGCGATCCGACCAGCGTGCGCATGAAGAAGAAGCGGCGTTGAGACGGCGCGCGGCGCCGTACCACAAGGCGGGCGCTATGCCACCACCGGCTTCGTTTGCCGCCGCAGGACAATGCAGAGCATGGCGAGACATGCCGCGGCCAGAAAAACGATTCCGGGGATGGCCCAGTTCAACAGGACGCCGCGGTCGATGATCGCCTGCCGCTGCGGGTCACCGGGCAAATAGAGCACGGTCACCTTGTCGCCCGTACGATGGCTGGGCGGATCGGTGCCGACGCTGTCCTTGAATTCGACATTCGAATTCGTCTCCGTGCGAAACCGCACGACGGGATAATAAGTGTAGTGACCCCCGCTGCCGGAGCTGTGTTCGCTGTTCAGGCGCACCACCTGCCCTTGCGCACGCAGGCCTTGCGTTTCAAGCCGGCTGATCTTCATGCTCTGGAAAACGCCGATGCCGAGGAGAAGCACGACGACAGCGGCAAGGATGGGGACAATTGTCTTGTAGCTTTGCGATTGCTTGAGCCGCGCCTGCGCAACCTCGGGCGCCGAAACGATTGTTTCAATCGGTTTCACATTGGTGAGGTCGAGAGTCGCCTGGCCGAGATCGTGCTGTTGTCTCCATTCCTCGATGGACAGCCGCTGTCCTTTGGGAATGAAAACGCGCCAGGCGCGCTCGCCGAGATATAAAAGCATGGCGGCGGCCATGATCCACGTCATGCGCGTGATCGGGTAAGCGGTGAGCGCGATATAGCCGAACAGGATGCCCGGCACGGCAAACACGAGGCCGATGAGATCGAGCACATACCCGCCGGCTTCGCGCGCCTCCGTCGGATTGTGCGCGGAGATCATCAACGGAACGACGCGCCCGGTTTCCTTGCCACGCACCCAGCTGGAACCGGTATCCGATTTCGCGACCTGGCTTTGCCCGTCCGCCAATGTGTAGCGATACACCGGCGTATACGTGCCGCCATTGGCGATCACGCCGATGACGGTCCCCTGCGCGCGCAGCGCGTGCACACGCCAATACACCGTATTGCCAAGGATGAGGCCGCCGATGCCAAGACACACCAGCGCGCCGATGAAAAAGCCCACCTGGTTATAGGCCTGGGCACCCTGAAAGATGAGGTCGAACATGGAGATATCCCGGTTCGGCCTGCAATCTACACGGGAAGGCTTATCGCACGGTAAACCCGGGCGTCACGCGACTTCCGTCACATCCTGAATAAAACCTTTCAGTGCGTCGGTATCGAAGGGCTTGCGCAGGATCCTCAAATTCGAGGGAACGGCCTGGACCGCATCGCTGTAGCCGGTGGTCAGCAGCACGGGCAAATCGGGGTAGCGCGACCGGATCTCGGTCGCCAGCCCGACGCCATCGATCGTCCCCGGCATCACGATATCGCTGAAAACAAGATCGACCTTGGTGCCGTCCGTCAGCAGTTTCAAAGCCGCTTCGGCGGAATCCCGATAGACCGTGTCGTAGCCGAGATGTTCGAAAAGCGACGATGTGACTTCCGCCACCTCGGCGCTGTCGTCGACAACGAGCACGGTCTGACGTTGCGACTGCTGGGAATTCACGGCGGCAACGTCCTTGGCGGTGATCTGCGTGTCGGCACTGGGGGGCAAATACACCGTGATCGTCGTTCCCTTCCCGACTTTGCTTTCTGCCGATACCGTTCCGCCGGCCTGGTGGGCAAAACCGTAAACCTGCGACAGACCGAGCCCCGTGCCCTTGCCGACTTCCTTGGTCGTGAAAAATGGATCGAAGATCTTGGACAGAAGATTTGGCGGAATGCCCATGCCGGTATCGCTGAAGTCTATCGCAACGAAGCTCCCGGTGTGGTGATCATCGCCAAGCTCGTGATTGGCCACCACATTGTTGACGGACAACGTGAAGGTGCCGCCGTTTGGCATGGCGTCGCGCGCATTGACGGCGAGATTGACGATCGCAAGTTCCAGTTCGGCGAGGTCGACTTTAACCGGCCAAACACCGTCAGCGATCTTTTCATTGTAGACGATGTTTCCGCGCAGCGAGCTTTCAATCATTGTTCGCAGGTTCTTGATGGACGCATTCAGATCGATGATCGTCGGGCTGAGATGCTGGCGGCGGGAGAACGTCAGCAATTGACGCGTCAGGGCTTCGCCGCGCTTGGCGGCGGTCTGTATGGCCTCAATCGCTTTCGGCAATTTCGGGTCGAGCAGCCGCCTGAAGGTCTGGGCGTTTCCCCCTATAATCATCAATAGATTGTTGAAGTCGTGGGCGATGCCGCCGGTCAACTTGCCGATGGCCTCCATTTTCTGGGCCATCGCGAGCTGTTCGCGTGCCTGCACCAGTTTTTCCTGGGCGTCACGCCGCTCGGTCGCGTCGCGGAGAATGTTGGCAAAGCCGAGCAGATGTCCGTCGTCATCGCGGATCGAAGAGACCGAGCCGGTGACGAAAAAAGGCGTGCCGCTCTTTTTGATGCGCCATCCTTCGACATCTTGCTTGCCTCGCTGGATGGCAAGTTCCAGCGCCCGGTTTGGATCGCCCGCGCGCCGCTCATCCGGCCGGTAAAACATCCCGAAATGCTTGCCGATGATTTCTTCGGCGGAATATCCCATGATTTTCTGCGCGGCACCGTTCCAGCTCGCGACGCGTCCCGCCGTGTCGAGCACGAAAATCGCGTAGTCCACCACGCCTTCGATCAGGATCTCGAAATGACGCCTGGCGCTGTCGAGCGCGAGGTTCGTCTGCTCAATTTTCCGGTTCAGCTGTTCCTGCTCGGACAGCAAACGCGCTTCCGTGCTTTGGCGCGTCGCCATTGCCGCCGCCAGAATGAGCGGCGGCACGGATACGCTGATTGCGAGTACGAGCAGGGACAAAAGCGCCCCATTCAAATCCGCTTTTGGAAACGGGCTGCTGCCCGCCGAGAAACCCCACACGGCCACCGCGCAGAAAATGAGCGCCGCCGTGGCCGCGTCGCGCCGGTTTCCACGCAGCCCGGCCCACATCAAGGGAAGGACAACAAGAAACCCCAGCAGGCTCCGATACGGCAGCAGCGCCGCGAGCTCGCTGCCGACAAATTTGCCGGTGATGAGCGGACTGTAAGCAACAAACCCGATGGCGCCGACGAGCGCGTAGACGGCGGCCGATTCCAGCAGGCGCCATCTGGAAAAGAGACGCATGGGCGCCGCTGCCCACAGCATGACAACCGGAACAACGATCACGGTCCCGGCCGCGTCGGCAAGCCACCAGGTGATCCAGGGGCCAACAAAATCCGCAAAACCCAGATCGTTCTTGAGAGCGAAGGCTGCCACGGCGATGGTTGAGCTGATCACCGCGGTTGGGACAAAAGAAACAAGGACGAATTTTCCGATTGTCGCAGGCGTTGCGGATATCTTTTCGCCTTTCGCCCAGCGGTTGACCAGCCTCGCCCCGATGATCGCTGCAAGCAGAATGCCGACGCCGACCGAGCCCGCTTCCAGCAGCGTTCGGCCCGCCATGACATGAGGGTAGCTGGCCCCCGCCAAAATCGCCGGCCAGATCCGGTGGCCGCGCAGCAGGATCAGAGCAAGCGCAAACCCGGTTGGCGGCCACAAGGGTGTGGCGGCCGGATTGATGGAGGGAAACAGCAGGCTGGATTCGGCAAGGCCGAAATAAACCGCAGCGATGACGGCAAGCTCGAGCAGATAAGCCAAAACGCGCAGCACGCCCTTAAGAGCGGGACTTGTGGCGACGCCGTCTCCTGCTCTGTTCATCGCCGGAAGATATCATCCTTGCGGGTGGCGTCGAAAATACCCGATATCGTTTGACGAAGGATAGCATTGTTCCGCTTCGGCTAAACAATTTGGAAACGCAGGCGAAATCGACGCTTGCCGCTTCATCCAGCGCGACGCTTTGCACTAAAAAGCCGCAATGTCGCACGGCGGCGCATTCATCTCACTGCAAGCGCCACCGCAAGCGCCGGTGCCGCGGCAAGGTCAGCCGCGTTGGCGGCCGCGACGCCGCGACAGAATCAATGGCATCGCACGCCCGCTTTGCCGTCTCGTTCGCTCCGCGCGAGCCGCTCAGGCCGCGTCGCGGGCCTGATCGGCGATCTCGCCGCTTTCCTCCGGTTCGCTCAGGCCCATCGCGGTGAGAAGGGTATCGACCTCAAACCGCGCGGTGAAGTGCGACATCGTCGGACGCGTGCCGAGCGTGGCTTCGTCGAGATCATCGAGCGCGGTCAGGCCGCGCGGATAGAACTCGCGGAAGATGACCCGCTCCGCCAGCCCTTCAACGCTGTGGAAATCGAGCCGCTTTGCAAGCTGCTGGAGGCCCTCGCCAACAAGACGCTTGTTGCGCGAACCCAGCGACGACAACCTGTTTCGCAGCACAAACCAATCAATCGGCTGATCGCCGAGAAGCTGGCGCTGGCTACGCGCCTCGTCCACCATCCGGGAATAGTGGCCGATGTCGGTCACCGCGAAAGTCTCGGGATCGACGGTGCCGAGCACATCGAAGTCGACGAAGCTGTCATTCAGCGGCGTGACCAGAATGTCGGCCATCGAATGCGCCACCCGCATCAGGTGGCTGTCATGGCCGGCCGTATCGATCACGACATAATCGTTGGCGGACATCATGGTGTCGACGATGTCCGAAAGCTCCCTGGATGCTGTCGCGCGCTCTTCCGTGCTGGGGAAATTGGCCGACTCCTCCAGACAAAAATGGGTGGGAAGCTCGAGGCTCCGGCCCACGTGTTGCGCCCAGGTCTGCCTGTTCTGGATGTAGGTGGTGAACGTCTTCTGCCGCGCATCCATATCGATGGTAGCGACACTGCGCCCGGCCTTGAGCAAGGCCACCGCAATATGCATCGCGACGGTGGATTTGCCCGACCCGCCTTTTTCATTTCCCACCACGATCACCTGGATCGCGCGTGCACGTGTTGTTCTATCGATCGACATGTGTGCTCCTGTGCTCCCGGATTTGTTTGAGGACGCGGTCTACGGCCGATACGTCGTCAAGTGCTATTAGTGCTGATTCGCGGAATCCTCACAAGATTCTTGAATGATTCTTGGAGCAGAAATTCTTGGAGCATGAATTCTTGGAACTTGAATTCTTGGAACATGAATTCTCGGAACATAAATTCTTGGAGCATGGATTATTGGAGCATTGGAACTTTCAAGTGCGAAGTGGATCCTGACTGTTCCGCCGAACGCCGGAAAAAATTCAGCGCGCAGCTGCGCCCATCGCGATCACCGCTCTCATTGTCGGCTGCACCCATCTGTTGCCTAGAGAGTGAGCACACGTCCGGGGCAATCAGAGACGACGTCGCGCTGACGGTAACCCGGGATGGACGCGTTACCTCTCGCTATAGCCACGCCGGCACTTCGCATTTGGCTATTAACCGCGCGTGCGCCGGGTGCTAAGTTCAGTTCGCCGGCACGACGCCGGCGCCGGGAGACGACAATGAGAACACGTCACGCTGTTGCGTTGTCCATGCTCGCGGGGGCCGCGCTCGGCGCCACCGGCGTGCAGCCCCTTCAGGCGGAAGAGACTTACGTGCGCAAGGTTCCGCTCGACGCCTATGCAGTCCCCGTGCCGGTGCCCGTCATGCCGGGCTCGTCGCTCGACCTGCGGCCATCGCGCGCGCCGGATTCCGGCGACCTGATCAACGGCTACACGCCGCCCACCAAGGACTACAACTCCTCGACGCCCTCCATCGGCCTGTCGATCAAATCGCCGTTCGACGACCGCAAATAGCCTGATGGTGAGGAACGTCGCCAACGGGACCGCGCAAAGCGCGGCCCGATGACAAACTCCGCGACGCGTGTCGAACCATAGCGTCGCGTCTCAAACCATGACCATGAGGTCTGCCGCGTGAGATGAGCGTGACGCTGCCGCATGAGTCCGCGACATGCCTTTCATCGTGCGGAGCCAAATACCGTTAATGCCGCGCGCTGTGTTTGTGCAGCGTTTGCGTACATTTCACGCGATTTTTGCGCAATTTCGGCGATTAACGCGACCTATGCGCCCACCGCATTATGGGCAGCCGCGGCGTTGCCATGTTCCCGCCATGTTGGGCGGTTCCATCGAAGGCTGATGTTTCGCGACGGGTGTGGCTCCTGGAAATTTTTGCGTGCAGCGACGCAACTTAACGAGGGGACATTTCAATGAAATACATTGGCATTAGAGTCATAGGACTCGTGGGACTCACGGGCCTCATGGTCGGCCTGCTGACAATCACGTCAGCACATGCCGCGGGCTGGGCGTCAGTTCATAAGTATGTGAAAAAATCCGGCAATTGCGCGGGCGAAGAGATCCTCGCGAGTTCTTATGCGTCCGGAAAGCGCACCGCGAGCGGCGAACGATTCGATGCGAACGGCAATACCGCCGCCGCGCGCACCTGGCCGCTCGGGGCAAGCTTGACCATAACCAACCCCAGCAATGGCCGGTCGGTCACCGTGCGCATCAACGACACCGGCCCGTGGGGCATCGCCTATCGCATGGGCGCCCGGCTCGATC
>WNFM01189384.1_pt3 | contig 16373 bp, 15 predicted proteins | sample 5400271 | NCBI WGS metagenome assembly WNFM01 (sample SAMN13153352, study PRJNA577476) | soil metagenome | isolation source: 60 cm saprolite on Douglas fir-dominated hillslope | place: USA:California | collected 2013-09-17
CCGTGAAGCGCCGTGAGCAGGTCTCGAGGAAGCCCTGCACGGCGCCGTTTTCGCCTTCGCCGCCGTGGAGTCCTATGAAGTAGATCGTCTCCTCCGGGAGCATCGAGACGGCCGTGGTCGGAGCGCAACGCTCGCCCTCGATCTTCCACGCGCCGTTCGACTCGATCTCGATGGGCACGCAACGAGCCGGACCGCGCGGGTCGTCCGCGCTCGCGCGCTCGCGGAGAGCGGCGGCGATCGCCGCGCCGGAGAGCAAGGAGATCTCACGCTCGCTCGACCGACCTCCGGAGACGACGGCGACCGGACTGCGCGCGATCTGCTCCTGCGAGTTCCCCTGTCGTCCTTGCACGCGGTCAAGCGTACAGATGGCCGCGCGTCGAAACACGGGGCGCGAGCGGTGCGCGGGCGAGAAAAGTGTCCAGGTCGTCCGCGAGCAAGGGATCGATCTCGACCGGGCGCACGCCCTCCGAGTCCGCCGGCGGCAGCGGCAGCCCGGCGGCCTGGACCCAGGATCCGTGGAGGCGACACAGATCCGCCCTACAGCTCGCCGGTGAATCCTCCCCGCGGGCGTTCTTCACCGGGCTGAATTCGCTGGCGCGGTCGACCTCCAGGGTGACGCTCCTCTCCGCCAGGCCGAGGGCGTCGAAGACGAAGGCCTCGAACTTGATCCCCGGACGCGGCCCCCGCCGGCCCTCTCCGTCGAGCGCATCGACTTCCTTGCGCGCGAGGTGCCAAGGCAGGTGCAGCGGGCCCCGCGTCAGCCGTTCGACGAAGGCGAGGTCGAGGACGTGCATGGCGACGTTCCCGGCTCCGTAGAGGAGCTCGCCGCCGGGACCGCGCGCCTCGCGCAGATCTTGCGGGAGGTCCGAGTACTCGATGCACGAGAGCCGGCCGCCGACGCGGCCGATCACGCCGACCCTCTCCGCCGCGTCGCGCTTCTTCACGACCTTGCTCGACATCTGCGCGCCCGCGAGCGCGTGCAGTCCGAGGAAGAGCGGATCGGCCGGCCGAGCCAGGGGATTGTCGACTTGGAAGTAGGAGAAGCTGCGCACGCCGCGGCGGGCCGCGTCGGCGAGCGCGCCCGATTTCGCGAGGGCGGGCAGGACTCCTCCGTGGCCGTTCGGCGCGAGGAAGATCCGGTCGGGCGCGGCGAGGAGGACGCGGCCTTCCGGATCCAGCGCGGGCAGCATCCCCTGTCGGAAGAGGAACACATCGGCGGGTTCGAGGCCGAAGTACCGGTTCGCCTCGAAGTACGCGCGCGTCGACGCGTCGTTCGCCTCGGAGGTCATCACGTACCACGGGATCGAGGCCCCCGAGCGCGCGCGCGCGGCCTGGAGCTTGCGAGCGAAGAGATCGAAAAGGCTGCGCCCGCTCACCGGTCCCACCGGGAACGTCCCCTTGGGAGCTTCGAGCCCGAGGCGCGAGGCCTGTCCGCCGGCGACGAGGAGCCACGCGACGTGTCCGGCGCGGAGCTCCTCGGCGCCCCGACGCAGGGCCTCCCGCCTGCGCAACTCGAGCGCGGGCTCCGTTTGCCGCGGGAAGACCTCCGCGGTCGCGAACTCGCTCGGACCCGACGTCGTCGCAGTACCGAGGATGGATCGACGCTGTTCCTCGAGAATCGCCAGATCCAGGGAGGCTAGCTCCGCGAGGAGCTTCGCTCGGGCCGGTCCGTCGACGCGGTCGAGGGCGGCGACGAGGTGAGCCTGACCCGCGGCCTGCAGGGAAGCTCGCAGCGCGCCTTCGCGCGGATCCGGTCTCTCGGTCACGAGCGCCTCTAGATTGCGAAGCGCCTGAAGAGCGCTCAGAGCTTCGCGGCGACCGGCGCCGTCGAGAGCACCTCGAGGATCCTCTCGGTGAGGTGCAAGAGCGCGCTCAAGCGCTTTTCGAGGACGACTTGACGGTGCACGAGCTTCTCGACGACCGGCGGGAGCAGCGCGTCGCGCACGTAGTCGTTGATCAGGTTCACGACTTCCACCCGACCCTGGTCGGGCATCTCGCGGAAGTGGAAGTGCACGCGCTGCTTGAGCACGTCCCCGGTGACGTGCAGGCACTCGGTCGTGATCTCTTGGACGCTGCGCTTGTCGTGCTCGCTGTGAAAGACCTCGAGCTTGTACTGGTGGAGAAGCTCCTTGAACTGGCTGTGCACGGGGGGACTCCTGGGTGGATGCGCGGAACTTCGAGGACGGGGTTCAGGCGAGCTGACCGATGCAAATGGAGACGTTGTGGCCGCCGAATCCTAAGGAATTGGAGAGGGCGTTGCGGACGCGCATCTCGCGCGCGGCACCAGGGACGTAGTCGAGATCGCAGGCCGGATCGGGGGTCGTGTAGTTGCGCGTCGGGTGCACCTGGCCGCGGTGGACGGAGAGGGCCGTGACGACGAGCTCGACGGCGGCCGAGGCGCCGAGGAGGTGACCGATCATCGACTTCGTCGAGGAGATCGCGAGCTTCTTGGCGTGATCTTGGAACACGTGTTTGATCGCGCGGGTCTCGATCGCGTCATTGTAAGGCGTGCTCGTGCCGTGTGCGTTGATGTAGTCGACTTCGTCGAGCCGGATGCCGGCGTGGCGGAGGGCCTGCTTCAGCGCGCGGGCCGGCCCCATCCCGTCCTCCTTGGGGGCGGTGATGTGGAAGGCGTCGTCGGTGGAGCCGAAACCCTTCACCTCGGCGTAGATGCGGGCCCCGCGCTTCTTCGCGTATTCGAGCTCTTCGAGGACCAGGATTCCGCACCCCTCCCCCATCACGAACCCGTCGCGGTCCTTGTCGAAGGGGCGCGAGGCCGCCCCCGGATCGTCGTTGCGCGTCGAGAGCGCCTTCGCCGACGCGAACCCCGCGAGCGAGAGCGGCGTCGTCGCCGACTCGGCCCCGCCGGTGATCACGACGTCCGCGTCGTCGAGCTGGATCGCGCGCCAGGCCATGCCGATCGCGTGACCGGCCGAGGCGCACGCGCTCGACGTCGTGAAGCACGTGCCGAGGAGCCCGTTGCGGATCGCGACCTGGCCGCTGACCGCGTTGGCCATGATGCGCGGAACAAAGTGGGGGCTCACGCGCCTGGGACCCTTCTCGAGCATCGTCTGGTGCTGCTCTTCGATCCCCGTGATCCCGCCGATCCCGGTGCCGAGGATGCAGCCGTAGCGCTCGCGCGCGCCTTCGGACTCCTTCGACGTGTCGATGCCGGCGTCCTTCAGCGCCTCGTCCGTCGCGACGAGCGCCCACATCGTGAAGGGATCGAGCTTCCGCAGATCGGGTGGCGTGAAGAACTTCAGCGGATCCCAGTCGACGCACGCGGCGAACTTGACCGCCTGGTCGGACGTGTCGAAGCGCGTGATCGGCCCGACCGCGTTCTCGCCGCGGAGCATCCGGCTGAACGAAGTCTCGACGTCCAACCCGAGCGGGTTGACCGTGCCGAGGCCGGTGATCACGACTCGACGCATGACGCAGGGGAGCTATAGGTCACGAGGCCGCGCTGTGCGTTGGCGCAGCGCCGCGCGGCGCGTGCCTCAGGCCTTGCTCGCGATGTAGTCGATGGCGTTGCCGACGGTCTGGATCTTCGAAGCGTCCTCGTCGGGGATCGAGATCTCGAACTGGTCCTCGAACTCCATGACGAGCTCGACGACGTCGAGGGAGTCGGCGCCGAGGTCGTTCACGAACGACGTCTCGCGTTTGATCTTCTCGGCGGGCTGGCCGAGGTTGTCGCTCACGATCTTGATCACGCGCTCTTCGACCGAGGGCTGGGTCATGAATGGGGTCTCCTGGCAGGGATGGTGGGGCGGGTATGAGATCAGGGTGGGCGGGGGCGTGGGATCAGAGCGTGAGGCCCCCGTCGACGACGAGGGTCTGTCCGGTGACGTAGGCTGCGCCCGGTCCGACGAGGAAGTCGACGGCGGCGGCGATCTCATCGGGGCTTCCGATGCGTCCGAGCGGGATGTGCGACTTGAGCTCCGTCGCCGCCTTCTCGTCGAGGCCGGCGGTCATGTCGGTCGCGATGAAGCCCGGGGCGATCGCGTTGACCGTGACCGCCCGTCCGGCGAGCTCCTTCGCGAGCGAGCGCGTGAGTCCGAGGATGCCGGCCTTGCTCGCGGCGTAGTTCGCCTGTCCGGCGTTGCCCGTGATCCCGACCACGGAGGCGATATTGACGATCCGGCCTCCGGATTTCATCAGCGGGCGCGCCGCGGCCTTGAGGAAGTTCCAGCAGCCCTTCAGGTTCACGGCGATGACGCGGTCGAAGTCTTCTTCGCTCATGCGCAGGAGCAGCTGGTCGCGCGTGATGCCGGCGTTGTTCACGAGGATGTCGAGCCCGCCGAGCTCCTTCTGGATCTCTGTCACGAGCTCCGCGACGGCCGTCGTGCTGGCGACGTCGCAGCCGTAGGCCCGCGCGCCCTCGGCGAGCTCGGCGCACTTCGCTGCCGTCGCACGCGCGGTCTCGGCGCTCGTCGCCACGCAGGCGACCTTCGCTCCGCGGCGCGCGAGCTGGATCGCGATGGCGGCACCGATCCCGCGCGAAGCCCCCGTCACGAGGGCCACACGGCCCTTCAGGAAGCGGGTCTCGAGGGAGGCGGGATCCAAGCAGGGGGGCCGAAAATGCGGCGACGTCGGGGCAAGATGCAGGGAGCCCGGGGACTATAGCGGCGCCTCTCTAGGGCTTCAACCGACGACGTCCTCGGGCTTCGCGACCGCACGGACCTGCGCCTCCGGGTCGATCTTGGCGAAGATTCCCGCCAGAACGGTCCCCGGGGCGGGCTCGAGGAAGGAGCGGATCCCCCTCGCGAGCGCGACGCGCATGCTGCGCTCCCACAGGACGGGCGCGCACACCTGTTCGGCGAGTTGGCGCCGGATCGCCGCCGTGTCCTCGGAGATCTCGCCCGTGACGTTGCTCGCGAAGGGCACGCGCGGCGGCGCGATCCGGACTTCCCGGAGCGCCGCTTCCAGGCGCACCGCCGCCGGGCGCATGCACTCCGAGTGGAATCCTCCTGCGACGACCAGGCGCCGCGTGCGCCGGACGCCGTGATCCTTCGCGGCCGCTTCGAGGGCGTCGAGCGCGGCGATCTCGCCCGACACGATGACCTGTCCGGGAGCGTTCAGGTTCGCGACCTGGCAGATCCCCGTCTTCGCGCCGACCGCAGCCAGGGCGCGCGCCTGCTCCTCGGTCGCGCCCATCAGGCTCACCATGCCGCTGCGGATCTCCTCGCTCGCGGCCTGCATCGCCTCGCCGCGCAAGCGCACGAGCCGGACGCCGTCCTCGAACTCCAGGGAACCCGCGCACCAGAGCGCGGTGTACTCGCCGAGCGAGAGGCCGGCCGTGAAGGGGACGGCCTTCCGATCGAGCCCGCGCTCCTCGAGGACGCGGATCACCGCGACGCTCGTCGTGAAGATGCCCGGCTGCGCGACGTCGGTGCGGTTCACCTCGTCTCCGGAGTCCCAGCACTTCTTCGTCAGCGCGAAGCCCAGAGCGCGGTCGGCGTCCTCGAAGACCGCGCGTGCGGTCGGGAAACGCTCGCAGAAATCGCGGCCCATGCCGGCGAACTGCGCGCCCTGCCCGGGAAACAGGATGGCTTCGTTCATCGCGAGAGGTCGCGCTTCCTACCAGCGGATCAGCACGCCGCCCCACGTGAGGCCCGCGCCGAACGCGACCAAGATCACGAGCTTTCCGGGGACGAGCCGCCCCTCCTTGCGCGCTTCGTCGAGCGCGACCGGGACCGTGGCCGACGACGTGTTCCCGTAGCGATGGATGTTGACCATCACCTTCTCGTCGTTCCAACCCAGTCGGTCGAGCGCCGAATCGATGATGCGCTTGTTCACCTGGTGCGGCACGACGAGGCAGAGGTCGTCGTAGGTGTGGCCCTCCATCATCTCCGCGATCAGGTCCCCCATCCGCGTCACCGCGAAGCGGAAGACCTCGCGCCCGTTCAAGCGGATGAAGTGCTCGCGTGCTTGGACGGTCTCGAGGGACGCCGGCTTCCGCGAGCCGCCGGCGAGCATGTAGATCAAGTCGTATCCGGAGCCGTCGGCGCCCTGGCGCGTCTTGAGAATTTCGCCTTGTTTGCAATCCTCGTGCGGCGCCAGGACGACCGCACCGGCCGCGTCGCCGAACAAGATGCACGACGTGCGGTCCTGCATGTCGCTGATGCGCGAGAGCGTCTCGGCGCCGATCGCCAGCACGCGGCGGGCGCGGCCCGACGCGACGTAGGCCTCCGCGATCGAGATCGCGGTGATGAACCCGGTGCAGGCCGAGTTGCAATCGAAGGCCGCGGCGTTCGTCGCGCCCAGGCGGTGCTGGATGATCGCGGAGCAGGCCGGGACCATCTGATCCGGCGTGACCGTGCCGACGACGATGAGGTCGAGATCCTCGGGCCTCAGCCCAGCGGACGCGAGCGCGCGTTGCCCGGCGATCACGGCCATGTCCGAGGTGGCTTCACCGTCGGCGACGTAGCGTCTCTCGCGGATCCCGGTGCGCTGGACGATCCACTCGTCGGACGTGTCGACGATCTTCTCGAAGTAGGCGTTCGGGACGACGCGCTCGGGCACGTAGGAACCCGTACCGGCGATCCCGACGCGGACGCGTGAGCTCATCAGGGGTTTGGGGCGGCCGGCTCGGGGGAAATCGGTCGGGGTGGAATCAGGAGGAGGCCGGTCCGACCTGCGCATTCTACGGAGCGGAGGAGGGACCTTCGCAAGCCCCGTGCGGTCGGATCTCAGGTCGCGGCGCGTTCTCGAGCGGCTTTTTCGAGGCCCTGGACGATGTCCGCGTTCACGTCGGCGTCGAGTGCACGCGCCGCGAGGCCGATCGCGTTCGCGACCGCGCTCTCGTCGGAGCGCCCGTGGCCGATGATGACGACGCCCGAGACGCCGAGGAGCAGCGCGCCGCCGTACTCGGAGTACTCGATGCTGCGGCGGACGGGAGCGAGCGCTTCGGTCGCGCCCTGCACTCCCTTCTTCGAGAGTTCGGTGATCGCCGTGCGCAGCATGAAGGCCGCGAAGCCCTCCATGAGCTTGAGCACGACGTTGCCGGTGAAACCGTCGCAGACGACGACGTCCGCCTTGTCGAGGAAGAGGTCGTTGCCCTCGAGGTTCCCCACGAAGTTGAGGTTCGCCGCTTTCAGCAGCGGATAGGCCTCCTTGTAGAGATCCGTTCCCTTGCCCTCCTCCTCGCCGATGTTCAGGAGTCCGACGCGCGGCGTCACCGTGCCGAGGCAGTCGCGCATGTACACGCTGCCCATCACGCCGTACTGGTAGAGGTGCTCGGGCTTCGGCGCCGTGTTCGCGCCCATGTCGAGGATCGTCAGCGGGTGTCCGGTGAGGGCGATCGTCACCGCGATCCCCGGACGTTTGACGCCGGCGAGCGTCCCCAGGCCGATCGTCGCCGCGGCGACGACCGCGCCGGTGTTCCCCATGCTCACGGCCGCGCCGGCCTGACCGCCCTTCAACGCGGCGATCATCGAGCTGATCGAGGAATCGGGCTTTCCGCGCAGCGCGGTCGCCGGGGATTCGCCCATGCCGACGACCTGGCTCGCGTGGCGGATCGCGAACCCCGGGTCGCCTCCCAGGGCGGCGAGGCGTTCGCGCGTCGTCTTCTCGTCGCCGACGAGCAGGATGCGCTCGGGCGAGATCCGTTGCTTGCCGGTCTTCGAGCAAGCGGCGAGCGCACCGCCGAGGATCGCGTCGGGCGCGCGGTCCCCGCCCATCACGTCGAGCGCGATCCGCTTCTCAAGCATCGGCGGCTTACGGGGAGGCTCCCACGAAGGGAGCTAGAACGCTTCCTTCGGGACGACCTCGAGGCCCTTCTGACCGCCCTTCTCGAAGCCGTAGTAGCCGCAGTTGTCGCACACGCGGTGCGAGCGGACTGCGGCGCTGCAGCGCGGGCAGTGATTGGAGCGCACCGGGACCAGCGCGTCGTGCGACCGGCGGATGCGCTTGCGGTGCTTGGAATGGCGTCGTTTGGGATTGGGCATGGATCGGTCCGGGGTCGAGGGGCGGGGATGCTAGCCGGCCCCCGCGGTGCCTGTCAACGCAGGCGCGGACTCACAAGCTGCCGAGGGCCTTGGCCAGCGCGGCCTCGATGTCGCGCCGGGCGGTCGGAAGGTTGTCGGCCTGCTGCCCTTGGCCCTGGGCCAGGTCCGGCTTGCCGCCTCCGCCTCCGCCGAGGTGGCGGCTCGCGAGCTTCCCGAGATCGCGTGCGTCGCAGTTCCGTCCGCCGCCGACGCCCTTCACGACGATCACCCAGGGAACGCGACCCTGCTCGCGGCCGAAGAGCACGAGGACGATCGCCGCGGCGAGCGATCGACCGCGGTCGGCGAGATCGCGGATGCCGGCCAGGTCGAGATCGGGGAAGTCGAACACGCCGACGGCGATCCCGCCCGGCTTGCGCAGTTCGGCGCGCAGGGTCTCGAAGGCCTGGGAGACGTCGCCGGCGGAGCTCGCGGCGGTCTGCTTCTTCGCTTCCTTGACTTCCTTCTGGAGCGCGGCGATCCGGGCCGGGATCTCCTCTTGAGCGGCCTTCAAGGTCTGCGCGACGTCGCGGAGGATCCGCCGCTGGCGCTGAATCTCCTCGACCGACGCCGGTCCGGTGATCGCCTCGATGCGGCGCACTCCGGCCTGGACCGCGCGCTCGGAGAGGATCACGAAGGGACCGATGTCGCCGCCGGCGGAGACGTGCGTGCCGCCGCACAGCTCGAGAGACCAGCCGCCGACGTCGAGGACGCGGACCTTCTCGTCGTACTTCTCGCCGAACATCGCGACGACGCCGCGCGCCTTCGCGGCCTCGAGGTCCTCGACGGTCGTCTTCACGGGCGGGTTCTCGTAGACCTTGCGGTTCACGATCGTCTCGATCCGCTCGATCTCCTCGGGCGAGAGGCCCTTGGGATGCGAGAAGTCGAAGCGCAGTCGATCCGGCCCGACGTAGGAACCCTGCTGTGCGGCGTGGTCCCCGAGGACTTCCTTGAGCGCCCGGTGGAGCAAGTGCGTCGCCGTGTGATTCTTCTTGACGCGATCGCGACGCTCGCGGTCGACTTGCGCGCGCACGCGCAGACCCGCGGCGGGAACCGCGCCGCTGCCGAGGACTTTTCCGATGTGCACGACGACCTCGCCGAGGCGGCGCGTCTCCTCCACGTCGAACGCGAATTCGCTCTCGACGGCGGCGATGCGTCCCGCGTCGCCGACCTGCCCGCCGGCTTCGGCGTAGAACGGGCTCTCCGCCAGGACGAGTCGATCTCCGTGGCCGTCGGCGCGGAAGAATCCGACGACGGTCGTCTCGCGCGTCAGCGACCCCGGACCGGCCTCGTGGTAGGTCGACTTCGTCCGCGGCAAGGTGGAGAGCTGCTCGGCGGAGAGGAGCTGGCGGAACGCACCTTCGGACTTGCTCTTCCCCTGATGGATCCCGTGCGCGGCTTTCCAGCCCTCTTCGTCGAGCGCGAGGGAGCGCTCGCGGGCCATCAGCTCGACCAAATCCTGCGGGAAACCGTAGGTCGCGTAGAGGTCGTAGGCCTTCTCGCCCGGCAGGATCTTCGAGCCCGAGGCCGCGACTTTCGCCGCCAGGTCCTCGAACAAGACGAGTCCGCGCCCGAGCGTCTTCCCGAACTGCTCTTCCTCCGCGCGCACGACCGCGCGCACGTGGTCGTTGCGCTGGAGCATCTCGGGGAAGGCGGACCCGAGGACTTCGCCGACGGCGGGGACGACCTCGCACAGGAACGGCTCTTCGAGCGCGAGCGCCTGCCGGCCGAAGCGCGACGCGCGGCGGATCAGGCGGCGCAGCACGTACCCGCGTCCTTCGTTCGAGGGCAGCGCTCCGTCCGAGATCGCGGAGGTCACGGCGCGGGCGTGGTCGGCGATCACGCGGAAGGCGACGTCCGCGGCGTCCGGCGTGCCGCCGTAGGGCTTCCCGCACAGGGTCGAGATCTGCGCGAAGATCGGCGCGAAGAGGTCGGAGTCGTAGTTCGAGCTCTTGCCCTGCAACACGCCGACGACGCGCTCGAAGCCCATGCCCGTGTCGACGCACTTCGCCGGGAGCTCCGCGAGCTTCCCGTCGTCCTTGCGGTTGAACTGCATGAAGACCAGGTTCCAGATCTCCATGAAGCGCTCGTTGCCCGCGTTGACGCCGATCTTCGGGTTCGCGCCGTCCTTCGGATCGGAGCCCGGGCCTCCGCGGTCGATGTGGATCTCCGTGCACGGCCCGCACGGCCCCGTGTCCCCCATCTCCCAGAAGTTGTCCTTCCGGGAAAAGCGCAGCACGCGCGAGCGGTCGACCTTCGCCTTCTCGATCCAGATCCGCTCGGTCTCCTCGTCGGCGGGGAGTCCGTCCTTCGCGTCGCCGCCGAACACGGTCACCCACAGGCGCTCGGCGGGGAGGCCCCACACCTTCGTCAAGAGCTCCCACGCCCACCCGATCGCGTCCTCCTTGAAGTAGTCGCCGAAGGACCAGTTCCCGAGCATCTCGAAGAACGTGTGGTGGTAGGTGTCGACGCCGACTTCTTCGAGGTCGTTGTGCTTCCCCGAGACGCGGATGCACTTCTGCGTGTCCGCCGCGCGCTTGTAGTAGCGGCCGCGTTCGTGAACAACAGGGTCGGGTCGTCGCGCGGGAAGACCGGCGCGGACGGCACGATGCGGTGGCCGCGCGTCGCGAAGAACTCCAGGAAATCCTTGCGGACGCGCGTGGCCGGAAAGCGCGGTGGGTCCGCGCTCACGACGGGCTCGCTCATCTGCGTGCCGCGGCGGGCGGCAGCTTGCCTTCGGAGACGGCGTTCGCGCTCGCCGTCGCGGCCTTCTCGTTCGCTTCCGTGATCGCCAGCGTCTTGTCCGCCGTCTTCTGGCGCAGGGCCTTGTCGATCTGGACCGAGATCTCGGGGTTGTCGATCAGGAACTGGCGCGCGCGCTCCATCCCTTGCCCGAGGCGGATCTCGCCCTCGGTCGGATGCTTCATCGAGAGCCAGGTCCCCGACTTGAGGACGACGCCTTCGACTTGCCCGAGCTCGAGGAGCTCGCCCTCGCGGCTGATCCCGCGGTTGAACAGGATGTCGAACTCGACCTTGCGGAAGGGCGGCGCGATCTTGTTCTTGACGACCGTGACCTTCGTCCGGTTGCCGATGACCTCTTCACCTTCCTTGAGCTGACCGATGCGGCGGATGTCGAGCCGCACGGACGCGTAGAACTTGAGCGCGCGGCCGCCCGTCGTCGTCTCCGGGCTGCCGAACATGACCCCGATCTTCTCGCGGATCTGGTTGATGAAGATCACCATGGTGTCCGACTTCGAGATCGCGGCCGTCAGCTTGCGCAGCGCCTGGCTCATCAGCCGCGCGTGGAGACCGACGAAGCTGTCGCCCATCTCGCCGGCGATCTCGGCGCGCGGCACGAGCGCGGCGACCGAGTCGACGACCACGATGTCGACCGCGTTGCTGCGCACGAGCGTCTCGACGATCTCGAGCGCCTGCTCGCCCGTGTCGGGCTGGCTGACGAGGAGGTCGTCGAGCTTGACCCCGAGCTTGCGCGCGTAGCCCGGGTCGAGCGCGTGCTCGGCGTCGACGAAGGCGCAGATCCCGCCGGCCTTCTGCGCGTTGGCGACGACGTGGAGCGTGAGGGTCGTCTTGCCCGAGCTCTCCGGACCGTAGATCTCCACGACGCGCCCGCGCGGCAGGCCGCGTCCGCCGAGCGCGAGGTCGAGCGAGATCGACCCGGTCGGGATCCCCCGGACTTCACGGATGATCTGCCCGTCGCCCAGGCGCATGATCGAGCCCTTGCCGTAGGCCTTCTCGATCTCGCCGACGGCGGTCACGAGCGCGCGGTTCTTCTCGTTGCGGTCGGTGATCGCCTCGGACTTGTCGCCGCGGTCGGTTTTCTCGCTGCGATCGATTTTCTCGCTGCGCTCGGGGCGATCGGCTTTCTCGCTGCGCTCGGGCTTCTCGGGGCTTGTCGTCTTCTCGGGCTTCGTCTTTTGAAGGCTCATGGGATCCTCGGCGTCGTCTGCGTCGCGTGGTTCGAAGAGGTCGATCATAGCGGTGGCCGAGGGGCGGAAGAAGCGCCTCGGGCACCGCTCCGACCGCCGCGCAGACGCGCGGGTTACAGCGAATCCCCGGAAAGTCGGAAGGCGGCGATCGTCGGGAATCGCTCGGGGCCGACCGAGCCCGGCCGCGACTCGACGAGGCGCACTTCGTCGAGGATCCACGGGATCGCGAGCGCTAGCTCGAGGAAGGCGGCCGGTACCCGCACGCGCCCGCCGCCGGCAGACCGGGCGACGGTCAGGTGCGGGGTCCAGTCCGCCTCCGGAACGAGAGTCGAGAGCAGCTCCAGCGGATCCTCGACTCCCGCCCACAGCACCTTCGCCCTCTCGACGCCGGGGAAGGCACCCGTCTTCTGGATCAGGACCTCGGTGGCCGCCCGCCCCGCGAGGGAGTCCGCGAGGTCCAGGCGGATCCCCTCGATCGCGGCTTCCTCCGTCGCCCCCAGGAATCGGAACGTGAGGTGCAGCTCCGCGGGCGGCACGAGGCGGAAATCGGGCGCGGAGAGCGTTCCGCGGATCGCGCGGTGCACGGACTCCGCGACCTCGGGGGGCGGGAACGCGCCGACGAAGAGCCTCCGAGCGGCCATGGGGCGGAGTCTACACCGTCACGATCGTGCGCAGCTCGGCGGAGCGCGCGTCGAGCTCGGCGCGCGAAGTCCGCGCGAGGCGCTCGACCCCGAAGCCTTCGACGCAGAACGAGGCCGCCACGGTCCCGTGGAGCATCGCGCGGCGCAGGGCCGCCGCGTCGACGGGTCCCGCCTTCCCGGCCTCTGACGCGAGGTGACCCATGAATCCCCCCGCGAAGGAATCGCCCGCGCCGGTCGGATCGACGACTTCCTCGACCGGGTAGGCCGGCAAGGCGAAGTGCGCGCCGGGCCCGATCAGGAAGGCGCCGTGCTCGCCCTTCTTGAGGACGATGTGCCGCGGCCCGAGCGCGAGCGCCTTCGTCGCCGCTCGCAGGAGGCTACCCTCCCCGGTCAGCATCCGCGCCTCCTCGTCGTTCAGGATCAGCGCGTCGACGCGCCGGATGACCTCGAGCAGCGCCGGGCGCGCGATGTCGATCCACAGATTCATCGTGTCGAGCATCACGAAATCGGTCTTCGTCACCTGCGCCAGCGCGCGCGCCTGGATCTCCGGCGCGGCGTTCGCGAGGAACACGAAGCGCGCGGCGCGCTGCGCGAGCGGGATCTTCGGGTCGAAGTGCTCGAACACGTTCAGGTCCGTCGCGAGCGTGTGGCGCGTGTTCCAATCCGCTTCGTAGCGCCCCGACCAGCGGAACGTCTTCCCCTGTGCGACCTCGAGCCCGGCGAGATCGATCCCGCGCGAGCGCAGGAGCTCGGTGTCGCTCGCGCGGAAGTCCGTCCCGACGACGCCGACGAGCGAGACGCCGCCGAACCGGGACGCGGCGAGCGAAAAATACGTCGCGGACCCTCCGAGGAGATCGGTGCGCCGCTCGGTCGCGGTCTCGATCGAGTCGTAGGCCAGGGTTCCGACGGCGAGCAGGGACATGGAGCCTCCGGGATTCATTCCTTGTTCTCGTCGATCTCGCGGCGGACGCCGCGCCCTCCCGGCAGGAGGAGGAAGAGTCCGCCCGCGAGACCGAGGAGCATCGTGAGCAGACGGTAGGCGACGCTCACCGCGACGCCCAGCGTGCTCGGCGAGCCGAGGATGTGGAAGAGCGAGCCGAACGCCCACTCGCCGACTCCCCAGCCCGACGGCGTGATCGGCACCGAGCTGATCGTGTTCGCGATCGCGGCGATGCCCAGGTACTCGAGGAACGAGAGGTGGTCGCCGAAGGCGTGGCCGAGGACGAACACGGAGCCGCCGATGCAGAGGTGGTTCCCGGCCGAGAGGGCGACGGCGATGCCGAGTTCGAGCGGCCGCTCGGAGTAGATCCGCAGCGCGCGGTCGATGCTCTTCAAGCGCTCCTTCTGCGGCATGCGCTCGAGCAGCGCGGAGATCCGCAGCCAGCGCCGCGGGCCCGGGTGGATCATGACCCACAGGACGACCAGCGCCGCGAGGAACGCGCCGACGACGGGCAGCTTCAGCTCCGCGAAGCGAACTCCCGACACGAGCACGACACCCGCGGCGAGACCCATGAGCACGAGCAGCCCGAGCGCGCGGTCGACGACGACCGAAACGAAGGCGTCGGCTCGGCGCTCGGGGTGCTCGCGCACGACGAGCACCGCCTTGATGACGTCGCCGCCGGTGATCCCGGCCGGCAGGACGACGTTGAAGAAGAAACCGAGGAACGACAGCCGGAACGCGGAGGTCCAGCGCGTCGCGCAGCCGGCGACCGCGAGGAGCCTCCACCAGCGCGTGATCGCGATCATCGAGCCGGCGAGGATCAAGAACAGCGCGCCGACGAGTCCCGCCGGGTCGACTTCGCGGAAGACGCGCAGCATCCCCGGCTTCCAGTCCAGGCGCGCGACGTCCACGTTCTCCGGCGCCGTCCCCGACGACTCGGGCGTCCGCACGACCTGGAATTCCGCAGCCGCAGCGAGGCCCCGTGCGACCTCGGGCGGCCAGACCGGATCGACGGACTGTCCGGGATCCGGCAGGAACCGGATCGCGTCCTCGCGCCAACTCCCGCGGATCGTCCCGCGGACCTCGATCGTCTGGCGTCCGCGGATGCAGACGAGGTGGTCCTTCCACGGGACGAGAGAGGCGCCGAACGCGAGGAGGGCGAGGGCGAACCCCGACCGCAGCCAGGCGACCGCGCGCTTCTTCGTCTCCGCGCTCAAGGGAATCTGGCCCACTTCAGTGTGCATCGACCGTTCCCAAGTCCTTGTCCGGGGCGGTCCTGACTCGTGCGGCCGAAGCCGTGACGCGCCCGGGGCGGAGGAATCGCTGCAAGTGCGTTCCTGCGAACGATTTGCAAAGTCATCAGGAACAGCCGAAGGGGCCAGACTCCACTCAAGGCTCGTGCTTCTCCGAAAGCGTCGCCCACCAGGCCTGCCAGTCCTCTTCGCGGAGCGAGTGCAGACCCGATCCCGAGACCGCCGCGAGCGTGCGCATCGCGCTGACGCGCACGGAGCCCTCGGGTCGATCGAGGAGTTCGTAGATCGCCGACAAGCGCGCCTTGCGCGACTGCTCGACCGTCAACGTCGCGCCGGCGCCTGATTCGGCACCTTGGCCTGTGATCGCGGCCGCGATCGGACCTGGGGGCAGGCCGAACTCGCGCACGAGATCCATCACGCGCACGATCACCTCGGGAGTCAGTTCGTGTTGGAGCTGGAGGAGGATCGGATCGAGGACCTCCGGTCCGGCGCAGCGCACCGAGGCCTCGACCGCGGCGGCGCGCACGATCGGCTCGACATCCTTGAGACCGGCCGCGAGGCCGAAGCGCACGCAGCGTTTCTCGAGCTCGAGTGCGAGATCGGCGAGCGGAGCGCCGGCCTTCTTGCCCGTTCCGACGGCCGCGGAGAGGTCGATCGACGCGTGGAGCAGGCGCCGCGCGCCGTCGAGATCGAGCGTCAGTCCGCGGATGACCTGGCAGGCGGAGTCGAGGTCGAGGCGTTCGGTGTCGGTGAGGCGGCTGCCGTGGTCGAGGACCGGGCGCGAAGCGCGCAGGAGACCGGCGAGGGCTTCGCCGACCGCGTCGGGACCGGAGGCGACGCTCCCTTCGGGCAAGGGAGCGGGGACGCCGGCGGAGATGCGCTTGCCGGCGTGGCCGAGGATGACCGTCGCGCGTTCGCGGGTGAGGCGCCAGGGATCGGAGGCGGCGAGGCGCGAGGCCCATTCGACTTGGAGTCCGGCGACGCGCGGATCGTGATCGCCGTAGTTCTCGAGGGCGACCAGGTTCTCGAGGCAGGTCGTCGCGGGATCGGGGACGGCGACCGGGGTCTTGTCCTCGAAGTGCGCGGTGCCGACCGCGAAGGAGCCGGCGATCTCGTGGCGGAAGAAGTACTCCATGTCGCTCTCGATCGCGCCGGTGTAGCGGTGGTGCGTCGATTCGTCGTGGAGCTGGTTCAGGTTCCACGAGCGCGCGTCGGGGACGCGGCAGCTCGGGACGAGGGCGCTGGCGAGAAGCGCGGCGAAGGCGCAGGAGACGCGGAGCGGACGCACGCGGGGAGTCTATGCGAGGGCGGGTGGCGAGTGGAATCACCCGGGCGAAGGCGAGTCGGGCGGCGGCTATCACGAAGAGGTCCGAAGGCGCTAGGCTGAGTTTCGAGCCGGTAGGAGCGAGAACGCGTGGCCGGCGAGCGTTTGAAGAAACTCGGGCTCAGGATCTGCCTCGCCTTCGGCTCGCTCGGCTTGAGCCTAGTGGCCGCGAACGGGGTCGCCGCGCGCTGGCTCGCGGTGCCGACCATGATCTTCCGGCTCGATCCGGTCCTACTCCATGCGCTGTTGCCGGGAGCGCGGAAGGTGATGGCGCTCGATCTCGAGG
>WNFM01192052.1_pt1 | contig 16373 bp, 14 predicted proteins | sample 5400271 | NCBI WGS metagenome assembly WNFM01 (sample SAMN13153352, study PRJNA577476) | soil metagenome | isolation source: 60 cm saprolite on Douglas fir-dominated hillslope | place: USA:California | collected 2013-09-17
CAACGTGGAGTGATCGCGACGCAGACTGTTTCCATGTTGCTGGCGTTTGTGCTTGCTGGACTGACGCTGACTCACCAGGTACAGGTGTGGCACCTGATTTTCATTACGTTTTTAGTGGGGATTGTGAATGCGTTTGACGTACCGATTCGCCAGGCATTTTTCGTGGAAATGGTCGGCAAGGAAGATTTGCCGAATGCGATTGCGCTGAACTCGTCCATTTTTAATGGAGCGCGGGTGGTCGGTCCGGCGATCGCTGGGTTTGCAATTGCATGGATTGGCGAAGGCTGGTGTTTTTTTCTGAATGGCGTGAGCTTTCTGGCAGTGATCGTGGCGCTGCTGGCGATGCGAATAAAGCCGACGGAACGAAAGCCGAGCGGGGAATCGCCGCTGCAAAGTTTGCTGCAGGGATTTCGCTTTGCGATGCACGACCGGCCGATCCGGTCGGCGCTGCTGCTGTTGAGCTCGCTGAGCCTGTTGGGATTGCAGTATTCGTCGTTCATGCCGGTTTTTGCAAAAGATGTTTTGCACGGTGACGCTCAGGCGCTGGGATTCCTGATGAGCGCGGCGGGGGTAGGTGCAGTGCTGGGAGCGCTGCAGTTCGCGGCGCGCACCAGTTACAAGGGTTTGACAAAATGGATCGCCACGATGTCGGTGATCTGCTCGGTGGGATTGATTATATTTTCCCGTTCGCACATTTTCTGGCTATCGACGGTGGTGCTGTTTGTGGTTGGATTCGCCGCGACCTCGCAGATGGCGGCGACCAACACCACCGTGCAGAATCGCGTTCCGGATGAACTGCGCGGTCGGGTGATGGCGGTGTACGCGACGATGTTCATGGGCGTGCAGCCGATTGGCGCGCTGTTGGCGGCTGGGCTGGTTAAGCGGGTTGGCGCGCCGGAGACCATGACGATCTTTGGCTGTTGTTGTCTGGCGGCCAGCGTCGCGTTTGCCGTGTGGGTGGCGGTTCGAACGCGGGCCGCGCAAAATGCGGCACCGGCTCAGGCCGGATTGGGGCGGTAGAGCCAGGGCGGCTGTGCCATTTGTTCGATTTGTGGAGACGCCGGAATTGCGGCGAGGATTGCATCGATTTTCGAACGGTTCGGTGAAAGTGAGCAGACCGGATCGGTCGAGGCCGCGCTTCCCGTCAGCATGAGCGCCTGGCAGCGGCACCCGCCAAAGTCTTGCGTACGCCGGTCGCACGATTTGCAAGGTTCCTGCATCCAATCTTCACCGCGGAATTTCTCAAATGCTTCGCTCGATTCCCAAATCTCGCGCAGCGATTTTTCCTGCACATTTTCGAATCGCAATCCGGGAATCACCGCCGCAGCATGACAAGGCATTGCATTGCCGCTCGGCGTGATGAGCATGGCCTTGCGTGCCCAGCCACCCATGCAGGGCTTTGGAAATTTTGCGTAGTAATCCGGAACGACATATTCGATGCGAATTTTGCCGAGTAGCCGCTCCTGTGCGCGTTTGAAAAACTCGATCGATTGCGTGAGTTGTTCGCGCGTAGGGAGGAGCTGTTCGCGGTTGGCGAAAGCCCAGCCGTAATACTGCACGTGAGCAAATTCGACGCGCGAAGCGGAAGAGTTTTCCACGATCGCCAGCATCTCCTCGAGTTGATCGAGATTCTTGCGATGCAGCACGAAATTCAGCGTGAGGCCGACACGACGGGACTTGAGCCACTCGAGTACGCGAAGTTTTTGCGCGTGGGCCTTAGTGCTGCAGATTTCGTTGGCGGATTCCTCGCGCGCGCCTTGAAAGCTGAGCTGAAAATGATCGAGGCCCGCGGCAACCAGTTCGTCGAGTCGCCGCTCGTCGAGTGGAAGGCCGGAGGTGATCAGGTTGACGTAGAGATTTGCTGCCCTTGCGGCTTCAACAAGTGAGGAGAGATCGCTACGAGTGAGCGGTTCGCCGCCCGTCAAGTCGAGTTGCATTACGCCGAGGGCGGCGGCTTCGCGGAACACCCGGAACCAGGTTTCGGTGCGGAGTTCATCTGCGCGGGCGGTAAGTTCAGCGGGATTGGAGCAATAAACGCAGTGTAGCGGGCAGCGGTGGGTGAGTTCGGCAATCAGCGCAAGAGGATTTGGGGAGTGACCGGTCATTGCCCCGCCGTTTCATGTGAGGTACCGCTGCAACCCCAGCGAGATTTCTCGCTCCGCTCGGATTGACGGGTTTTGCTCATTGGGAAAGACTCTAAATTTATGGCGCAAAATCGAGCGCGCGCTGATCATGCAAAAGTTGCAAGTAGCCCAGTATGTCGTCCTCAACTTTTTGGGGCTGCGCTTTGGAATACATCTTCTGTAGTTCCGAGACGATTTCAGCGATGGAACGCTTGCCATCACAGCGTGTGACAATTTCAAGACTCGGCCCGCTAAGCCGCAGCGCCCGCTCTGGCATCAATAGCACCTTCAATCCCTGATTTTCGCCGAGCCGACAACCTGGCGCGAGTTGCGGACGCGAACTCTTGTCGAGGCTCATAGATCGGCTCTGTCAGGGTGGAACGCGCCGGGCGGTGGCCAGCCTGGCTGTACGTAGGCGAAATAGAGCGCGTCAAGCATGGCCCACAGAATATCGCACTTGGCGCGCAACGCGGCGTGCGCGGCGTCCTGCTCTTCTCGGGTGCGAGCGTGCTTGACGACCCAGGCCAGCGCAAACTCGGCATCTTCCGGCGCTTGCGTGAGCCGGCCGGTGAAGTAATCAAGGCCGGAAGACATCCACGGATAAAACTCGCGTAGTTTGTCCATGCGGAGCGAGATCAATCGTCGCGAGAAAAGTTCGGTAAGGGAAGAAGCGACTGCTTCGAGGTGCGAATGGGTCGAGACGAAATTGACGTACGCATCCACGGCAAAGCGGGTCGCAGGGAGGATGCCGTCGCCGCGCACAGCATGAATGCGGGGCAGCCCAGTGGCCTCCACTAATTTGAGCCATTTTTCGACGCCGCCGGGCGCGCTTCCGTCGCCGTCGTGATCCTCGAGGCGTTTGCGCCACGCAACACGAAAACCTTGATCGTCCGAACGCGCCAGCAGCGCAGAGTCTTTTCTCGGAATGTGACACTGGTAGTAGTAGCGGTTCAACGCCCAGGCCTGCATCTGCCCGCGGCTGAGTGCTCCTTCATGCATTAGTTTGTGGAAAGGATGCTTGTGGTGATAGCGCTCTTCACCGATGGCATGAAATCCGGCGATAAAGTCCGATTCAGAAAGAAAGGGCTTTTCGTTCTGATGGTTCAAAGTGTGAGCTCCATCCCGTCATAGGCTATCTCAAAACCTGCTTCGAGCGCGATTCGATGTTCGTCACTGTTTTCATCGAGGATGGGATTGGTGTTGTTGATATGAATCAGAATCTTGCGGCATTCAGAATCTTTCGGAAACTGCGCGAGCAAGCCGTCGCGCCCGGAGAGCGGAAGATGTCCCATCTCGCGTGCGGATTTGTGCCCGCGCCCGGCCTGGATAAGTTCATCGTCGGACCAGAACGTGCCGTCCAAGAAAGCGATGTTGCTGGTCGCCGCAGCTTTCAGGCCTTCGACCGAACCGTCAGCAAGCGAGGGTGCAAAACAAAATGACTTGCCCGGCTGTTCGAATCGCAACGCCAGCACTGCCTCCTGCGAAGAGAGAGTCCGGCGAAGCTCGGCGCTGATGAAATCGGGATAATCCCCACCGAGCGCGACAGGCGCGCAAATAAATGTTGGTGGGGCGGAAGGGTCTTCGCCGAAGCGGCCGGCTAGACGCGCGCCCGGGGATAGATTTTGCCACTGCACCGGCGGATCAGCGCGGTGCATAACGTCAAAGATGCGATTTTCGGACTTGAGTACCCGTTGAATCGCGGGCGCGGCAAAAATAAAGAACGTTTGAAACTCGCGGAGGTGCAGCAAGCCCATTACCGAATCGACGTCAGCGGAAGCCAGAAAAACACCGCCGATCGGTGAACTGGAGGATTCTCCTGGAGCCGGCGCCAATTCTGGCGTCGCAAGGATTTGGGTACGGAGATCAGGAGAAGCTCCTAGCAGAAACCAAACCTGTCCATCGGGAGAAAAAGCCAGTTGGGTCTGGGTGCGCGCAGTCGCCTTTAGGGATCCTGCCCGCAAACCCATACAGTTTCTACAGCCGCAGTTCCATTGCGGGAATCCACCACCTGCGGCAGATCCGAGAATTCTAATTTGCATGAACGGCTTTCATTGGCACGTCGCGACTCTTGTTGGGCGGGGAACCGTTTTGGTGAAAGCGGCCGACCTAAGACAAAGGCCGGGCTGAAGCCCGGCCTCTACAAAATTCCTGGTGATTTGATTCGAATGCCTGCTGGAAGCAGCGGTTTATAGTTCGGCGTTGGCGTACGAACTGATTTCGCAATTCAGGTCAATTTCCTCGTGCTGTGGTGTGGTCCATTCCATGGATATGACTCCGTTTCCCAGTCGGGATGTTTTAATTCAAACCCCGAACCCCCGGGGCATTGGTCGGACGGCAAGAGAATAGCACGGACTTTCGAGAGCTGGAAGCAAATAGCAAAACCCTACGCCGGAAAAACTCGTCGCGAGGATGAATCTGCCTACGAACAAGAAGCGAAAGCACTCCGGCAAAGTGTCGTGTCCTACAACAAAGTCGCGCACAACGAGCAGCGCAGAAAATAGAAAGTACCAATCCTGCTGCATTTTCAAAAAATCTTTGCAAAAACGCACGATTTCTCTTGACAAGATTTGCAGGCCGTTTAAGATGTGGCGAAAAGTGGTACGGAGTGGAAAATAGTAGAGCAAAGTAGGGGCCGGTAGCTTCAAATAGAGATTAGCAGCAAAGTTCGGCAAACAGTGGGGAAACGTGGCGATCTGGGGCAACAGATTCCGTCGTTTCGCAGAACCTTCAACTAGGGTGCGGCCACAGACAAATGAACTTTCGGGGAAGCCATCGAGCGAAGGTGGACGAGAAGGGTCGTCTCAAGATACCTGCGGAGTATCTCGACGGACTGCGCCAGTTTGGCCCCCAGTTTTATATCACCAGCTTTAAGGGTGATTCGGCGCTGATTTATCCGATGCAGGTTTGGGTCGGGATTGAAGAAAGATTGGCGAAGGGATCGAGTCAGAACCAGGCCATAAGCAAGTTTTTGATGAGGACCAGCTATTTCGGCCAAGTGGTGGAGATGGATGGGCAGGGGAGACTGCTGTTGCCGACCGTCTTACGGGAATCGGCGAGGACCGTCGGAGAGGTTTCGGTGTTCGGGAAGTTGAATTACCTGGAAGTGATGAGTCAAGCGCAAGTGGCGGAAAAAATCGAGAAGGATCCGATTACCACTGAAGACTATCGGGCTCTGGAAGACTTGGGAATTTAAGCGGGAAGTGAAAAGTGGATAGTGGCGAGTTGCGGGAAAAGAACAAAGCGCCGCACACGCCAGTGATGTTGCAAGAGGTGCTGGAATGGCTACGAATAAGACCGGACGGAGTATACGTCGACGCAACATTGGGAGCCGGCGGGCATTCAGAAGCCATAGCCGAAAAATTGAGCTCGGGCCGGTTGATCAGCCTGGACCGGGACGCACAGGCGCTGCAGATCGCGCAAGAGCGTTTGAAGACGTTCGGATCGAAAGTGAACTGCGTTTTGTTTCCGTTCTCAGGGATTGCGGAGGCCGTACACGAGTTGGGGATTCCGAAGGTGGACGGGGTCTTGGCCGACTTGGGGGTTTCGAGCATGCAGCTTGATCAAGCCGAGCGGGGATTTTCGTTCCGCGAAGCTGGTCCACTGAGCATGCGAATGGGAGTCAGCGCGGAGGACGACACGTTGACTGCAGACGAGATTGTGAATCGATGGTCGGAGAAAGAGTTGGCCGACCTGCTGTACCGCGAAGCGGACGAGCACGATTCCAGAAGAATCGCCAGGGCGATCGTAAGAGCGCGGCCGATCAGAGATACCGCGCACCTGGCAACGGTTGTGGCAGGGTCCCGAAAGCAATGGGGAAGGCAGAGACTGCATCCCGCGACAAAAACGTTTCTGGCGCTGCGGATAGCGGTGAATCGAGAGATGGTTCTCGGGTCCCCGCCACAATGAATTCTGGAGCGAGGTGCGTGATTTTGACGTACCACTCCGGGGAAGACCGTTTGGTAAAGGAAGCGTTTCGGGAAGCGGCACGGCATGGGACGCTGAAGATTCTGACGAAGCATGTAGTGCGGCCCAGCGAAGAAGAAGAGCGGATGAACCCGCGGTCGCGTAGCGCGAAACTGCGGTGCGCGGAAAGAGTGTCGGCCGCTTAGCGGCCGCCAAGGTGTGGTCATGCGTAAGAAAAAATCAACACCAATGCGGGAGTTCCGGACGGTCAAGCGCATTGATAATTCGCGGCTGGTGCGGCATGTCGAGCCCGCGAAGCAGAAGAGTCTTTACAAGACCGCCGGACTCGGCGGAATCGTCGCGCTATTTTTCCTTTTTTATATTTTTCAGCACTTCAAATGCATCGACCTCAGCTTTCAGCTGGAGGATTTGAAGGCGCAACAAGCTAAAGTGGCGGCGCTGAATTCGGAATTAAAACTGGAAATCGCCAATCTGCGCGACCCGATGCGTATTGACGTCATCGCACGGAAGCAACTGGGCCTGACCCAGCCGTTGCCCGACCGGGTGCGTGAATACGATGCTCCCAGCGGCATGCAGGTGGCGTCGGTGCGTTACGCACGGCATAACCGCGGCCAGTAACGGCGGCCAGGCAGATGACACGAAATTCAGAAGTTGTTTTTTACTTTCACGCGGAGAGATTCCCGAACGCTGCGGGCCATGCAAGAAGAAAAAGTCCACGTCCGTTTGTTGATCGTCGCCGGCGTGGCTCTGTTATGGATGACCGCGGTATTCGGCCGGCTCGGCTATCTGCAGCTGGTCCGGCATAGCGAATACTTCGCGCGCGCCCAGCGCCAGCAGCAACGCACCATCGAAATCACCCCGAGACGCGGCGCAATCTACGACCGCAATATGCACCCGCTGGCCATGAGTGTGCCGGTGGAGTCGGCGTTCGCGGTGCCTTCTGAAATTGGCGACAACAAATCGATGGCGGCGCACCTGCTCTCCGGCGTGCTGGGAATCCCGCGCGATGTGCTGATGACCCGGTTCGAATCGGGCGGATCGTTTGTCTGGGTATTGCGCAAACTTCCTCCGGACAAAGCCGAAGCCGTGCGCGCTCTGAATCTCAAAGGCGTTTATCTTCAGGCGGAAAATCAGCGTTATTACCCCAAGCGCGAGCTGGCTTCTCACGTTCTCGGCTTTGTGGATCTGGATGAAAAAGGTCTTGGCGGGATCGAGTACGCGCTCGACAAGGTGATTCGCGGCAAGAGCGAAAAAATTGTGGTGATGGCCGACGCCAAGCAGCGCTGGTTCGATGGCGGCGCTGCGCAGAAGGATCAAGGCGCGAACGTTGTCCTGACCATCGACGAAAAGATTCAATACATTGCGGAACGCGAACTGGCTGCGGCAATTGCAAAGACCCACGCTCTTGCTGGCACCGTGATTGTTCAGAATCCAAACAGCGGCGCTATTCTGGCGCTGGCCAACTGGCCCAAGTTCAATCCCAATTCGCCGAACGATGCAAAAGCGGAATCGCGCATGGACCGCGCGGTCAGCGCCATCTACGAGCCGGGCTCAACTTTTAAGTTGATTACTTTGGCCGCTGCCTTTGATCAGAACCTGACCAAGCCTGACGAAGTCTTCGATTGCGAAAATGGCTCGGTGATCGTGGCCGGCCACCGCATTCACGATCACAAGCCATTCAAACTGCTGACGGTTTCCGAGATCCTCGCAAAATCCAGCGACGTTGGCGCTATCAAAATTGCGATTCGGCTCGGCGCGCCGAAATTCTATGAATATATCCGCGCCTTCGGTTTTGGCCAACAGACCGGCGTCGAACTGCCCGGCGAAAGTAAGGGAATGCTGAAGAAGATTGAGAACTGGAGCGGCGTCTCGATCGGCTCGATTTCCATGGGACAGGAAGTGGGCGTCACTCCGATGCAGCTGGTGACCGCGGTCTCGGCTATCGCCAACGGCGGCGCGCTCTATAAGCCGCACGTCGTGGCGGAATTGCGGCGAGGCGACCAGCTCTTGTCAGTGGATGGCTCACTCGCTCCGGACGAGCCAAAAGAGGTAATACGGCCTGAGACCGCCGCGACTCTCCGCCGCCTGATGGAAGGCGTAATCTTAAATGGTACCGGACCCTTGGCGCGGCTCGATGGTTGGACCGCTGCAGGCAAAACCGGCTCCGCGCAAAAAATTGATCCTGCAACCGGCCGCTACTCGCGGACCCAGTTGATTGCCTCGTTCACCGGATTCGCGCCAATCAACGATCCGACGGTGACCATTCTGGTTTCACTCGATTCGCCCGTCGGCCAGCACGAGGGTGGACAGGTTGCCGCTCCGGTCTTCAAGCGCATCGCCGAGCAGGTGCTGTCTTACTTGAACGTTCCGCGCGACGTGCCGCTGAGCCCCAAACTCATTCAAGCGTCCTACAAGAGTTCCGAGTTGGATGAGAGCGCAACGCTCGAGGATTTCACTCCAGTGGATTTCAACGCACAGCCCGATCAACCGGCCGCGCAGGAAAAAGCCATCCAAGGCGACCCTGCGAGGCCTTTGGTGACGGTGGCGCTCGACGAGGGCGGCGATATCGCGGTGCCGGATTTTCGCGGCAAGACCATGCGCGACGTCACAGAGATGTGTCTGCGATTGGGAATCGAACCGGTTCTGGTTGGCAGCGGACTTGCATTGGATGAATCACCCGCCGACGGCGCAAAGGTTCGCCGCGGCGCAAAAATTACGGTGCGATTTGGTACGCCGGAAGAAGCGGCCAAGGCCATAAAATTGAATCGGAAAACCAGGCATTAGATGACCACGGAATTGCAGGAACACAACGCTGCGATGGAGAACGGAAAAGTGGCGGACCAGCGCAAAGCAAATACCCAGCCTGGCAGGAGCCGCGCTTTCGATTTGGCGGCTGTCTTCGCGAAGACTGGCGCCATCCTTCCGCCGGCAGCAGAAAAACTGGCGATTCATGGAATGGCTTGTGATTCGCGCAAGGTTGCACCGGGCTATCTCTTTTTCGCACTGCAAGGCGTGAAAGACGACGGCAACAAATTTATCGCTGACGCCATTTCACACGGCGCGATTGCGGTTGCCAGCGAAGGCGCACCGCCCGCCGAACTTTCCTTGAGCGTTGTTTGGGTTCGCGTTCCGGAGAGCCGCAAGAGCCTGGCGGTCGCCGCCGCAAATTTCTTCGGGCATCCCGCGGCCGCATTGCAGTTGATCGCGGTCACCGGAACCAACGGAAAAACCACCACGACTTCGTTGATCGATTCGGTGCTGCGCGCTTCCGGTGCGAAAACCGGATTGTTTGGAACCATCGCCTACCACACTCCGCTCGGCGAATATCCCGCGCCAAATACCACTCCCGAATCACTCGACCTGCAGGGATTCTTCTCCGAAATCCGCGATGCCGGCGGAACCTATGCCGTGATGGAAGCAAGTTCGCACGCGCTGGTGATGGATCGCCTCTGGGGTTGCCACTTTCAATCCGCCGTCTTTACCAACCTCACCCGCGATCACCTGGACTTTCACAAGAATTTTGAAGACTACTTTGCCGCCAAGCGCCGCTTGTTCGAAGGCACGGGCGCGGGCGTTCCGGATGCTGCGGTGCTGAACGCCGATGATCCTTACAGCAAGCGCCTGGCAGGCCTGGCAAAACAGACCGTCACCTACGGCATCGAAAATTCCGCGGATATCACCGCGAAAAAATTCCAGCTAGCGTTCACTGGCCTTACCTTCGCTGCGCATACATCGAATGGCAAAATACCGATCGCTTCGCCATTGGTGGGCCGCATCAACGTCTACAACATTCTGGCAGCGATTGGCGCAGCCCAGGCCGCCGGCATCTCGAACGAAACCATCGAAGCCGGAATCCGCGCATTGCAAAACGTTCCCGGCCGATTTCAGCGCGTGGATATGGGCCAGCCGTTCCTGGCCATCGTTGACTTCGCGCACACCGACGACGCCCTCGAAAATCTCATCAAGACCGCGCGGGAGCTAAATCCCAAGGGCCGCATCATCACGCTTTTTGGTTGCGGCGGTGGAAAAGACCGCACCAAGCGTCCGATCATGGGCGAAGGCAGCGGCCGCCTCTCCGACCTCACGATCCTGACCAACGACAATCCGCGCCAGGAAGATCCGCTGAAAATCATCAGCGACGTTGTGGTCGGCTTGCAGAAAAGCAACGGGAAATATCTGATCGAACCGGACCGCGAAAAAGCCATTGGCCTCGCCTTCGATGAAGCTCGCGCCGGCGACATCGTTCTCCTCGCCGGAAAAGGCCACGAGGACTACCAGATTCTCGCTGACAAAACTCTTCCTTGGGATGACCGGAAGGTCGCGCAGCAGGCGCTGCGCCAACGCGGATTTGATGCTGCCGGTAACTCCGAGGAAGAAACCGGCAACGGGTTTGGCACCTAGCGCGCAAACTAGCTAGTGTGGTTCGGGCGCTGGAGTTCTGGCTTGGCTGGAACACGCCAAAAGCAGGCTGACGGGTTGACCGTTTTGGTCCACTCGCCAAAAAGGAGGAGCCCAGCGAACCGGTGAGAACAAAACAGACCTGGGGTTATGCCCGTAAGGCGAACCCTCTGAGGTACTTATGCGGTGGACGATTGCACAAGTGGCTGGCGTTCTGGTGGCGGGGGCGGGAGGTGGCCTTGACCCCTTGGCCCGGCTGGCCGGCGTCTCGATTGATTCTCGCACGGTACATTCCGGCGAGCTGTTTATCGCCATCCACGGACCGCGTCACGATGGACACGATCATGTCGCCAGTGCTCTCGACCGCGGCGCCATCGCAGCCGTGGTGGCCGCGGCGAAAGTGGACCAGTTTCCGGACCCGATTCACGCAAAGTGCATCGTCGTGGACGACACCTTCGTCGCGCTCAAGCAATTTGCCCGCGCCGTACGCGAAACCTGGGGCGGCAAAATTGCCGGGGTCACGGGCTCGGTGGGAAAAACCACGACCAAAGAGATCCTGGCGGCACTGCTTGGCGCGCGGTTCCGCGTTCTGAAGTCGGAAGGGAATTTTAATAACGAGTATGGACTGCCGCTCACGCTTTTCAAGTTGCACGAAACGCATCAGGCGGCGGTGCTGGAAATGGGAATGTCGCGGCGCGGCGAACTGTCGCGATTGGCGGAAATTGCGAAGCCCGATGTTGGTGTGGTGACTCGCGTCGCTCCGGCACACTTGGAGTTTTTCTCTTCGGTGGATGAAATTGCGTTGGCCAAACGCGAACTGATTGAAGGCTTGAACGGCAAGGATTCGACTGCGGTGCTGAACGCTGATGACCCGCGGGTGGCTGCGTTTGCTGCAATCGCGCCCGGCAGAGTTCTGACTTATGGAATCGAGCAGCCGGCATTTTTCAGCGCCGAGAATATTCAAGATCGCGGCGCATTGGGCTCGACGTTTGATTATGTCAGTCCGGAAGGCCGGGCTAGGTTCGAATTGGCGCTGCCGGGACGCCACGTCATCGCCAACGCTTTGGCATCGCTGGCGGCAGCAAGCGTTTGGGGCATTGGCATCGCGGAAGCCGGCGCAGTATTGCCGAACTTGCGGCCTCCCGCGATGCGCGGCGAACTCTTGCGGTTTTCGAATGGAGCGGCTCTGATCAACGATAGCTACAATTCGAGTCCCGCCGCATTGCAGGCGATGACTTCGTTGCTTGCTGCCACGCCAGGTTTTCGCCGCCGCATTCTCGCCGCGGGAGAAATGCGCGAATTGGGCGCGAGCTCAGCGCAACTTCATCAAGACGCCGGTTCATTCGCCGCGAAGACTGGCTCCATCGACTGGATCATCGGCGTCGAAGGTGACGCTGCACAACTGGTCGAAGGCGCGTCAGCCGCCGGAATTCCCCGCGATCGCTTGAAGTTCTTTTCTTCCTCTGGAGATGCCGCCAATTTCTTGCAAACACTTCTTCAACCCGGTGATTTGCTTTTGGTCAAAGGTTCGCGCGGGGTGAAAATGGAACGCATCGTCGAAGCGCTGCTGACGCAGCACGGCGCGGCGGGCGCCAAGCCGGAGGTCAGCCGCTAAATGCTGTACTACCTCCTGTACCACGTTCTGCAGAAATACTTCAGCCCGCTGAATGTCTTTCGTTACATCACGGTGCGCACCGTTTACGCCAGTTTGACCGCGATGTTTCTGGCGCTGGTCTTCGGCCCGTGGCTGATCCGCCGTCTGCGCGAACTGCAGATCGGCCAGTACATACGCGAAGAAGGTCCGCAAGAACACAAGAAAAAAGCCGGCACACCGACGATGGGCGGAGTCTTGATCGTGCTCTCGACTGCGGTTCCGGTGCTGCTGTGGGCCGACCTCACCAATGCATTTGTGCTGATGGCACTGTTCGCATTGATCGGATTCTCAGTCATCGGTTTCATCGATGATTACGCCAAAGTCGCAAAAAAACAGAATCTCGGCCTGACCAGCAAACGCAAATTTCTTTTGCAGGTGCTGGTCAGCATGGTGGTCGGAGTCGGTCTGCTCGAGCTCTCCACCCACAGCGCTTACTCCACTAAACTGATGGTGCCATTCCTGAAAAAATTTCAGCCGGAGTTGGTGATCCATTCGCTGCTTTCCAGCGGACACCTCTGGACATTGGCGTTTATTCCGTTCCTGCTCTTCGTCACCATCGTTATTACCGGCTCGTCGAACGCAGTGAATTTGACTGACGGCCTCGACGGCTTGGCCATTGGCTGTACTGTGATTGCCGCTGGGGCCCTGACCGTTTTGACTTACGTCAGCAGCAACGCTCGCTGGTCCACCTATCTTGATATTCAATACATCCCGCGCGTCGGAGAATTGACCGTGTTTTGCGGAGCGCTGGTCGGCGCGTCGCTCGGTTTTCTGTGGTACAACGCGCATCCCGCCGAAGTCTTCATGGGTGATGTTGGATCACTGTCGCTCGGCGGCACTCTCGGCGTCATCGCGGTGATCATCAAGCAGGAAATTTTGCTGTTTTTTGTTGGAGGCGTTTTTGTCATTGAAGCGCTCTCGGTGATTTTGCAGGTCGGTTCGTTCAAGCTGCGCGGCAAGCGGATTTTCCGCATGGCTCCCATTCATCATCATTTCGAATTGCTGGGCTGGAGCGAATCGAAAGTCATCGTGAGATTCTGGATTCTGGCGCTGGTGTTTGCGCTGTTTGCGCTGACCACCTTGAAGTTGCGCTAAAGAAAAGCGGCGTACATGGAAATGGCCGGGCAACTCAACTTGAACGGGACGCGCGTGCTGGTCATTGGCCTGGCGCGCACCGGCATTGCCACGTCACTCTTTTGCGTCGAGCATGGAGCACTCGTGACCGCTAGCGACTCGCGCGCTGCGGCTGAGCTTGGTGACTCCATCGATAAATTGCGCGACGCAGGAGTCCAACTCCAACTCGGTGGACATTCCGATGCCGTCCTGGCAGGACAGCAGCTCGTCATTCCGAGCCCCGGAGTTCCTGCTGATGCGCCGCTACTGCTCGAAGCGTGTGGCCTGAAAATTCCGGTCTGGAGTGAAATCGAATTGGCTTATCGTTTCTTGCACGGAAAGCTGATCGGTATCACCGGTTCGAACGGCAAAACCACCACCACCACGCTCGTTGATCACATTTTGCAGCATGCCGGTTTCCCGACCAAGCTTGCCGGAAACATTGGCACTCCACTTATCGCTCAAGTCCGTCAAACCACCGATCGCACCATCACCGTCGCGGAACTCAGCAGCTTTCAGCTCGAATTGATCGAAACCTTTCGTCCCAATATCTCTGTGCTGCTGAACCTCACACCTGATCATCTCGACCGCCACAAAACGTTCGCGGCATATACCGCCGCAAAAGCCCGCATCTTCGAAAATCAAACCGCTGAAGATTTTGCCGTTCTGAACGCCGACGATCCTGAGAGTGCAAAATACGCGCCATCCCGCCTGCATGTCTGTTGGTTCAGCCGCAAGATCACCGTTGAACAAGGCGCATTTGTTCGTAAAGGAAAAATTGTTTTCGCCGAGCACGGTAACGAGGAATCAATTCTGGATGTCAGCGAAATCCCCTTGCCCGGCGCGCATAATCTCGAAAACGTCCTGGCCGCCGTAATTGCAACTCGCCTCGTGGGTGCGCACCCTGTGCAAATCGCCCAAGGCATTCGTACCTTTGCCGGCGTCGAACACCGCATCGAATTCGTGGCCGAGATTAACAACGTCCGTTATTATAATGATTCGAAAGCCACCAACGTCGACGCCGCACGCAAAGCGCTCGAAGCGTTTTCCGGCCGCATCATCTTGATCCTCGGCGGCAAGGACAAAGACAGCGACTACACCCAACTTCGTTCAACACTGCGCGAAAAAGCGATTCTTGCTCTTTTGATCGGCGCCGCAGCCGACAAGATCGAACACCAGATTGAAGGCACTGTCGCCATCAAACGTGCCGGAACCATCGAGCATGCCGTCGAATTCGCGGCACAAGCCGCTCATGCCGGAGACATCGTGCTCTTGGCGCCCGCCTGCGCCAGCTTCGACCAGTTCCAGAACTACGAGCATCGTGGACGCGTCTTCAAGGACCTTGTCCATCAACTGCAGCGCAGCACTGAAAATCCATCGCACACGGAGAAGCGCAATGCCGAGACGTTTGGAAAATGACAAGTGGCTGTTCGGCGTGACGCTCGGGCTGTGCCTGCTCGGCGCAGTCATGATTTTCAGCGCCTCCGCGGTCACCGCCGAAAACGACTTCCACCACTCTTACTATTTCCTGCTGCGCCAGTCGGCCTGGCTCTTCATCGGCCTGGCCGGAATGTTTGTTCTAATGCGCACCGATTACCGCAGACTGCGCGAACCAGCAGTGGTCTATACCGTACTTTGCCTCGTCGGCCTGATGCTGGTCGGGGCATTTTTTCTCGATAAATCTCACGCAACTCACCGCTGGATTCGCTTCGGTCCCATCGGAATTCAGCCTTCTGAAATCGCAAAACTAGCAGTAATCCTCTATCTCGCATGGTTCTTGGATTTAAAGCGCCGCAACGCAGCCGCCATGGAATTTCGCAAAGACGATTTTGTGAACAACATTCTGCCCGCCATCGGCCCAATTCTGGTTTGCGTCGCGCTGATTCTCGCGCAGCCAGATCTCGGCACTTCTGTGGACATCATGCTGATCGCCGCGGCGGTTCTTTACGTCGCTGGCATGTCCTGGAAATGGATTGCCGCCGGCGCCGTCGCCGCAGTGCCTGCTCTCTATCTGCTGATTACCCACGTCGCTTATCGCCAGGCGCGCCTGATGGCCTTTCTCAATCCAGACGCCGATCCGCAAGGCGCTGGCTTTCAATTGTTGCAATCGCTCATCGCGGTCGGTTCCGGCGGCTTCACCGGCGTCGGTTTGATGGAGAGCAAACAAAAGTTATTCTATTTACCGGAAGCTCACACTGATTTTATTTACGCGGTCATTTGCGAGGAGCTGGGTTTCATCGGCGCGATGATCGTGATTGCGCTATTTGCAGTTTACGGATGGCGCGGGATGCGCGCCGCATTTGCCGCGCCGGATAATTTCGGGCGCCTCCTCGCGCTCGGCATCACCGCGATGGTGATTTTTCAGGCGCTGATTAATTTCGCAGTAGTACTCGGCATGGTGCCGACGAAGGGCATTCCGCTGCCGTTCATAAGCTACGGCGGTTCGAGTCTGCTGGTGATGTTGCTGGCCACGGGAGTGCTGCTGAATATCTCGCAGCAATCGACAACGACGCGATGATATCGCGCTCGATTTTCGGACTCAGCCAATGAAACTGCTGATCGCGGGCGGTGGCACTGGCGGCCACGTCTTTCCGGCAATCGCCATCGCCAGGGAATGGCTCTCGCGCGGAAACGAAAGGGAAGTTGTGCTTGTAGGAACACAACGTGGAATCGAAATGAAGCTGGTGCCGCAGGCCGGGCTGCCGCTGGAAACTCTGCGTGCCGCAGGCCTGAAAGGCAAAGGCGGGCTCACTCTGGCAAAGAATCTTTCGATGCTCATGCCGGGAGTACTCGACGCGTTCGCGATTTTGCGCAAACACAAGCCAGTGGCGGCATTCGGCGTCGGCGGTTACGCCGCTGGACCGATGCTTCTTGCTACCTGGCTGCGCGGAGTGCCCAACATAATTTTTGAGCCGAACGCCGAACCCGGCCTCACCAATAAAATCCTGGTGAAATTGTCGAAGCGCGTCGCTACCGGATATGACATCACCGCGACCTCCCTGGGACAGAAAGCGGCCGTCACCGGCAATCCCGTCCGTGCTGAATTCTTCGCCATCGAGCCGCGCAAGCCCGCCAAGCCTTTTCGTCTCTTAATCACCGGCGGTAGCCAGGGCGCTCTGCCCATTAACCGTACCTTCGTCGATGCAATGGACTTGCTCGCC
>WNFM01279442.1_pt1 | contig 16369 bp, 12 predicted proteins | sample 5400271 | NCBI WGS metagenome assembly WNFM01 (sample SAMN13153352, study PRJNA577476) | soil metagenome | isolation source: 60 cm saprolite on Douglas fir-dominated hillslope | place: USA:California | collected 2013-09-17
ACGCGGTAGCCGGACTGAGGACGGATCGGCTCTCCCAGGAGCTGCATCTCGCGCACCCGCTCGCCGCGCGGAGCATCGGACTGCCACGTGTACGTGAAGCCCTCGGAAGGTTGCAGAAGCAACGGCTCCCCGGTGGCCGAACGCTGCTGCGATTCGAGCAGCGCCTTCAGCTGCTCGCCCGTGAGCGTCATGACGACAAGGCTGTTGCCGAAGGGCTGCATGGTGAAGACCTGGCCGAACGTCACGGAGCATGGTGGCGTACCCACGCATTCGAGGTTGGTGCGAATGCCGCCCGGGTTCATGAAGGCGATTTGCGCGCCTTCACCGCGTGTTGCGGCGAGCTGCGAGTCGGCGATCAGCCGCCCGGCGGCGCTGTCCACCGTGCCGGCTGCCCGCTGCGGCCCGATCTCGCCGCCGCGCGAGAACCTCCCCGCGATGCGCCCCACCGGGCGCTCGGCCTTAGGCGCCGCCAGCGCCGCGTAGGCTGCGACTCGTTCCGCGATCGCCGCGTCGGGTTTCGCTTCGCGTAGCACTACGGCATAAGTCTCGGGGAGGCTCGCCGTCAGGCGTTCGCGCTGCGCGGGGTCGGTGCGCTCGTTCACCACCGGCAGGTTGATGCTGCGCATTTGTGGCAGCATCTTGCGCGTCGCCGGATCGAGCTGCACGTCGACCACGGAGACGCCGCGCCCATACGATGTTCCCTGGATGATCAAGCGGCCCTCGATCTCGCAGCGATAGCCCTGGTGGGTGTGGCCGGAGAAGATCACCTTGATCTCGGGGGCGAGTCGGCGCGCGATCGCGAGCAGCGGGCCGTGCGCTTCGGGGCACGTCACGTCGTTCCAGTCGCCGCGCTTGTCCTGCGTGCCGAGCTCGAAGCCTTCGTGGAAGATGGCGACCATTGCCCGTACGCCCTGCCTGCGCAGCTCGCGCGCGGCACGGTTCACCGCGTCCGCCTCGTCGACGAATTTGAGCCCCACCACGCCCGAGGGCGTCACCATCTGCGGCGTCGAGCGCGTCACGCCGCCGATGAATGCCACCGGGATTCCCGCGAAACGCTTGATCACGTAGGGCGCAACGATGGTGCGGCCCTTGGCGTCGACCACATTGGCGGCGATGTACCGGTAATGCGTCCCGCGGTAAGGCGAGAGCACGCAGCTCGCGACGGCGCTCTCGGGCACGGTGGCGGCGCAACCGCCGCGGATGAGGCGCTGCAACTCCTGCTGGCCGGCGTCGAACTCGTGGTTGCCGAGCGAGCTCACCTCGAGGCCCATGTCGTTGAGGATCTCGACCGTCGATTCGTGCCTGAAGAGCGTCGAGACGAGCGGCGCCGCGCCCACGAGGTCGCCTGCCGCGAGCGTCAGCGAGTGCGGCGCGCCGGCGCGCAGCGACTTCACCATGCCGGCGAGCGCCGCCGCGCCGCCCACCTGCACGCGCATCGCCGGGGCGCCCGCGGGCGCGCCCGGCTCGGCGAGGAAGAGCACGAGGTTCGTCGCTTCCAGGTTGCCGTGGAAGTCGTTGATGCCGATGAGCCGGACCTGCACGGGGTCGCGCGCGTACGCGGCGCCCGAGAGCACAAGGCCCGCCGCCAGCAGCCAGGATCCTTTCATTCGAACGTCCATGCCTTGCGCCTCGCATCCGTACTTCATTGGGGCCCGCCCGCGACACGCGCGACGAGAATCGGGGAGGACTCGGGTGCCGCATCCGCGATCACGAACGCGCCTTCGAGCAAACGACTGACGGCCTCGGCGTCGGACTCGCGCGCAGCGTGCACCATGGCGAGCACCTGCCCCGGCTCGACGCGTTCTCCGGGCGCGGCCACGCGCGTGAACCCGACCCGTGGATCGACGCTGTCCTCGGCCTTGTGGCGCCCACCCCCGAGCTCGATGCACGCGAGCCCGAGGTCGCGGGTCGCCACGCGATGGATCCAGCCGCCCTTGGCGGCGACGAGTGCACGCTGCACGGGCGCCGCGGGTAGCCGCTCGGCGGCGTGCTCGACGAAATCGCTCTCGCCCCCGAGCGCCGACACCATGCGGGCGAAGTGCTCGAGCGCCTTGCCGTTGGCGAGCACCGCGTCGATGCGCGCGCCGGCCGCTTCGACATCGGCGTCGAGGTGGCCCATCACCAGCAGCTCCGCGGCGAGCGTTCGGATCACGAGGCGCAGGCGCGGGTCCTGTTCGGCGCCCTGGAGGAAGCGAACGGACTCGAGCACCTCGAGCGCGTTGCCGCAAGTGCGGCCGAGCACCTGGTTCATGTCGGTGATCCACGCGCACGACCTGAGGCCCGAGCTGCCCGCGACCTCGATGAGCGCGGAGGCCATCGCGCGCGCGAACGGCAGGTCGGTGGCGAAGGCGCCGTTGCCCACCTTGATGTCGAGCACCATGGCGTCGAGCCCCGCCGCGAGCTTCTTCGACAGGATGCTCGCGCAGATGAGCGGAATCGACTCGACGGTGGCGGTCACGTCGCGGATCGCGTAGAGCCTGCGGTCGGCGGGGGCGATCTCGGCGCTCGCCCCCACGATGGCGCAGCCCGCCTTGCGCAACGCGGCCTCGAGCTCGTCGCGCGTCACCGTGGTCCGGTATCCCGGGATCGAGTCGAGCTTGTCGAGCGTGCCGCCGGTGTGCCCGAGCCCGCGCCCGGAAATCATCGGCACGATGCCGCCGCAGGCCGCGACGACGGGTGCCAGCACGAGGCTCACCTTGTCGCCCACGCCCCCGCTGGAGTGCTTGTCGAGGGTCGGCCCGGGAAACCTGTCGCTCCAGTCGAGGACGGACCCGGAGCGCGTCATCGCGTCGGTGAGCGCGATGGTCTCCTCGTGCGACATGCCCTCGAGGAAGAAGGCCATCGCCATCGCCGCCGCCTGGGCGTCGCTCCAGCTCTGGTCCACGAGGCCGCGCACGAAGGCGTCGATGTGCGCGCGTTCGAGCGGATGGCCGTCGCGTTTGCGGCGGATGATTTCCTGCGCCAGCATGCCTACGCTTCCCGGCGTCGAGCGGCAGCCTGGCGGTCCGCTCCAATGCCGTTTCCGCTGCTACTCACCGTAAGGTACCCATATATTCTTGACGTTGGTCGCGGCGCGCAGGAACTCGCGCCCTTCACCTTCGTCGCGATCGAGCCAATCGCGATCGTCCCACGCGGTCCAAGTGCGCTTCATGTTCGAGGCCGAAGCAAGCTCGATCGCTTTCGCTCCTTCGCGCCCGCCGCGATACCACATGGCCTCGACGTCGTCGTGCTCGGCCAGCACCTTCGCGAGCGCGTCCTTGTCGCCGGTCACGATGTTGATCACCCCCGCGGGCAGGTCGGAGGTCTCGAGGATGGCGTAGAAATCGGTCGCCGCGAGCGGATGGCGCTGCGACGGAATGACGATCGTGGTGTTGCCCGTGGCGACCGCGGGGGCGGCGAGCGAGAGCATGCCGAGCAGCGGATAGCGCTCGTCGCAGGCGATGCCGATGACGCCGATGGGCTCGTTCATCGCGATCGCCACGCCGCGGATCGGCACGCTGTGCACGGCGCCGTCGTACTTGTCGGCCCAGGCGCCGTAGGTGAAGAGGCGGGCGATCGATGCGTCCACCTCCGCGCGCGCAAGCTCGCTGCCGCATTCGGTCATCGACTCGATGCGCGCCGTGAACTCGTCGGCGCGTGCGGCGAGGTTCTCGGCGATGTAGTAGAGGATCTGCGCGCGGTTGTGCCCGGTCGCGCGCCCCCATCCCTTCGCCGCGTGCGCCGCCTCGACGGCATTGCGGATGTCCTTGCGATTGCCCTCGGGCGCCTCGCCCACCGGCGCGCCGCTCGGGCTCACGATGCGGCGCGTGTAAGCGCCGTCGGGGCGGGCCTGCTTGCCGGCGATGAAGAGCTTGGGCGTGCGGTCGACGGGAGGCAGCCCGCCGCCAGCGCTAGCCGCGCGCGGCGCCTTGCGAGCCGCGGGGCGCTTCGCCGGCTGCGCCACCTTCGGCGCGCGCCGCTCGCCGCGCTTCACGTATTCCCACATGCCTTCGCGACCGCCCTCGCGTCCGAAGCCCGACTCGCGGTAGCCGCCGAAGCCCGCCGCCGCGTCGAAGAGGTTGGTGGAGTTGACCCACACCACGCCCGCCTTGATCTTCGGGGCGATGTCGAGCGCGAGGTTGATGCTCTCGGTCCATACGCTAGCTGCGAGACCGTACGGGGTGTTGTTGGCGATCGCGACCGACTCTTCGGGCGTGCGGAAAGTCATCGTCACCAGCACCGGGCCGAAGATCTCGACTTGCGCGATGGTCGAGGAGGGCTGCACGTCGGTGAAAAGGGTGGGCGGATAGAAGCAGCCTTCGGTGGGGCAGGCCCAGGACGGCTGCCACATCGTCGCGCCCTCATCGACGCCTTGCTGCACCAGCTCGCGGATGCGCTCGAGCTGCACGGGGGCCACGATCGCGCCCATGTCCACGGCCTTGTCGAGCGGGGAGCCCAGGCGCAGCTTCTCCATGCGCAGCCGCAGCTTTGCCACCAGGCGCTCGGCGATGCCTTCCTGCACCAGCAGCCGCGAGCCCGCGCAGCACACCTGGCCCTGGTTGAACCAGATCGCGTCGACCACGCCCTCGACCACGCTGTCGAGGTCGGCGTCGTCGTAGACGATGAACGGGCTCTTGCCGCCCAGCTCGAGGGAAAGCTTCTTGCCCGAGCCCGCCGTGGCCTTGCGGATGATCCGTCCGACCTCGGTCGAGCCGGTGAACGCGATCTTGTCGACGCCGGGGTGATCGACGATGGCCGCACCCGTCTCGCCGTGGCCGTTCACGAGGTTCACGACGCCCGGCGGCAGGCCGACCTCGTGCACGATCTCGGCGAACGCCATCGCGGAGAGCGGCGTGAACTCCGCGGGCTTGAGCACGAGCGTGTTGCCGCCCGCGAGCGCCGGCGCGATTTTCCACGCGAGCATCAGCAACGGGAAGTTCCACGGGATGATCTGGCCGACCACGCCGATCGCCTCGTAGCCCGCGAACTCGGTGTCGAGCAGCTGCGCCCAGCCCGCGTGGTGATAGAAGTGGCGCGCGACCAGGGGAATGTCGATGTCGCGGGTCTCGCGGATCGACTTGCCGTTGTCCATCGACTCGAGCACCGCGAGCAGGCGCGAATGTTTCTGCACCGCGCGCGCGATCGCATACAGGTAGCGCGCCCGGGCGTGCGGCGAGAGCGCCTTCCACGCGGGAAGCGCTTTGCTCGCGGCGGCGACCGCGGCGTCGACGTCCGCCTTCGTGCCGTCGGTGACACGGGCGATCACCTTCGCTGTCGCCGGATTGATGACGTCGAACGCCTTCCCGGGCTTGGTCCAGGCGCCCCCGATGTAGTGCCCGAACTTCTGGTGATGCTTGCCGAGCCAGGCGAGCGCTTCCTTGTCGCTCTCGGGCGCCGGGCCGTAGTCCATCGTCTTGAAGATGTCCGCGACTGTGGGTGAGGCGGGATTCGTGGCCATGGCGGTCAGGGCATCGGGTGGCGGTGCGCCGCGGCGTAGCGGCCGGTGGCGAAATGCTCGAGCTGGCGCTCGATGTCGGTGACGAGCGCGCTCGCGCCGTAGCGGAAGAGATCGTTGCGCAGCCACCGGTCGCCGAGCTCCTCCTTCATGAGATAGAGGAACTCGAGCGCCGTCTTCGCGGTGCGAATCCCGCCCGCGGGCTTGAAGCCGACCGCGTAGCCGGTGCGCTCGAAGTACTCGCGGATCATGCGGCACATGACGACGCCGAAGGGAATGGTCGCATTGACGCCTTCCTTGCCCGTGGAGGTCTTGATGAAGTCGGCGCCCGCCTGCATCGCGACCATGCTCGCGCGCGCCACGTTGCCGAGCGTGGCGAGCTCCCCGGTGGCGAGGATTGCCTTCATGTGCGCTTCGCCGCACGCTTCGCGGAAGCGCCGCACCTCGTCGTAGAGCGCTTCATAGTTGCCCGTGAGCACGTGCGCGCGCGTGATCACGATGTCGATCTCTTTCGCGCCCGCCGCCACGCTCGCGTGGATCTCGTCGATACGCTGCTCGATCGGCGAGAGGCCCGCGGGGAAACCGGTCGAGACCGCTGCGACCGGAATGCCGGATCCCTCCAGCGCCTCGACGGCAGTGGGCACGAGCGAGTGGTATACGCATACCGCGCCCACCTTGATGTCGAGACCGGTCGCGCCGAGAGCCTCGGCGAGGTCGTTACGCAGGGGATGGCGTGCCTTGGCGCAGAGGCGCCGGACGTTTCCCGGCGTGTCGTCGCCGGAAAGGGTGGTGAGGTCGATGAGCGTGATCGCGCGCAGCAGCCACGCGGCCTGCCATTGCTTCTTCACCGTGCGCCGCGTGCCCATGGTGGCGGCGCGCCTCTCGACGGCGCTGCGGTTCACGCGAATGGCGCGCACCACGTCGAGGTCGATGGGGGTGCCGGGATTGCGCTCGACGTGCTCGGCCGGTAGCGGGCGCGGCGCCGCGACGACGGTCAGGTTGGGCTTGGCTGCCATGGGTCAATGTACCAAATTCATGCGTCGATCTCCTTGATGACGTCGGCCAGGAGCCGGCTTGCGCGGGCGCCTGCGATCCGCGCCTGCTCGAGCGTATGCGCGTGGCTCAGGTTCTCCTCCGAGAGGCCCGCCGCCATGTTGGTGATGAGCGAAAGCGCGAGCACCTTCATGCCCGCGCGGCGCGCGAGGATGGTCTCGGGCACGGTGCTCATCCCGACCGCGTTCGCGCCCAGCTGGCCGAACATGCGGATCTCCGCCGGCGTCTCGAACTGCGGTCCCAGGAACCACACGTACACGCCCTCGTGCAGGTGCGTGCCCGCGCGCGCCGCCACGTCGAGCGCGATCTTGCGAAGGCCCGGATCGTAGGCATTCACCATGTCGACGAAACGCTCCGCGCCCGACTCGCCCACCAGCGGCGAGCACTGCGCCATGTTGATGTGGTCGGTGAGCACCATGAGGCTCCCCGGTCCCATGGAGGCCTTCAGGCTGCCCGAGGCGTTGGTCTGCACCAGCACCGCGCATCCCAGCCCCTTGAGCGTATCGAGCGGGACCTTCATGGCTTTGGGGTCGCCCTCCTCGTAGGTGTGCTTGCGTCCGCTCATCACCGCGACTTCGTGCGCGCCGAGGCGCCCGAGCCAGAGCTCGCCCGAGTGGCCGGGCACGCCGGCATGGGGAAACCCCTGCAAGTCCGCGTAGGGAATGCGGACTGCGTCGACGACGTGCTCGGTGAGCCCGCTCCATCCCGATCCCAGGATCACCGCGATGCGTGGCCGGGCGCGTGGGGCGCGCGCGCGCAACGTCTCCAGGGCGGGCGAGGCAAGGGCGGTCATGGCTTCAGGTTCTCCGGCCCGAAGGATTCGGGGAGCAATTGCCCGAGCGTGAAGCGCGCTCGCAATCCCTTGCGATTCGCCACCAGGACCGGAGTATCGGCGGAAGCGAATTCGCGCAGCTTCTGGCGGCACCCGCCGCACGGCGTGACCAGTCCCTTGCCCTCGCCCATCACGAGGAGCGACTGGATGCGCCGGCCGCCCGCGAGCACCATCGCGGCGATCGCGCCCGTCTCCGCGCAGTCGCCCATGGGATAGGCGGCGTTCTCGACGTTGCAGCCGGAATGCACGCGGCCGTTCTCATCGATCACCGCGGCGCCCACGGGGAATTTGGAGTAAGGCGCATAGGCGCGCGATTGCGCGTCGCGCGCCGCCTCGAGCAGGGCCTTCTCGGCCGAAGTGAGCTTTTCCACGTTCATCGTTCCTTGAGGTAAGGGCGGCCCAGGGCTTGCGGCGCGATTGCACGACCCATCACGCCCGCGAGCAGGATCACCGTGAGGACATAGGGCAGCGCCTGGATCGCCTGCACCGGGATTTCCCCCACGACCGGAAGGCGCGCGCCTTGCAGGCGAATCGCCACCGCGTCGAGGAAACCGAACAGCAGGCAGGCCCAGAGCGCCGGCACCGGCCGCCAGTTGCCGAAGATCATCGCCGCGAGCGCCATGTAGCCGCGCCCGGCCGTCATGTTGGGCGAGAAGGACGGACTCTGCGCGAGCACCAGGTAGGACCCCGCGAGCCCGCAGAGCACGCCGTTGATGGAGAGCGCGGCGTAGCGCAGGCGCTGCACCGAAACGCCGGCCGCGTCCACCATGTGCGGGTTCTCCCCGACGGCGCGGGCCCACATAGACCAGGACGTTGTGGCCGAAGACGCCTTCGCCCAGTACCGGCCCGATGTAGGGAATGGTCCGCAATGCCGAGGAGAGCGACGGAAACAATTCGTGCAGGCGCACTTCCGAGGCGAGCGGCGGCGTCTGTCCGCCCTGGTGGAACCACGCGACGGCGAGCACCGCCGTGAGCCCCGAGGCGATGATGTTGATCGCCATGCCGGAGATCACCTGGTCGCCGCGGTGGCTCACGCAGGCGAAGCCGTGCAGCCACGAGAGCAATACCGAAACGCCGCAGCCGGCCAGCAGCGCGAGTGTCGTCGAGCCGCTGGCCACGCCCGCCGCCCCGGCGGCGAAGGCGGCGAAGAGCATCTTGCCCTCGAGCCCCAGGTCGATCACCCCCGAGCGCTCGGCGAGCACGCTCGCGAGCGCGCACAGGATGAGTGGCGCCGATACGCGCAGCGACGAGGCAACGAGCGAGCCGATCAGGACGTCATCCACGGCTCGCCTCCTTCGCGCCCATCGCAACGGGTCCTTGCAGGATCATTCCAAGCGCGGCCGCCAGGTACGGAGCCAGCACGTAGGCCATGGCGCCGGAGAAGAGCACGATGAATCCCTGCACGGCGACCACCATGTCGCGGGTGAAGCCCGGCAGCTCGAAGGTGACCTCTGCCCCGCCCTGGAAGAGCGCGCCGAAGAGCACGCTCGAGAGCACGATGCCCACCGGATGGCTGCGGCCCATCAGGGCCACGGCGATGCCGGTGAAGCCCGCGCCGCTGACGAAGTCGAGCAGCAGCTTGCCGTTGACCCCGGCGATCTCATTCATGCCGACCAGGCCGGCGAGGGCGCCCGACAAGGCCATGGAGATCATCACCTGGCGCTCCGGCGTGATGCCCGCGTACTCCGCCGCGGTGGGACTCGCGCCGACCGCGCGCAGCCGATAGCCGGCGCGGGTGCGCCAGAGGTAGGCGTAGACCACGAAGCAGGCCGCGATCGCGAGCAAGAGGCTCACGTTGAGCGGCGAGGAGGGCCACTCGATCCCGATCCATGCGAGCGCCTCGTGCATCGCCGGCAGGTGCGCCGAAGGCGCGAAGGCGGCGCTCTCCACCGACATGTTGCCCGGCGCCTTCAGGTGATTGACCAGCAGGTAGACCAGCAGCGTGCCGGCGATGAAGTTGAACATGATCGTGGTGATCACGACGTGGCTGCCACGGTAAGCCTGCAAGTAGGCGGGCACCGCTGCCCAGGCGGCGCCGCCGGCGATGGAGGCGAGCAGCATGAGGGGCAGCATCACGACGGCGGGAAGGCTCGGCGCCAGCCACAGCGCCACCAGCCCCGCGGCGAGACCGCCCATCATCGCCTGACCCTCGCCGCCGATGTTGAAGAGGCCGCCTTGCGCGGCCACCGCGACGGCGAGGCCGGTGAATATGAAAGTGGTCGCGTAGTAGAGGCTGTACGACAATCCGCGCGGCGTGCCGAAAGCGCCCTGCACCATCAGGGTCAGCACCTGGAGCGGATCCTGCCCGACCGCCGCCACGACCAACGCGGCGACCCCGAGCGCCACCGCGAGGTTCAGCAACGGCAGCAGCGTCACGTCGGCCCAGCGGGGCAGGGGAGTGGTCGATGTCATGCGCTCACCGCCTGGGGCGTGCCTCCGCCCGTCATCAGCACGCCCAGCCGCGACTCGCTGCATTCCTCGATCGGCAGCTCGCCGGTGACGCGGCCTTCGTTCATCACCAGCACGCGATCGGCGAGTGCCAGGATCTCGTCGAGCTCGCTCGAAACCACCAGGATGGCGCAGCCCGCGTCGCGCAGGACGCGCAGCTGTCCATGAATGAACTCGATGGCGCCGATGTCCACGCCGCGCGTGGGCTGGCCCACGAGCAGCACGCGCGGCGCCTGTCCGAGCTCGCGCCCCATCACGAGCTTCTGCTGGTTGCCTCCGGAGAAGAGACTCGATCGCAGCCGCGGATTCGGCGGCCGGACATCGAAGCGTCCCATGAGCGACGCGGTGGCATCGCGCATCGGCTTGCGGCGCACCCAGCCGTGGCGGCTGTAGATCGGCAAGCCTTCGTAGCCGAGCACCGCGGACTCCCAGGCGGCGAATTCCATCACGAGCGCGCGCGCGTGGCGATCCTCGGGCACGTGGGCAAGATGCAGCCGGCGCGCCGTGCGCGGATCGAGCCAGCGTCCGGGCTCGAAGCGCTCGCCCGCCAATGTGAGGCTGCCGATCTCAGGCGCTCGCAGCCCCGAAAGGACCTCGAGGAGCGTGCTCTGTCCGTTGCCGGCCACGCCGGCCACGCCGACGATCTCCCCGGCGCGCAACTCCAGGCTCACGCCCTCGAGGCGCGCCTGGTGCGTCTCGTGGCGAAGCGTGAGGTTCTTCGCGCAGAGCGCCGCTTCGCCCGTGTGCGCCGCTTCCTGCGCGGGGCGGCCGATGTTCACCTTGCGCCCGACCATCATCTCGCCCAGGCTCTCCACGCTTGCCGCGGCGATCGGGCACTCATGCACCACCTGGCCCGCGCGCATGACCGTCACGCGGTCGCACAGGCGCATCACCTCGTTCAGCTTGTGGGTGATGAGGATGATCGTCGTGCCCTGCGCGCGCAGCCGGCCCAGCACCTCGAAGAGCTGCGCGGTCTCCTGCGGCGTGAGCACCGCGGTGGGCTCGTCGAGGATCAGGATCTTCGCGCCGCGGTAGAGCGCCTTCAGGATCTCGAGGCGCTGGCGGTCGCCGACGGTGAGGTCGCCTGCGAGCGCCTCGAGATTCACGCGCAGCCCCGTGGACGCCATCAGCGCCTCGAGGGCCGGGCGCACTTGCGCATCGGCCCGGCGCAGCAGGAAGCGCGGCTCCGCGCCCAGCATCACGTTCTCGATGGCGCTCAGCGTGTCGACGAGCATGAAATGCTGGTGGACCATGCCCAGGCCCAGCGCGATTGCGTCGAGCGAGTGGCGGATGTGCGCGGGCTTGCCGAATATCTCGATGCTCCCGGCGTCCGCGGTGTAGAAGCCGTAGAGCACGGACATGAGGGTGCTCTTGCCGGCGCCGTTCTCGCCGACCAGTCCGTGCACCGTGCCTGCCTCGATCACGAGGTCGACGTGGTCGTTGGCGAGCACCGCGCCGAAACGCTTGCAGATGCCGCTCATGCGGACGGCGGGCGCGCTCATTCGCTACTCCGGGGCGGGGCCCGTGGATTCGCGCGGCATGAGGCGGGCGGGCACCACCACTTCGCGCGGCGCGGCGCCGCTTCCGGCGATGCGCTCGATAAGGATCTGCGCGGCCATCTCCCCCATGGCGCGGATCGGAAAGCCCACGGTCGTGAGCGCGGGGTAGGCGTAGGCGCCGAGGTCGATGCCGTCGAAGCCGATGACCGAGAGCCTTTGCGGCACCGCGATTCCCGATTCCGCCGCGGCGCGCAACGCCCCCAGGCCCAGCAGGTCGTTGCTGGCGAAGATCGCCGTGATGTCGCCTCGCCCGAGCAGCCGGCGCGTGAGCGCATGGCCGGTCGCGGCGCTGAAATCGCCTTCGAGCAGCCAGTCGTCCCCGATCGCGATGCCGGCGTCGGCCAGGGCGTCGCGCCAGCCACCGGCGCGCGCGCGGCTGATCGCGAATTCCGCGGGCCCCGAGAGGCAGGCGATGCGGCGGTGGCCGAGCGAGACGAGATGCTCGACGGCCAGGCGCGCGCCGGCGCGGTGGTCAAGCCGCAGCACGTCCGCGGCGATCTCCCCGTCGGCGCGATCGATCACCACGGTGGGAACGCGCGCCGCGGCGAGTCGTTGGGCGAGGGCCCGGGTGTCGCCGGCCGGCGCGGCCAGCAGGAGGCCGTCGACACGCCGCTCGATGAGCGTCTGCAGCGAGCGGGCCTGGCGCGCGACGTCGTCGTCGCCATCGCAGAGGAATACCGAGTAGTCGCTGCGCTCGCAGAAGTCCTCGATGCCGCGCGTGAGCTCGGCGAAGAAGGGATTGGTGATGTTGGGCACCACCACGCCCAGCATGCGCGTCTCGCTGCGCTTCAACGCGCGCGCGATGGCGCTCGGCGCGTAGTCGAGCTCGGCGATCGCCTCCTCGACGCGGCGGCGCGCGGAGTCGCTCACGCGCCGCGTGCCGTTCAGCACGTGCGACACGGTCGTGAAGGACACGCCGGCGCGCGCGGCGACGTGCTTGATGGTGCTCAACGAAGCGGGCCCGGAAGCCGGTGCGTGGCTGTTGCGATCACTTGCGGCAGGATGGCTCGGTCATGTAGTCGACCACCTTGATCTTGCCGGCGATGATGTCGGCCTTGGCCTGGTCGACCTTCTTCTTCACCTCGGCGCTGATCAGTTTCTCGTTGTACTGGTCGAGCGCGTAGTCGACGCCGTCCTCCTTGAGGCCGAGAGTCATCAACCCCGGCTTGTGGTTCTTAGCGGCCTCGTAGACGGCGACGTCGACGCGCTTCACCATGGACGTGAGCATGGTGCCGGGCTGCATGTGGTTCTGGTTGCTGTCCACGCCGATGGCGAACTTGCCCGCGTCCTTGGCGGCCTGATAGATCCCCATGCCGGTCGCGCCCGCCGCGGCGAAGATGATGTCGGCTTGCTTGGCGAACTGCGCCCGGGCGAGCTCCCCGCCGCGCGCCGGGTCGTTCCACGCGGTCGCCGTGGTGCCGACCATGTTCACGAAGACTTCCGCCTTCGGGTTCGCGTAATGCACCCCCTGGTCGTAGCCGCACTGGAATTTGCGGATGAGGGGTATGTCCATGCCGCCGATGAATCCCACCTTCCCGGTCTTGCTGGTGAGCGCGGCGATCATCCCGACCAGGAAGCTGCCTTCCTGCTCCTTGAAAATCACCGACTGGACGTTGGGTTGGTTGGCGACGGCGTCGATGATGGTGAACTGCAGCTTGGGAAACTCCCTGGCGATCTTGTCGATGGCGCTGCCCTGGCCGAAGCCAATGCCGATCACGGGGGTGGCGCCGCGCTCGGCCATGCGCCGCAGGGCCTGTTCGCGCTGCGACTCGTTGGCGATCTCGAACTCGAGGGCCGGCTTGCCGGTTTCCTTCTTCCAGCGCTCCATGCCGCGGAAGGCCGCCTCGTTGAACGACTTGTCGAACTTCCCGCCCATGTCGTAGACCACGGCCGGGCCCGCGAGCGCGGCCGCGGGAGCGGTGAGGGCGAAGGCGAGCGGCAGCAAGGCGGCGAGTCTCATGGCGGATTCCTTAAGGGCGAAGCGCCATCATGGCACCGTGCGCAAACGTTTGCTACCCCCCCGAAGAACGTCCGCGGGGCCATTTGCGATAAAATCTCGAATGTCTGCTACGTCCTCCCCCCACGGCGGGCCAGCCCTTCGCGCCGTCCCCAAGGTCCTGCTGCACGAGCACCTCGACGGCGGGCTTCGCCCGCAGACCCTTTTCGACCTTTGCCGCGCCCGCGGGGTCGAGATCCCGGCCGAGGATCCGGAGTCGCTCGCCCAGTGGATGCACGACAACGCCAACTCCGGGAGCCTCGTGCGCTACCTGCGCGGGTTCGCGATCACGTGCGCGGCGATGGCCACTGCCGAGGCTTGCGAGCGGATCGCCTTCGAGGCCGCGGAAGATGCGCGCGAAGACGGTTGCGTCCTGGCCGAGTTCCGCATGGCGCCGCTATTGCTCGAGCAGTACGGAATGTCGGGCGAGGCCGTCATGGAGGCGCTTCTCCGCGGGCTCAAGCGCAGCCCGCTTGCCTGCGGGCTGATCGTCTGCGCGATGCGCCCCGAATCGCCCGAGCGTGCGCTCGAGGCCGCGCGTTTGGCCGCACATTACCGGGACATGGGGGTCATCGGCTTCGACCTTGCCGGCGCGGAGCTCGGCTACCCGGCTGCGGTCCACGCGCGGGCCTTCGCCCTCGCGCGCGACGCGGGCCTCGGGTTGACCTGCCACGCGGGCGAAGCGGGCGGGGGCGAGAACGTCATGGAAGCGGCGACGCTCGGGGTCTCGCGCATCGGCCACGGCATCAGCGTCGTTCGGGGCGATTCGCCGGAACAGACCGCGCAATGGGTTGCGCGGGCACGCAGCCTCGGCCTGCACTTCGAGGTCTGCCCGAGCAGTAATGTGCATACGGGGGCGGTGAGCTCGCTGCGGGTCCATCCCATCCGCGACATGATCGAGGCCGGGCTCTCGGTCTCGTGTTCCACGGACAACCGCCTCATGTCGGGCGTGACGCTCAGCCACGAGCTCGAGGCGTTGCATGCGCGCACGGGGCTTTCGCATCCGCAGCTCGCCGGCCTGATGCGCGCCGCGGCCGAGGCCTCGTTCCTGCCGCGCGCGGCGCGCGATGCCGCCATGAAGCGATTGGAAAGCGGCTGGTCCGCTCTCAGCTGACGGCCGCTGCCGCGATCGCCGGCTCGCCGAGAACGTAGCACTCGCGTACAGCGCGCTCGTCGCCGAGGATCATCCACGCGAACAGGCGCTCTTCGAGCGTCCTCGTGGATCGCATGCGGCGCGCGAGCAACGGAGTGGCTTCGGGATCGAGGACGATGAAATCGGCCTCGCGGCCGGTGGCGAAGCTGCCGATGCGATCGTCGAGGCGCAGCGCCCGGGCTCCGCCCAGTGTGGCGAGGTAGAAACCGCGCAGCGCCGAGAGATGCTGGCCGCGCAGCTGCGCGACCTTGTACGCCTCATCGAGCGTGCGCAGCATGCTGAAGCTCGTCCCCGCGCCGACGTCGGTTCCGAGCGCGAACCGCAATCCGGCTTCGTCTGTTGCCGCGATGTCGAAGAGTCCGCTCCCGAGGAACAGGTTCGAGGTCGGGCAGAAGGCGGCCGCGGCACCCGCGGATTGCATGCGTTCGCGGTCGGACTGGTCGAGGTAGAGGCAATGCGCATAGATCGCGCGCTCCCGCAGCAGGCCGCGGTGCGCATAGGCGTCGAGGTAGCTGCGGCTGTTGGGGAAGAGCTCGCGCACCTTCGCGACCTCGTCGGGCTGCTCCGCGACGTGCGTGTGGATGAATGCCGAGGGATGCGCGCGCGCGAGCTCGCCGGCGAGCTTGAGTTGCTCGCTGCTCGACGTGATCGCGAACCGCGGGGTGATTGCGTAGTGGAGCCGTCCCCTCCCGTCCCAGCGTTCGATCAGCTCGTGCGCGTCCTTGCGCGCCGAATCGGGCGTATCGCGCAGGTTCGGGGGAGAGAGGCGGTCCATCATCACCTGGCCCGCGCCCATGCGCACCTTGCGGCGCTCGGCCGCCTCGAAGAACGCGTCGGCGGAGGCGCGGTGCACGGTGCAGAACACGAGGGCGGTGGTGGTGCCGTTGGCGAGAAGTTGGTCGAGGAAGAACTCCGCCACCTCGTCCGCGTGCGCGCGCTCCGCGAAGCGCGCCTCCTCGGGGAACGTGTATTGCTCCAGCCAGTGGAGGAGGTTGCGGCCCGCCGAGGCGATGACGTCGGTCTGCGAGTAGTGGATGTGGGCGTCGACGAAGCCCGGCAGGATGAGGCAGCCGCGCCGATCGACGACCTCGACGTCACGCGGCAGCGAAGCGAGGAGCGGCGGGGCCGGACCGATGCGCGCAACGCGCCCCTCCTCGACGATGAGGAGACCATCCTCGTGGAACTCGTGGCTCGAGCTCGCAGCCGCCGTGCCCGGATCGTCGCGGTAGTGGAGGATCGAGGCGCGGAAGGCGCGCACGCGCGCAACGCTCATCGCCTCGCAACTCCTTGCGCCCATGCGAGCAGTTCCGATCGCTCGGAATCGGTGAGCTGCGTGAGATTGCCTGGCGGCATTGCGCGCGCATTGACCTGGTCGCGGATGAGCGCGGCCTGCGCGGTGAGTTGCGCGGGGTGCTCGAGCATCACGCCTTTCGGCGCGGCGGCGATGCCCGCGAAGGTCGGTGCCGCGGCANNNGAGGGTGCGCAGCGCGCGAGGACAATCGCTTGCGCGCGTTGCGTCGAAGGCGCGAGCGCCGTCGCGCTGGCGCCCGGCCGCAAGGCGTAGACGGTGGTCGCGAGGACGATGGCCGCCAGGGCGAGCGGCCATGGCGATGCCGCTCCCTTGTGGCGCGCCACGAAGTAGATGCGGATCAGCGCGCCGGCCGCGGAGATCGCTACCAGCGCTAGCCAGCTCCACGGATGCCCGAAGATCCAGGCGTAGTGGTTGCTGATCATCGTGAGGACCGCCGGCAGCGTGAAGTAGGTGTTGTGCACCGATCGCTGCTTGCCGCGCAGCCCGTCGGCGGGATCGGGGGCGCGTCCCGCGCGCGCCGCCTCGACCATGCGCCGCTGCCCGGGGATGATCACGAAGTAGACGTTCAGCACCATGATCGTG